>JACCEB010474928.1_pt1 | contig 21543 bp, 21 predicted proteins | sample 7454761 | NCBI WGS metagenome assembly JACCEB01 (sample SAMN15323454, study PRJNA562643) | freshwater metagenome | isolation source: river surface water | place: USA:Blue River Watershed | collected 2017-08-18 | reverse complement strand
CTTCGTTCGATTGCGGCAATTAAAGAAACTATCTCAAGTGGACAAATTACATATAAAACATTAATAAATACGATTGTTGAAAATATCCGTCCTGAATTGTTTATGACTTTAAATCAAGGTAGTCTTATCAATGTCTTTAAATTCAATAATAATTTACCTAAAAATAGAACACAACTATACTATTTTGGCGAGTTTGTGAAAAAATATCCGGAATTGGTAGCATGGTTAGGTATGAAAGACTTTAAAATAGATTCATTTGATGATTTAATAAAATTACAGAACAATCAAATAAAATTAAGAAAGGTAAAGAAAATATTTACGGTTTTTAGTTCTTTCTATAATTTTACTAAGTATTGTCAAGATGATAAAATAGTCAAAAAACATGAATTCTTCTTAGATTTAATAAGTCGTAAACTAGATTGGTTATTTCCAGAAGGTGCTAATGTAATGATGTTCTCAAAGGAAACCAATAATATTTTTTGCAATCCTTACATTAATGATATCAAAAAACCAGTAATTATGCTTTTGTATGATTCCAATGGTAAATTTGAACCTATTTTTAATGTTCAATATAAGTCAGTGATTGAGACAAAAGGTATTATTAAACTAAATAGTGAAGTTAATATGTCAACCAAAAATATGATATTTCTTAAAAATCATCTTAAAAATCAAACTATCAATCTTAATCTTTTAAAGAATACACAAAATAGATTACCAGTCCTAAGAGAATTAGTCAAGATTCATTTAAATAATTGTAATGAATTACCTAACAAAGAAGTGGGTAATTATAAACTATTACCAACATCAACCGCGATGTATAATAAATTGATGGAATTATCAGAATCAGATGAAGGTTTAGTTCCAGTTGCTCAGATAACAACACCATTACATACAACTGAATTTATTATAACAGAAAATAAAAATGTCTTTCCAGTTCGTCCTAGTAGTATAATTCTAGAATTACCTGTTTATGATGGTTTAGAATATTTTGATTTAATTGACCTTAAACATAGTGAAAATTTAATGGTTGGATTAGAAAAATTCAATAAAAAATTAAGTGGCAATGATAGCAATTTATATTATAAAACTTATGGATTAGTGGTAACAGAAATGAACCCAGAAACAGTGATTGGTATTTTATTGGATAATGATGGTTTAATACCAATTTATCCTACATCAATTGAAAAGATGTTAGAAACTGGTGATAAATTAGGGTTAAAATTAAATATCATTGTTAAGAATATTTATTATGAAGTAGATTATAAAATTTATGATAATCAAAAGTTATATGATGACAGAGTTGGATATTTAGAAGAGTACACTAAATTTGAAAACCTTTATCAACATTTCAAATATGAAATTTCATCTATTCTAGGTGAAAATAAAAATGCATCGACAACTAACAAAATAAATGATATTTTGAATGTTGATTCAATTGATTATAATGTCATGATTGGTCAGATTAAACCTATAATTGAAAAACTAGTGAAAAAAATTAGTTATGTTGATAAAAATGAAACCAAAACTAAAAAGAATCCAAATTATAAATTAACAACATGTCATAAGTTATCACAGAAGAAATGTAATAATCATATGTTCTGTAAATATAATCCTAGAAATGGATGTGGTGTTAATTTAGAAACTAATTTTTGGAGTGAATTATTTATTAATAGACTATGTGAAACAATTGCTAGAAATCCACGTGAAAGAGAACAATTACTAAACGGTGAATTCAAACCTTTATTTTATCTTGAAGAAGGTTTGAAAGTGTCAGACAATGAAATTTTCTTAACCAATGAAAATTTTTATTTAATCAAACAAATCTATAAATCATCTAGATATCACCAAGAAATTGATAATTTTGAAACAGTTGAATCAGAAACTGTACATGACAGAGTAATTAAAGTTAAATACCATGACTTTAAAAAAGATGAAAAATCAGAATCATCAGAAACAGAGAAATCTTCTGATATGGAGGGTGATACATCACACCTAGAATTAACTGGATTAAGTGGTATGAAAAAGAAATTAAAGAATGTTTATGCCACAGTCTTTGATAAAGATGGTAAATATCGTTCACAATATCAAGCAGGTCCATGCATCTTTCCTTATGTTTATGGTAACACCAAGCAACTTTTATTTGATTGTAATGCTGATAAAGAAGAAGGGTTACGTTGTCCTGTTCAAGTTGATAAAAACAGAAGAGCATTAAAATGGGGTTTTTGTCCATCTGACCCTAAGGAAGTTCGTAAAGCTCATAATGTCGAAGAAATACAAGGTAAAGCAACCAATCTGAAAGGTAAAATCGATAAAGGGTTTAAATCAGGTAAATGTATATTTCCTTTTAGATATCACCCTAGTTATGATTTATCATGGGAATGTATTTCAACCACTCAAGGAAATAAACAAAAATGGTGTGCTACATCAATGAAAACTGGTAAGAATGTAGCACATGATTTACCTATTGCAGCTAAGAAAGAAGATAAAATATATCAAAAGAAATGGGATTGGGCTTCTATGTATGATGAGAAAGGTAATTTCAATGATGACTTTCTTAGATATCAAACACGTGGTTATTGTCCTGCAAAAGAAATTAAGAAGAATGTAGAGGAAGAGTTAACGATTGAGAATTTTAATATGGCTAAATGTAATCAAACTGATTCAAAAGGTGGTTATAGTAAAAATCTTCTTAAGAAATTTGCGACAAAATATCTAGGGTTCAATGAGAAAGATATTGAAGGTAAAAAGAAAGAATTAATCTGTCAAATGATTGGCGAAAGATTAAGTAATATGAAAACAACTGTTAATATGGAAGGGAAGACTCTTCTAGATATTTATCATAAAGACCCTAAATTATGTAATAAAGGTGAATCTGGTGGTGGTTATTATTTAGGTTCACTTAGAAAACTAGCTTCTAGATATTTTGGTATGGACCCTGAAGTATCAAATGAAGCATCAAAGAAAGAATTATGTGATTTCATTGTACCTATTCTAGATAAAGAATCAGAAAAACTTAAAAGTATGAAAACAACTGATAATATTAATTTATTTGAAGTTTACAATAAAAATCCAAATTATTGTGAGGAAGGTCCTAGAAAAGGTGGTTATACGCTTAAAGAATTGAAAGATATGGGTGTTAAATACTTTGGGGTTAGTGATGATATAAATGATAAGAAAGAAATTTGCGATATTATTAGAAACAAATTGAATGATGAGAAATTTAAAATGATGACTACTAGACAAGATGAAAATATGTATAGTGATGTCGATGATGATGAAGAATTTAGTTTTCTTACAAATCTTAAATCAGTAAAGGGGAAACATTCAATCCGTAAAAAAAGATATTATTTTAAAAATGAATCTTCTAAAAAATTAACAAAGAAGAAAGGTAACTAGATAGCATTTTGATTTTGATTTTGATTTATTTTTTTTAATTTAATAATATAATATTATCAGTAGAATAATAGAATAATAAAATAATAAAATAATAAAATGAATTTAGAAACAAAGCAAGAATGGGATAATATGATTCAAAACTATATATCTCCATCTAGATTATTTAACTATTTTTTAGATGATCCATTATTAGATTATCTAGAACAACATGGTTCTGTGTTGGGATATATTAAAAATGATTGTCCTGAAGATGTTATTACAATTATGAATAAAGGTTGTAAATTTGAAGAACGAGTTATACATGTATTAAGAAAAAATAAAATACCAATCATTGAGGTTTGTAATTATTCTAGTTGGGTTGATGGTTCTCTAGATACTATGCAATTAATGAGTACAGGTTTCCCAATAATTGCACAAGGTTATTTAGTTAACAATATTAATAAAACCAAAGGTCGTGCAGATATTATAATTCGTTCTGATTATTTAAATAAAATTAAACCAGGGATTATTTCAGATGAAGATGCAATGATACCGTCTAAATTTGGTAATTGGCATTATAGAATTATTGATATTAAAATGTCTAATATGTCATTATCTGTTGATGGAAAACATATTACAAATACTAAACTATATAAAGCATATAAATCACAGGTTCTAATTTATAATCAAGCACTTTCTTTAATTCAAGATTATTTACCTCAACAATCCTATTTATTAGGTCGTTCAAGTCATAATTATGATAATTCAATCGTAACAGATGATTGTTTTTCATCCATGACAGCGGTTGATTTTAATGATTATGATTCATTATTTATTAACCATCTAGAAGATGCTCTCTTATGGCATCAAACACTTAAGATGTTACCTTTACCACTTATGATTGGTAAGGATGAAAATGGCTTGATTAAATATGATTGGGATAATCTGGAAACACATATACCAAAATCATTGAATATTAGTCTTCGTCCTAATATGAAAAACAAGTATGATTATAAATGGCATGATGCAAAAAAACAAATTGCTATTCAACGTCAGGAACTTACATTGCTATGGAATTGTGGGGTTGCTAAAAGAAATAAAGCAATATCAAATGGTGTGACTAACTGGAATGATTATTTGATATATTGTCAGGAACATCCTGGTTATCAAAATAATGTTCTAGGTTGTATTCTAGAAATAAATGATCCTAAAGAAAGAAACCTTATTCAACCAGATGAATTAGATGAAGAACACCTAGAATTAATACCTTCTAGAAATAAACCATTTATTGTGATTGATTTTGAAACTTCTAATAATTTGAATGATGAATTTGAATTTTTACCACAAAAGGGAGGTCAAGAACTAGTATTCCTAATAGGTTTAACTTTGGTGATTCCAATGGAAAATGGTATACCTCAATATAGATATTTTTCTTTTATGGTTAATTATTTGGATTTAGATGAAGAATTGATTATTTTAAAGAAAATGCTTCAATTACTAAATATCTTAAAGAAGGAAATGAATGAAGACCGATTAACATTATATCATTGGTCAAAAGCAGAACCAACCTTCTTTGAAAAGATGCTAGAACGTCAATTTGATGTAATGGATGAAGAAGAACATCAAATGATTGGTGACATTGATTTCATGGATATTTTAGACATATTTAAGTATCAACCAATTACGATTAAGGGTGCATATGATTTTGGTTTAAAAACGATTGCAAATGCGATGTATAAAAATGGTATGATACGAACTATTTGGGAAAATGACTTAAATGGTTTTACAGTTATGCTTCAAATTGATAAATATAATAAAGAAGCTGTTGAATTAGGACTTAAATTAACGGATTATCAGGAGGTTAATGATATTATAACCTATAATATGGTTGATTGTCAGGTCTTGGCTGAAATAATAGTTTATCTGCAAAATAAATATTTAACGCATAATTAAATTAATATAAGTCTATTTTGAGTTTTTTTATTAAATTTGATATGAGTCAACAAGAAAATATTGATTTAACTATTATAGAAAATGATATAAATGAAATAGATGATGGTGATGAACGTGAAGAAATAGAACAAGGACATATAAAGAAGAAATCAGGTGGGTCTAATAGAATAACTAAATCAGAAGCACAACAATCAATGTTAAATAGAAAACAAAAGAAATTGGTTTCTAGATTGAATGCATCATATTGCAGAACAGGGAAAATGGATCGTATTTTACCTATTTTAACAGGTAAAAGTAAAATATCTCTTAGATTAATTGATTGGTTTGTAACAAATTATGCGAAGATTTTTAATACTCATTATAGTCTAAATGAATATAAATTAAAAAGAGAACAGAAATTAAAAAAGCCTAAAGCACCTGTAACAAAAACCCTTAAAAAGGATATTATGCTATCTAGTTCACCACAAATAAATGAAATAAAAACAGATCAATATTTTAATGACCTTTTCTTTGTATATCCTAGTTATCGTCAAGAATTAAAGACCAATTCAAAAAAACGTTTTGATGTGTTTTGTCGTAATGGGTCATTTAATTACTATTTTGATGACCATAAATTTATTGAAACTAATGATGGACAATTGAATTTTTTTGATTGGGCTGATAATATGTATGTGATTGATTTTATTGAAGAACATTATGGTGAGATTGAGAAAGATATGGAATTACGTAATGGTAAAAAACCAGTTTCTCAAAAGAAAACTAAAAAGGCAACAACTATTGCATGTGACAAGGATATTGAGAAGAATTTGGAAACAGTTAGTCAAAAACAAAGACGTAAACGACGAGAAATTTCTGAATCATCACTTAAGACAGTTCATCATATAGCACATAAGTCAGTTATTTCATTTAGCTAACATAGTTCATTTTTATTTTATTTTCTTTTAGAATTATAATCAATCAGTTTTATTTTGATTATGAAATATCCAACAAAAAAAAGAACACGAAGAACATCTAAAAAAACTATTCGTGGTGGTAATCCTAATAATAAACGTCCTAGAAATAATAATAATAATAATAATAATCGACCATCAAAAAAACTAAGAATTAATAATATCCCTAGCAATTATGATGATATACCTTTAGAAACACAATGGTTACATTTATTAGGTAATAATAATCAAAACAATCAAAACAATCAAAATAATAATAAACAATCAAAATCACCTAATCAAATTTTTTTATCAGAGGAAAATGCCAAAGAATATCGTCAAAAAATGAGAAACACTGAACCACCTCATACACTTATGTTTAATACAGCAATTGAACCAAAATTTATAGCTAAGGGTGTTCATGGTTGTGGATTTAAACCTGCAATCCCTTGTTCTGAACCATGTAATGATCTTAAATGTAAAGATTATAATCCTAGAGTTTCTAAATTGATGGCTAAAGAGGTTGCTGATCGAGAGATGAGTATCTATACTGAATTAGGTTTAAATGAAATACCTGATGCTGATACTTATTTTATTGTCAATCCTTATCAATGTACTCCATCACCTACCTTTAACTATAAAGAAAAAGGATGTATGATTGATATTAAGGAACCATCAACATTAATTTATGAGGATGGTGGTATTGATTTATATCAACATATTAAAAAAGATAATGGTTATAATTTTTTATCTGTCTTAAAAGGATTAAAAAATATTTTCAAAGGTGTTGAACAATTATATACACATCATATTTATCATTTTGATATCAAAGAAGATAATATTGTCATGGGTCAGGAAAAAAATCAGTTTAGATTAATTGATTTTGGTAATGCAAGAAAATATAAAGAAGAAAAACCGATCTTTTTAAGAAATGTTAGATTAGACCATATTTTAAGAAAACCAGAAGAAACCCAAGCAACTACATTATTAACACCTCAACGACCACAAAGAACAGAAGAATTTGCTACACCACAAAGACTATCAAAAACAAATTCTTTATCACCTAAGTCACCAATTCAAATTGAAGTTAAAGAACCGGTTATAGTTCGTATCTTTCCAATTTATCAATTTTTTATAACAGAAGCATTTTCAGTTAGAAAGGAAGATTTTTCATTTAATAGATTATTAGGTGCAGTTGGTTTAGGTTCTAAAATAGTTAATCCACCAGATGAAGATTATGAGTTATTATCCAATAAATTTATTGATACTTTTATGACAATAAATGATCCAATTATTAATCTGGTTAGACATTATTATAATATGATTGGTGGTTTTGACAAAGAATCTATAAAAGAAATATTTGATAATTTAAAGAAGCTAGACCCAACCCAAAGAACAGTCTTAATTTTAAGAAAAATCGATTTATATTCTATTGGTTTATTAATCTTTAAGTTAGCATATTATAAAAATCGTGATATTACAATTGATGATCCAGTCATACAATTTTTGAAAGAAAGTCGATTATTACATCCTAATCCAAATCCTACAAATCCAGATGAAATCATAACTTTTTCTGATATTATGACAAAATATGATAAATTAATCGAAAAATTGAACATAAAATAAAAAGTAATATATGATTATATAGCAATAATGTTAATTTCTTTGGTTAAAGATTGTATTTTTGTTGGTTCAGTAACGATTGCATATTTTACATATGTTGAATTAAATCCAAAAACAAAAGGGATTGTATTTAGACCAAATGATAGAAATGAATTAGTTCTATCAACATCTAGTATTAAATCATTTATATTATTTCCATTAACAAGCGAAGGTCTTAAAATTATGTGGAAATCTGAAAATTACGATATTAATTTTCCAATGATTTTACTTTCATCATATGGATTTTATAAATTTATATTATGACTATTTGTACTCATAAAGAATAAAAAAATAATAATGAAAATAATGGAAATAATGGAAATAATGAAAAAATAAGTTTATGTGCTCATATTAGGATGACCATGTAAAACTGCATTATTTGAACCTAATGGAGCAGATGGTTGGCATGATTCATTTAAGAGACCATATTGTTCTGGTATTTTAAGGTCAGGTAAATTAAAACCTTGTACTTTAAGATATTCACATTCACCACCATTTTGTTTTCTAGAATGTTTACGTTGTGATTTTCTAGAATGTTTACGTTGTGATTTTCTAGAACGACCTTTAATTAATTTTTTAGTTTGTTTTTTTGATTTTGATTTTGTTTTTGTTTTATGTCTCATTTTATTTTATTTTTTACTAAGAAAATAATTAATTATAGATTATATATTAATAATTTCAAAAATCATAAAGATAAATGCTTCATAGTGAATATAATTCGGTTTTGATAATTTAACTTTATGGTCTAGGTCAGCTGTTCTACGAATCAATGTAATTTTTTTTTCATCACTGATTTTAACATTACTAGAATACAAGATTTCTAAGACTTTATTAATATATTCATTCCATGTTAGTGAAGATTGATAGATAGTTAAAATCATCGATCGAATGATTGGTAATTTTTTTAAATCATTCTGAATGATTAATTGAATTAAACAATTGAGATAATATTTGAAATTATCGATTGATTTCTTTTTTAAATCAGGGTCAATTGCTTCTAGGAGTCGTTGGTTAACATAAATGATTGAGAGTTTAATATCTCTTTTGGTCGATTCGACAATTTTAATTACTTTCATCAAAGGAAATTCGAATTTAGTAGGAATCATATCATGAATGTATTTAGCTAATTCATTTAATTCTGGTCTAGGTACTTTATAAGTTTCAAATCGACTTTTCATTCTAGGTTCAATATGGTCTAAACGATTACATGTTGCTAAAACATAAGTTGAACTCTTTCTAGCATCAATAAATCTAGAAATCATTGACCGTGTTTTTTCTTTCAAACGATTAATATGAAGGACTACAATATAATTAATAGTTTCACCCATCACATCAATGTAATCTCGAAAGAAATCTTGAATACTTTCATCATTCATTGAATCATTAATCAAAATTAAATTATTATTAGACATTGGAAAACCAACCTTTTCTAGGTTAAAAGAAGTAGATTGTTCATTACTTTTGGTTGTTGATGTTGTTGTAAAAGACATATTTGGTGTAAGATTCATAACATTCGGTCCAAATATTTTTTGTAAATAAGCCATAATTAAAGTTAATTTTCCTGAACCAGAAGGACCATAAAATAAAGTATCAAATAACACATTGTCTCCACTTAATATTTTAATAAGATCATCATGAAAATTTATATCATCTAGTTTGGGGTAATAGTTTGGTTTTATTAAGTCTTTGACCAAAAAATCCATTCTAGATACTTATTTACTTATTATTTATTATTCATTATTTATATCATTTTCAATTTTCCTCTTCTTCACATTCTTCTTCCACATCATCGCCTTCTTCATCGATAAAATTAATTTCACTCAGTTCTTCTTTGAATGTCTTTTCTTTAACTGGTTTAGGTGCACCTTTATGAATAATAGTTGTATCGTGATTATCATCATATGTGAATTCTTCAAATTGATATTTTTGTTTCTTGTAATATTTTTTACGAATAGTCCATTGTTGGGCAAAATTACCAAAATAATCAACCATGTCAATAATAATATGTTGACGATCTCGATCTTCTGGTTTCTTTCTCATAATACGTCCAACCGATTGGATAACATCGGATTTAGGACTAGCTAGAATAACAGTATCTAGAGTAGGACAATCAAAGCCTTCACTAACCATTGGATATGTTCCTAGAATGATATCTTTTTCTTCTGATATTTTTAAATCTGATTGTTTCATACCTCCGACATATAAACCCGATGACCCATTTTTAATTTGACTTTTAAGATAATTAAGATGTTCTTTTCTATCACTTAGAATTAGAACTTTTCGTCCTTCTTTCATTAAATCATCAAGTGTATCTAGAATGATTTTATTACGTCTTTCACATCCACAAATATTATTAATCATCTTTGGTCTGTTTAAATCACCCATCCGATTAGTCATAATATTACAATAAGAAGGGTCATCATTAAAATAATGAATACCTCTAACCATAATAGTATTATCTTCATTTTGTGATTCTGAATAAACAGTTTCACCTAAGAAATACTTAAATACATAAGTTAAACCATCTTTACGAGTTGGTGTTGCTGATAAACCTAGAGTATATTTAGTAGCGGTTTTAATCAAAGCTCTTGAAAATACTTCCGCACTAAGATGATGACATTCATCGTAAATAACTAAACCAAAATCCTTTAAGATTGTTTCTGAATATTCTTTTTGTGATAAACTCTGAACCATTGCGATAACAATATCTTTTTCATAAACATCAATTACTTTCCCTTGAAGAAGTCCTACTCTAGCAGTTGGAAGAAACCCTTTAATACCTTTAGATTCATCACCTAGAATACGTTCTTTCCATTGTTCAGCCAAGAATTCTTTATGAACAACAACTAATGTTTTCATATTAAGTGAAGCAGCAATATATAGTCCAATAACTGTTTTACCTCTTCCACAACCGATTGAGATAATACCACCACCGATTTTCTTGGCGGCTTTGAGATAAATATCAGCGATGTTAATTTGATACGGTCTTAAACTCCCATCGAATTTAAGTTTGGCTTGTTCTCCAGTACCAGTTAATTTATTAGTTCTAGGTTTACCATATTTAAGTAATCCATAATATCTAGGAACATAAATTCTTTTAGGGCTTTCTAGATAGATTGGGAAATCAAGAGATGGATTCGGTGCAAAATTACCTTGTTGAATAGGTCTAGCAATGAGGTCCTTTTTTAATTTTTCTTGTTCTTTTAATGAAAGTTGGTCTTTAGGGATTCCATATCCATGGCGACTTAAAACAGTTTCTAATGGCTTAAAATCAATCGACATGATAATTATTTATTTTATTAATTAGTTATTATAATCTTTTTCAATTTTATGTTTTTTCCGAAAAAAAATCTATTTTATAATTAAATAAATAAAATCATAATGTCATCAACTTTAGCAACTGTAGACAAAGCCTTAAGTGGTCAATTAAAAGATTCTTTAACCCGTAACCTCATTAGAGTTATTTTAGTAATTTATATTTTATTAATTACATCATTATCTCACTCAACCCTCGCAGTCTTTGAAAATACATTATTTCAAATTGCCTATTTAGCATTACTTGCTTACATGGCTTTATTAGACCCTGCATCAGCTCTTTTAATGGCTGCAGCTTATTTATTTACACTTCAACAATTAAATAAACCTGAAATGAGAGCTGTTAATAACAACTCAAATAATAACAACAACTCAAATAATAACAACAACTCAAACAATACCAACAACACTAATAACACTAACAACACTAACAATTTAAACAACACTCTTAATATGCTTAGAAATAATAATAATCGTGAAAACTTTGAAGAAACAACAGCTCCAACAATGACCGAAGACCACCCAGCATTTAAAACCATGACCGAAAACCTTGCTCAATCAGGTGTCTTTACATCAGACCTTCAATTTAAAGATGCTCAATCAAATTTTGTTCCCGAAATTGACCAAAATACGGGTGTTAAAACATTAACAAATCAATTAAGTGCTCAAGGGGTTGATTTACCTAGAGGTTTTGATTCATCAATTTACACAGGTTATGAATTATAAATATAAATATTTTTAATTTATTTTTTTACGTTCAAGTTCTTAAAAATTAATAAATATTAATGATAAAAATGTCAGATACTACACAACAATCAAATAACACTAATAATTCAAATTTAACACTTCCTAGTGCTAAAACTCTCACCGGTGCATTTAGATTATCTGTTCTTCATGGAAAACCAGTTTGTGGTTATTTTTATATCGATTCATTAAAAAATAAAGTATGTATTCGTCAAGATGGCGAAGGTAAAATTATATACAAAGATGAAGATGAATATACATCACCCCTAGAGCAAATGTTTCGTTCAGAGAATGAATATATCGCAATTACTCATAATACTATATATATTCTTTCGGGAAGAACTGAAGTGAAAAAAGAAAAGAAATAAACAATTGAATTACTAAGTTTTTATTTTATTTATTATTTATTATTTATATTCTTCAATCCAAATATTTGGAATAAAGAAGTTATTAGGTCCTTTTGAATCAGTTAATTGAATATCTGGTTGCATCTGGTAATATTGATTGCTTGCTAATAATTCATAATCTTGTTCATTAAAAGGTAAAACACCTTGAGCAGATGTATCAACGTAAGCTGTAGGCATACTTGTTAATGAGGATGTGTATGGTACAGTTTGTGGACTAGTTGATGATGTTGTTGGTGATGGTGTTCCAGTTGCAGTTGCTGATGAAGAGGATGATGGTGTTGATGATGAAGAGGATGATGATGTTGTTGATGGGGTTACTGATGGGGTTACTGATGGGGTTACTGATGGGGTTCCTGATGGGGTTACTGATGGGGTTCCGGATGGGGTTACTGATGGGGTTCCTGATGGGGTTCCTGATGGGGTTGTGGATGCACCCTTAACAATAATACCAGTTGGATAAATTATATTAACAGGGGTAGTAAATGAAGAACTTAAATCAGGGCAAGGTTTACCAGGATTATTAATATCACCAGTTGGGTTTTTGATAGGTGCATTTAATCTAACAATTTTAGTAGAGTTATAATCAATATCTTTGACCTTATCGTCACAGAAATTTGATTTTATTCCATATGCTGATTCGAGTGCAATGTTGTATAATTCTTCATAAAAGGCTAGAGGGTCTGCAAATGTAGCACTAAGACCGTTATAAACATAGTTTTGGATACATTTAACTTGATATAATAATTCTTGTTTATCAATTATAACTAGATTTGATGGAGTACCATCAATGACAAGTTTTAATTTTTTAATTAAACATTCTAGGTTATCAACAATCTTCACCATCTCATTATTATAAGATGTATCAAAAGCAGTATAATTACTACTTTGACTACAATATTTAGTAACTAAAGTCGTAAGAAGGTCTTGATAATATTTTTTCATCAAAGTCTCTGGAATAGATGTTGAACCAAATTTAAGAATTTCATCGTAATAAACTTTATTTTTAATATTGGTAAGAATTAGGTCTTTCCATTTAGTTCTAAATGCATTTGTAAAATTATTTAAATCTGCTGTTGTTAAAGTAGTAACATAACTAGAATTAAAGCATGATTCAACATCATTGACTATTTTATCAATTAAAAGTTGTTCTTGTGGACTAGGTGTTGGAGAGATGGTTAAAATATCATTGGGATTATATACGACTGCAAATTTTTCCTTCATAAAATAAATAACACCAAATAATACGACTATCATTACTATCGCAATTACGCCATAATTTAATTTAAATTTTAACATATTTATTAAAAAGAGAGAAAATAAAAATCATAATATTCACTATCGATTAAGTAGAATAAAAAAGTTTTCTTTCAAGAGACTCCATTTTCTTAACGATGCACCCCAGTTAGGAGATTTTTTCTTTATTTTAAGTTTATTCTTAATATATCTTCTAGGATAGTTAGAATAATACTTCTTAGTTTCTTCATTTAACCTTTTTTGTCTAATACGTTTACGTTTTTCACTACTTTTTATTTTTTTATCCATCTTTTTAATTTCTGATTTTGATTTAAACCCTTCAATCTCATCTTCATCATTGGTATTTTGATTTTCATTATCATTAATCTCTCTATTACGGTATGGAAAAAATCGATGATATTGAGTTATGAATAATAAAAATATAATCGTAAATATAATGCTAGAATTATAATTATATCCTTTAGTAACTAGAATAAATGATAAAACTAATAATATTAAACATGTTAAATACTGTGATTGTGTTATTAAAAAGAACCCATATAATATAAATGTTAGTTCAACAAGATAGTTCATTCTTGTTATACTTTAAGAAAAAGTGAGAAAATATTTTACTTAATTAAAGAAATAGTTTAACTAACATAACTATAATAGCAATTATCGCTGCCTTAGCACCAAGACCCATTAAATTCATTTCACCTGTTTCAGATAAGAATCTAGGAACAAATCTAGTAAGAAGTTGGTTGAATTGAGGAAGACTGAGGATAACAAATAAAACAGCCACAATAATAGGAATCTTAATTTCATTTGTGAGTTTTTGAACAAGTGATAATTCTTCCATTTCTGGTTCTTGTTGCATCATTTCATATTGTGAAGGGTCCATATATTGTTCTTCATTGATTTGGATATTAGGATTAGGTCCATTATAAGGTATTTGTGATGGATCCATTTGGTATTGGAGAGCACCAGCACTAATATTTGGTTCTTCAGGGTGTTGTTGATTGGCTTGACCAGCCGCTACATCAATCATACTATTTAAATCAAATTGTTGTTGAGCACCATATTCATTGTTTTGTTGTTGTCCAGGAGGTAAAGGTAAATCACTTAATGATGTAGACATATTTTCAAAGTTTAATTAATTGGAATAAATTAATAAATGAAAAATAACGTAAAAATTTTAATTCTCTATATTTTCTATTTCTTTTCTTCTTTTGTATCTTTTGCTTCGCATGAAGATGATTCTGGTTTATAAACGATACATTTACCATCATGAATATATATTTTGTCTTTAATATCTTTGTAAGGTGGACCTTTAATTATGACACAATTATTATCTTTGCATGCTTTTTGAAATAATGCAGCTAAACCTAATCCTAGAACACCAGAAACAATAACTGAACCAAAACTGCTATCAATTAAATCTTTAAATGTCATATGATTACTTTATTTTTAATAGATAAAAAGATAAAAAAATAAAAAATCTAGATTTCTAGGGGATGGTCTAGGATTAATTTTTTATCGGTTGGACAAGCCACCTCAATTGTTTTATATTTATAACAATTATCGGAATCATCTCTGTAAATGGTTTTATCATCATTTGGTCTAGGATGTTGGATTATGATTTTCTTTGGTGGTTCACTTAAATAGACAATAAATATTCCAATGCAAAAACTAAGAATAAATACATATGGATTTAATTTATTAAAAAAATGAAACTTGAACATTTTAGATTACTATTATTACTATTCTAGAATATTTTTTTTCTAATAATAATCATCATCTACTTTAGTATCTTCAATTTCTTCATCATAAAAATCATCTTCATATGTTTCTTCTTTATATTCATTTACGTAATTATTGTATGTATAATCATTAAATTCATATTCATCAGATTCATAATCATAATCATAATCATATGAAACTGATACGGTATCAATCTCTTCTAAATGTTCTTCATGTTTCTTTTTCTTTTTATTTTCGAATGATTGAATAATATGATCTTTCATATCTTGTGTATTATTCCATAAAATAATATGTTCATATTCAAACTCTTCCGTAATATTATTTTCGTTCATAAAACTAATCACTTCATCCTTTTTACGATTAAAATCATCTAGAAATAAATTTAATTTTTCAACTGATACTGGAGATTTATAAAAAGTTAATCCATTTTTGTTAATAATATCATATAATGAATCCTTGCAAGGAGCAAGAACAATTTCAGATAACATAGTATAGTGTGCTATATTTATATATTAAAATAAAAAAATTTTATATTATTTTAAACTAAGGTGTTTATTATTTATTTATTATTGTTGCTAAGGAATGATGTTGTTGTTGTGCTATTTGTTAATAAGCCAATCACTAGGATTTGGATTACTAATAAGAAGATAATCATCATCATACCAATAAAGTATTTGTGCCAGTTTCCAGGGAAACGCAGGGTTGGTGCAACACGTCTTAAGAACATATCACCTTGACGGATGAAAAATGGAATTGCTTGTGTTGAGACTGAATAGGTAATTGTGATGATAATAAGACCAACAATAACACCTAATTCAGGGTCATTATTAGTTAAGGCAACACCTATGACATACCATAAGATACCAGCTAGAGCAATAAAGTTAATTAAATTGGCTGATAAGAATCCCATGATTGTTGTGGGGAATAATGGATATAAATCTTGGAAGTTATCAGGTGCACCAGCTGATGTTAAAGTGCTAGCTAATAATACTGTGAATGGCAAATAATATTTTAAATATTCAGTGTTATTTGTAGTTATTAAAGTTACAGGAACTAAAATCATCATCACTAAGAAGAACGCTAAAGTTCCGAACTTAGGTGTTTTTAAACATATACTTAAATCACCGCTCATATTTCTTTAATAATAAAAAAGATAAAAAAAGAAAAATTCTAAATGAAGTTTTTTCTTATTTTTAATATAAATAATAAATGCCCAAAACTAAAAAGACTAGATTAAATAAAAGACAAAAAACACAAAAACGTCTTAAAGTGAAAAGAGGTGGTGCTTATATAGAAGGTAATCCAGAAATTGTAAAGTTAGAAGGAAAAAATATAGGTAATAAGGGTGCAATAGCTTTAGCTGAAGAATTAAAGTTGAACCCTCAAATTATGCAGTTAATATTATATAATAATAATATTGGTCATGATGGTGCTGTGGCAATTGCTAATGCATTAAAACAAATGCCTAACATTACACATTTAGATTTAAGTCGTAATATGATTGAGAATGAAGTTTCTAAATCAATTGCTATTGCATTAAAACAAATGCCTGACATTACACATTTAGATTTAAGTCATAATAATATTGGTCCTGATGGTGCTAATGCAATTACTGATGCATTAATAGATAAAGAAAAACTTACGGAATTATATTTAAGTCGTAATCTGATTAAGGATGAAGGTGCTAAATCAATTGCTATTGCATTAAAAAAAATACCTAATATTATAGAATTCGATTTATCTAGAAATTATATTGATCCTAATGGTGCTAAGGCAATTGCTATTGCATTACAAGAACAAGATAAAAAAAAAATGACTGGTTTATATTTAAGTGATAATAATATTGGTGATGAAGGTGCTATTGCGATTGCAGATGCATTAAAAAATATGGATAATATTACCTATTTATATTTAGGTTATAATAATATTGGTCATGATGGTGCTATTGCGATTGCAGATGCATTACAAGATAAAAAAAAACTTACATTTTTAGATTTAGGTGGTAATGAAGGTGCTATTGCGATTGCAGATGCATTAAAAAATATGCATAATATTACCCATTTATATTTAAGTGATAATAATATTGGTGATGAAGATGCTAAAGAAATTGCAAAGGGATTAAAAAATATGGATAATATTACTCATTTAGATTTAAGTCGGAATAATATTGGTCCTGCTGGTGCTATTCAGATTGCAAAGGGATTAAAAAATAAAAAAGCACTTACAACATTATACTTAGGTAATAGTTATGTAGGTAAAAATGATATTAGGGATGAAGGTGCTATTGCGATTGCAAATGCATTAAAAAATATACCTAATATTACAAATTTAGATTTAAGTAATAATAATATTGGTGATAAAGGTGCTAAAGCAATTGCAAATGCATTAATCGATAAATCTAATATTACAAATTTATCATTATATTCTAATAAAATTGGTTATGATGGTATTAGGGAAATTGCATTAGCATTAAACGATAAAAAAAAACTTAAAACATTATACTTAGGTTATAATAATATTGATGATCAAGGTGCTTTGGCTATTGTATCAGCAATAATAAATATGAAACAATTAAATATATTAAATTTAGATGGTAATAAAATTAGTAAGACAAAAATGAAAGAATTAGCATCTATGTTGCCTAATAAAAAATTATCTTCAAGTAATAATGTTGCTGTTAATCATTCAGGTGAAGAGACTATGCTTGATAATGAAAACAATAACAATAGTCGTTTATTGATAGGACCTTCTTCCAAAGAATCCAAAAAATCCAAAACATCAACACATAATTTTTCTTTAAGAAAAATGTTTTCATCACAAAAAAATAAAACTGGGTATGAAGAATTTAATGAATAGTTAAACCGATGGAGGGTCCATGTCACTTACAAGGTCCCAATCAGTCACACCCAATTCATCAATAAATGTTTTGGTAAGTTCGGTCATTTTCTTATTTTCTTCTTTAAGAGAAGCAATTTCTTTGTTGGCTTCTTCAATTTGATTAATATGATTTGAATTATATTTGGTTAACTTTTCAACATCTTTGCGAAGAGAGTTATTAGCCATCAGCAATGATTTATTCTCATCAACAATCTTATCATTTTCTGCTTTGAGTTTTTCATATTTCTCAAAAATTTCTTTTGAATTATGGTAAAGTTTAGAAAATCCACTCATTGCTTGAAGTTTATCTTTAAGGTCAATAATACATTCAGATAAATCATCAATATCAACTTCTTTAATTTTAATATTCTCAAGTAAATCACTATTGACACTTTCGTGTTTTTCAATTGTAATTTCTAACTCATTAATTTCTCGTTGAAGTTGTTTAATCGTTTTTGATTTATCATAGGATGCATTTTTCATATCATCGATTTCACCAACCATACTAGAAATTTGGTCTTCTAGGTTTTCAATCTTACTTGTTTTTTGATTGAGTTCATGATTCATAATTTGAATAGTATTAATAAGATTATTATGATTGATAATCACCTTATCATATTTATCAGCTTTATCTTTCATTGAAAGAAGTTTATCTTTCAGTTGATTGGTGTTCATTATATAAATTTTATAGTATTTATATAATCTATTAATATATTATTTATATTAAATTTATCAATTCAATTTTTTAATAATAAAACAAAACAAAAACAAAAAAATAAAGCAATTTATCGTGCTGGTCTTAAACCCCAGAAGTTATCAGGCATTGGAATATCTGCTTTGTATCCACTATCTCTAAGGATTTGTTCTTGACTACGAACTGGTAAATCGCCAGTGCAATAGAACATAGCATCTGAACGGGGTTTTTTGGATGGTGGTGCGGGGTATGTTAAAGTTCTAAATGGAATACCATGTGAGATAGGGATATGATGAACAGTGTTATCACCACAGACTTTTACATGAAGTGTAGGTGGTACATATAATGAGCCTAAACCAATATAGTATGAATTAGGACTGGTTATTTTAATTGTAAATTGACCATTTTTGGCTCGAGTAGCCCCTTGATTTGGGGTTTGGTCGTATGCCTGATCGGGGTTAGCATAGGGCATACCGCTACCTGTAAAGCCCATACCTCTTGTAGCGGGAGCAGCAGCCCAATAAATGATATCAACGTCTTTCATCTCATATCCTTTTAGGATACCATTGACTGTAATATTGCCTTCGCCAGAATGTTGGATAATTCCTTGGCATGTAATTTCACTAAAATATTCTGTTCGCCAATTTGACATTTAATTAATAATTAATATTCAATGTTTAATCTATAAATAGAAAAAAAGTAAAAAGATTTAATTTAATTTAGTTTATTGATGAACTCTAGGATCACCACCTTCTCTAAGCATTTGAGCACCACCTTGTGATGTTAAACGTTGAACACTGTTGTAAACATTAGCGTCAAGAGGGTAATAGTTTGAGAGGGCTTGTGGGGCTACACATGAATTTGTTGGTTGGTTAGTGGGCCACGCTGATGGTAAGTTAGTGCATTTCTCATCAGAGTAAACACGACCAGTTCCGAGACCATTGGGGTCACCACCAATAAGACGACATGAGTGTTTATCACATACCCATCTATTAACTTCTGGTAACATAGTACCTACTTGGAATGGTTCCATGCATGGTGAGCAGCAGTTCTTTTCACAAGCGTGATTACGGTTGATATCCATTAATTGTTCGGCATTTTGTGAAAGAAAGAGGCGATATTGAAAACTGTTTTGAATACCGTTTTCGGCTCTGATTAAATTGTTGATATAGCAGTTAGGACGGTAATCAGTAAAATGACGACCATCAGCCATTCTAGGTGGGCAACCAAAAAATTTATTATCACTTGTTTTGTAGCAAGATGTCATTTTATTATTTATTTATAATTATGATAGATATTTTTTTTATAAAAACTAAAAACTAACTCAAATAAATTATTTATTTTCTAGATGTTCTTTTGTGTGAATATTTTTTAGGTGAATATTTCTTGCTGATCATTCTACCGGATGATTTGTAACTATGTTTGCATTTTTTGTCTAATTCATCCATTGTTATTCTTTTAACATGGCTTTCGTATTTATTACCGAATGGACCAGGGGTTTTTCTTAATTTTCTAGTGGCTTTGTAAGCATATTCTTTATGTTTGCTTCCTTGGGTTATTTCTCTCATAACTAAATATAAACTGCAACGACCCATAATTCTCTTTTTTTTGCATAAAGATGTCATGGCTTTTTTGGCGGATGAATTGGGAACTTCAGAAGTAAAACGACCAGTCTTACCAGAACGTGAAAATTTGGTTGGGCAACCATCAGAGTGAAAAGCTTTTTCAATTGTATAATGTTTTTCGGAACTCATTTTTATTAATATAAAAGATATATTTTTTTATTTCAAATAAGTAAAAGTAAATAATAAAAATACTAGAATAATAATAAGAATGAAATCAGTTTGGTTTTTTATAGGTTTATTAATTACTGCAACAATAATATTTTTATCATTAACTAGAACAACATTAAAAGTTGAATATTTTACAGATTCTTTACCAATTAATAGTCTTGCAACAGAATTAGGAATATCACCTAGTAGAATACGTAATTTTAAAGAGATTGGTGATATTAATAACCCATCACAATATAGTATTTCTTTTGAAATCCATCCTAGAAATATAATGATGAAATCTGACCCATTATTATCTGATATTGAAAAAAAAATTAAAGATATGATATCAACTAATAAAACATTTGATATTAAAAGTTCTACAGATCAAGATGTATTTTTATCAAAGATTACAATGAATTATGTTGAACCAACTAATGTTACAACGGAAGAAAAACAGCAAAAATATGTTAAATTTGTTAATCCTGAATTTAATGGTGCGATTAGTTATTTAAAAGATGTTCAACAGGGTTTGCCAGATGATCCTTTTCTAGATCCTAGATATAAATTTGAAAAAGGTAAAATTGTCTTAAATGAAATACCTACACCATCTCCATCACTATCTGGTAATAATCAGACTACTCGTACCCCATCATCATCAACATCTAGAACCTCAACTGGTACAACTACACGAACATATGATGAACAAGGTGGGGAAGATGAAGATGGTGATGAAGGTGATGAAGGTGTAGATGATGAAGGAGAAGGTGAACCCGAAGATGAAGGGGAAGGGGGAGATGAAGGTGAAGGAGCAACACCCG
>JACCEB010777025.1_pt1 | contig 21562 bp, 20 predicted proteins | sample 7454761 | NCBI WGS metagenome assembly JACCEB01 (sample SAMN15323454, study PRJNA562643) | freshwater metagenome | isolation source: river surface water | place: USA:Blue River Watershed | collected 2017-08-18 | reverse complement strand
TAGTAAATTCTTCTTTTGTAAGTTTTTTGGAATGATTATTAATATAAACCAATAAAACAATAAATAATATTATGTAAATTAATAATTTCATATAATATTAAATAGAAAAAAATAAATTATTTATTTTTCGATTCAAAGTGATTTAATTAGTTCAAGATTTTTTTTGTTTGCTTTTTCTTGACCTATAGTTAATGTAAGTGTTAATTCATTTGCTGGTATTGTTATAATGGCTTTTTTTTGCTGAATTTTAACACGACCGATTTCTTGAACCTTACGAGTTATAATCCAGTCACCAGAACTTTCATCATAATCCACTTCCCATTTTTTATTTTGTGCAACATCAACAAAGCGTACAACAATTGGTAAAATTTTCTTGTCTTGATATTTTTCTAAAATTGATTGGTAATCTGGTTCTTTTTTAGTTATTTCAACTGTTGTTTTCATTGTGTTTTGAATTTTATCAATAATTTCATTAATTTTTCTTTCAATATCATATTGATAATCTCGTAAAGTTATATGGTATGCAGATAATGATTTTTGAATATCGCGCTCCATGTTGTAATATGTATCTCTTAAAAAATAATTTTTCTGTATAATTTGACTGAGTTCAGTTAAGCTATGTGTAATGTCTTTTACAACCCATGGAAATTCAGGAAGATTACCAATTGAATTCATTAGTTTTCTAGTAATTTGTAGTCCAAGATCTAATTTATGAATATCAGTTGATAGGTTTGCAATCATAACCACAAAATATGTTTCATTATTGTGAGAAAAAGTATGAAAATCCAATTCTTTCATTCCCTGAATTGTTGAATTAAAACTTGTTAAAATACCCCATTTAATATGATGATTAATCATATCAGATTGTAGTTTATTAATTTCGTCTTTATTAACAGTAGTAGTATAATTTTTACTTTCCAACATAATTACACGACTATCAGGAAGATATAACCAAGCATCACCAGAATGTGGTACTTGGCTTTTTCTTTCAAATTGAATATCGCCATATCTTTTTGAAAAAATTTCTTCAAGAACATTTTCACCAAAATTGCCTTTTTTACAGGAATTGGAACTAAGCCCAATTAATTTAGTTAAGCTAGATTCCAAAGAATTAATTTTGTCGGTGATTTCTGAATTGTTAATTTCATCTTTAATTTCATCTTTGATATTTTCAATACGTTCAATTAATTCATTAAATTCAACCTGTTGTTCGATTTTATTTTGTGGAGGAAAGTGGATTTGATACCCAGTTTTGAATATTTTAAGCAAAAACTTGTCAAGTTCTTTTTTTTTAAAATTATTGAGCATTGGATACTCTTTTTCGTCTAAAGTTAACGTAACTTCAATAAAACCCATTAATTAATACATAGTAATAATTAATAAATTTGTAATTTAATCAATTTTTTCCTGCATAACAGGCTCTGAATTTTAAAATTAATTAGTTAATTGGTTAGTTGATATTTTTAATAAACTCAAATAAAAGATTAACCCCGTGTGACTGAGCAACTTCGTCGATATATGTACTAATACCTAAATCAATATGAATCCAAGGAATTGCAGGATTAATAAAGTAATTTAAAAAACTACCAGCAATCACACAACCAGCTTTTCCAGTTTTAGGAAGGTTTCTAATGTCTGCTACTTGACTCTTTAAAAAATCAAAGTATTCGGGTCTTATTTTTAAGTAGTCAAGATACTCGCCTGTTTCTTCACCAATTGCTATTAATTTATCCGAATATTCAGAACCGGTATTGTTTGATAAAATTAAACTAGATATTCCATTTGTGATTGTTGTTGCGTTACCGGTTAATGTGGCAATATCAATAATAAGACACTTAGACAAATCTTTACCAGGTGTAAGGTTTAATTGTACAAATTCAAAACCATCAGCTAAACATAATCTACCTTCAGCATCAGTATCAGTTATTTCAACTGTTTTACCACCTGTTGTTTTAACAACTTGACCTGGTCGTGTAGCTGTATTACCAACCATATTTTCTGTAATTGGTATAATCAAATGTAAATTCAAATTGCTAGTATTACCAGATTTAACAAATAAATTTAACACACTGGTAATAATTGCAGAACCAGTCATATCTATTTTCATTTCAAGCATTGTGTGACCTTTAATATTCATCCCACCTGTGTCAAACGTAATTGCCTTACCAACCATGTAAATATGTTTTTTACTTGGATTTTCATTTTTTGGTTTAATATGTACAAAATAAGATGGATATTGCGAACCAGAACCTACTGCTTTAGTTAAAGGAAATTTTCCATTAGTGTTTACATCAAAAACAACAATATCATGAGTGTCTGGGACACGTGACTTGATGTATTCGAGATATGTGTTTGGATTTTTATTTGGATCCATAACAATATTTTTATACAAATCTAACTCTTTCATTAAGTTTGCAGATTCTTCTGAAACCAAATACAATTTAATTTCCCTGGTTATATTGTAGTATTGGTATATAACATCATGTGTTTTAGCTAATATTTTATTAACCAGAGGTATTTCAATGGATTTATGAAATATTAAATTTATACGTTTAATTGAATTATAAATTTTAATAATATTTTCGATTTTTTTAAGTTCATTGGATAATTCATAATTTCCAAGATTAAAAACATTTAATTTAACAGTAACAGAGTCTGTGTTAGTGTCAATACTAATAGTTTTATCAACCGATTGAGTATTTAGAACAAAATTAACATCTATTTTTTTCATTTATTATGAGTTATATATTTTTTACAAATTAAATGGAAAAAAATAGTTTTTACAAAAATATTTCTTGCGCTTGGCTATATTAGATATGTAGGCTAAAGCCTACACGAAGCCGTCATCGGTTTACGCTTTTACACTTTAAATAAGGGTAGCAAAATACTCATTATTATATTGTTTAACTAATATAGATGATAAATAATTTTATAACTTATATTACGTATTTATAATGATGTGTATAATAAGTGTAATAATTGTAAACACTAAAATTAAAACGTAAACCAATTGTAAACACTGATTGTTATTAAAAATAAAACATATATTATGGAATGTAATAAATTGTATGGGATAACAGGGAAAAAACAAAAAGGCCAGTATTGTGGCTCTTACATAAATGGCAAAATAATTAAACCAAATAATAATAATGAAATAGACGTATGAATAGATTATTTTATAATAATTAATCAATTAATATAAAATAGGTTTTTCACATAATGTATCCAACAGTAAAAATACTTTGTTCGTTATTATTTTCTTGTTTATCAAATTCTTGATTTTCACAAGTGCTTAAAATTAAGCTTGTGACCAAGTAAGGATCGGCATTTGCTCCTGGTCTTCTGTCTTCAAAATAACCCTTTGATTCAGCCAATACAGAATTTGGAATACGAACAGAAGCACCTCTATTTGCCCTCCCAAAAGTAAATTTATTATAAGACGAAGTTTCATGTTTGCCGGACATTCTTAATTTATTGTCCGCACCATAATTTTTCATATGTGCTTGATGGTTTTTAGATAGTCTATTTAATGCTTGATAAATATGATCAATACCATTTGGTTCCCTCATTGCTTTTGTAGAGAAATTGGTATGACAACCAGAACCATTCCAGTCTGCATTAGGACCTAATAAAAGACCAAGTGGTTTAGGATGATATGAAATATTGTATCCATAAGATTCTCCAACACGATTTAATATATATCGAGATACCCATAAGTGGTCACCGGCATCAATACCTTCACAAGGTCCAACTTGATATTCCCATTGACCAGGAGCAACTTCTCCATTGATACCACAAATTTTAATACCTGCTTGAATACATAAATCCATATGTTTTTCAGCTATTTCTCTACCTAATGCACAATCAGCTCCAACCCCACAATAATATTTACCTTGTGGTTCAGGTTGGATAACTTTATGTTCTTCTGAATAATAAAAACCAAGTGGAAATTTAGTTTTTGGGTCAATAATAAAATATTCTTGTTCAATACCAAACCATGGTTCGACATCTTTATGGGATTTAAATACTTCTAAAGCTAAATCACGTGTTGAGTTTTCTAAATTATGTGATTGCTTATCTACCATTTCACACCATACTAAATAAGCATCATAATTAGAACTTTGTCTAAAGGGGTCTTTAAAAATTGCACCGGGTATTAAAAAAATTTCTGAGTCAGTCCCCGTAGCTTGACCAGTTGATGAACCATCATAATTCCATATAGGTAGAGTTTTTATGTTGTGTATATTTATTTCGTCTTGAGATAAAATTTTAGTTTTTGATCTAAAGTTACTAGCAACATCAAGCCAAATATATTCTAACACAATTTTTTTATCCATTAGATAATCTAATTAATTAAGTTTTTAAAGCAAAATAAATTGTTTTATAAATTAAAAAATTGATAAAACTACTTAAAACAATATTAGTTTTAATTTATAACAATGGAAAATAAAACAAGTAACGAAAATAAAGTTATCTGTAGAAAATGTGGAGGTCCACATTTTACAATTAAATGTGGTAAAGAGAAAAAAGAAGAACCAGTAAAAACAGAACAGGCTAATACCACAATAGTAGAAGATAAACAAAATAAACCAGAAAAACCAAATAAAGAATTTAACAAAACCAGTAAAGAAGATTCAGATTTTAATAGTGAATTTAAACAAAGAAATAGAAAAGATTTTCACGGTGAGAATAAAGATTTTTCACAAAGAGGTGAAAGAAAATATTTTAAAGTAACCTATCGAGTTAAATTATCAGAATTACCAACAGATATGACAGAGGAGGAACTAATGGAACTAACAACTGATTGGGGTCATATAGTTAGAATAAAATTGTTAGTATATGAGGAAAGTTCAACAGCATATATTGATTTTGGATATGAAGATGAAGCAGACTATTTTGTTGAAGCAATAGATAAAACACCATTTGAATACCGCATGTTAACATCATGTAGAGTTGAATCTTTCAGAACTGATAAAAAATCAGATGAATAAATAATTTAATTAACACCAACATAATACTCTGCCATATTTGGTAAGCTTTTAACAATGTTGTTAAAATTAAATTTTTTTTTAAGTTTTTGTTGATTTTTCATTTGCTCAATAAATTTTGTTTCTTCAAGAGGTTTATTTAGATTTTTAATTTTTTTATAAATACAATAAATTAAAAACCCACAAACTAATATTGTCCAAGGATTGTTAAATATTTCTAACATTAATAATACTTATAAAAAAATTAACGTCGAATATATTTAATAATATATGCAACGGATCCAGCAAATGAAATACCTGTTAGAACAGATGTTAAACATTGTGAATTTGCTTCGTTTTGAGTATATTGTGGTTTTCGTTCTGTCCATAGCGAATATCCGCATGATGAAGCAAGTCCAGCGAGCAGGAATCCCATAATCAAGTCATCTTCTGGCTTTTGAGGGGGTCTAGGAAAATATGTACCATATCCCATATGGGTAGATTGTTTCCAGTTATTATTATATTTAAATTTAGTAAAATTACGAAACATTATATATTGATAAATAGTTAAAAGTAGGTAAATATTTCAGTTTTTTTCATTTTTAATCGAAAATGAAAATAACTATAGGAGAAAAATTAAAAAAAATTGAAAAAATATTAATTATACTTATTACTATCTATTTTAATGAACTTAAATGATATATTAGTTACAAATATGATAATTAATTCAATTAATTCAATTACCAAAATCAATACTGGTTATTTACTACTTGATATTATTTACATGGGCTTATTAGCTACAATTGCTTTTGTTGTTTTTAACTCAGGATTTAAAAATAAAGTTTACCAGAAAATTGAATCTTTTTATCATCATTATGATAAAACAAATTCAATTACATTTAGTTCAAATGAAAAAAGTACATCAAAACGCTTTAAGGCAATAATGTTTTGGATAGGAAAACAATCACATCCCACTGTTAAAAAACTGCTTGAAATTATAGAAACTAAATATTCGCGGAAAACCGATGATTATGAAGAGACAAAACAAAATTGCTATCGTGTTAACCAAAATACTAATTTCGAAATTGCAAAAGATATTTATGGAAAGATTTCTTATCGCGAAAAAGAAACAACAGATAGCTACGGAAAAACAAGACATGAAGAAGTTGTTTATCTTGATATTTTTTCAAACAAACTTAATCTTGTTCAACTTCAAAAGTGGGTTGAGGATAGAAATAAGGAGTATGAAGCTTATGTTAGAACAAAAGCAAGTAGTGATCAATTGCTTGTTGAAATAGGATGGAATTCTAAAGAAAAAGAACTTGACATTTATTATAACCCATGGTCATCAAATGCAACATTTTCAAACAGATTTTTTACAGGAAAAGAAGATATTTTAAAAAAGATCGAGTTTTTTGTTTCAAATCCTGATTGGTATAGTGCTCGAGGTCTTCCATGGACTTTGGGATTTTTAATTTGGGGAAAACCAGGTTGTGGAAAAACTGGTTTTATTAAAGCATTGATGAATTTAACAGGACGTCATGGAATTACAATTAAACTTAATGATAAGTTTGATTTGAAAAAATTAAAGGAAGTAATTTATGATGAGGAAATTTCCGATAGTTTAATTATACCACAAGATAAAAAAATAATTATTTTGGAAGATGTTGATTGTATGGGAGAATTAACTAAAGACAGAGATTTACAACTAAAGTCCAAAAATAAAACAAAAGTATCTGATTCTAATTCTGATATTTCAGATTTTGAAGAAGAATCAGATGAAGCAATAAGAAAGGTTGCTAAACATCTTGTTAACAAAGTTAATCTCAGTACAAAAAAAGAGATTGAAAATGAAAATAACAATCTAAGTTACCTACTTAATATTTTGGATGGGTTACAAGAATGCCCTGGACGTATTATTATTATGACAACAAACAAACCAGAAGTTTTAGATTCAGCTCTTGTTAGAGAAGGGAGAGTTGACTATAAAATTGAGTTTACTCATGCAACAACACAGGATGTTATTAATATTGTAAGACACTATTGGACTGGAACCACAAGTCAGGAAGAACTATCTGTTAGTTTGGCTAGTATTACTGAAGATGTTAACAAACTTTATTCACATGCATCTGTTGTAAATATGTGTAGAAGTTCAGAGTCTATTGAAGAAACAGTAAGTAAGATAATAAAGAAAACTGAATAAATTTTATTTTATAATATGTTTCCATATATTTATAATGGAAAACAATATGGACACAATTAATAAAATAATAAATACATCAAATATACTATTATATGGTACTATTTATTCTGGTCCAAACAAATTAGGTGATTTTAACTGGATGTGTAAACAACCATTATACTCAAATGTACTTTTTATATTTAATGACAATGAAGAGTTTCACGATACTTGTAGACAAGGTTCAGGTAATGCTATAATGCGTATATATAATAAATTTAATGGGAAATTATCCAAGCCAATATCAGCTGGAATTCCAACAGGAACTCTAATAAATGGCGGATATCAAAAATTAGATGAACACGTTATTTCTGTAGTAACAGAAGCAATTAATGAAATTAAAGAAATTGTTGCTAAGTATAAATATGATGGAATATTTTATTCTGTAGCAACAAATGGAAAATTAGGTACTGGATTATTTGATGTTTGTCCAGAAGTAATTAATTATATTGATATGGAAATTAAAAAACTTTCAAATCAACCCATCCAAATACTAAATTAAATTTGTAAAATTTGGCGTTAAATTATTAAAAAATTTCTTTAAAAATCTAATATGCCAGAAGGACCGGAAGTTAAAATTGTTACTGGTGAACTATCAAAAAGATTAGTTGGCAAATATTTGACAAATATAAATATTCTTGGTGGTCGATATCAAACACATGGGCCTCCAAAAAATTATGACAAAATTATAAATTTGCTTCCTTTACAAATAACTCGCATCAACTCTTATGGTAAATTTATTTGGTGGGAATTTGCTAATACTGAATGGACCTTATGGAATACATTAGGAATGTCAGGATGGTGGCAAATTAAAGCAGATACTCATAATAATCTTGAATTTATTTATAAAACTAATATCACAGACACAAAATCCAAATCAATATTTTATAATGATCAAAGAAATTTTGGGACATTTATTTTTGATACAAAAGTTAATTTAGAAAAAAAACTTGGAGAATTTGGTCCAGATATTTTAAGTTTAGATAAAACTACCAGTAAAAAGTTTTATGATTTGGTTAAAAAAAAGCGCACAGCTATTTGTGAAATTTTATTAGATCAAACAATAGCAGCTGGATGTGGTAACTACTTGAGAGCGGATGCACTATACTTAGCTGAAATAAATCCATATACAATTGGAAAAGATTTGTCGGAGGAAAAAATTAAAGAACTTTGGAACATATTAAATCAGTTAGGTTGGTTTTATTATGATAAAGTCCAAGGTATTAAAAACAAAGTAATAAACGGAAAATATAAATTACCCGATGTGTTTGACAGGGTATTTTTAATTTATTCACAAAAAACCGATCCATTAGGAAATAAAGTAAAAAGAGACCAAGTTAAAGACAGAACCATTCACTGGGTGGAATCGATACAAACAATTTAAAAAATTATATTTATATCGTATAATAATAGATGAAAGATATTTTAATAATATTAGTTTTGTTGGCAGTCATTTACTGGTATTTTAACATAAGAGGAAAATCAAAGTGTATTACAATTGTTCCTGAATATACTGAGATTGATTATGTTGAATCAAATAAATCCTAAAAAAATATATAACATATAATATATAAATAATGAGTTCAAAAGTAAGATATTCAATCAAGTATGAACAAGAAAAAAATATTAACCAAAAAGCCGGTGCTCTTGTTCTTAAAGAATCAAAAATAATGTTACTTTCATGTAAAGAATTTGATAGTGTAGTTGACAATGTTATGATAAAAGATGGTAATACCATAGTTAAAAAAACTATTGAAAGACAAGACGATGTAACTGGTTTAATTGTTTCAGAAGAAGCTAGTGACATATCTGTAACATCTTATGCAGATTTGGAAAGACTTGATGGAGATTTAACACTTGCAACATCAAATCCAGTTGCATATGAAAAATTTTGTAAAGAATCAAGATTAGAAAAATTATCAACTCAAGAAGACACAAAGAAAAAATTTGCAAGAAAAGTAAATAAATTAGTATCAACACACTTTTTAAGAGGCTATATTAATTGGAATAAATATGATGATTCCACACCTGATATTAAAATGGATTCATCCACAATTATTAATTTAAGAAATGCAGATGTTGTTTATTTAGCTTATTTTAGTGAAGACGAACCTGAAGCCACAAAAATTACTCACCAATTGATGCTTTTATATTCACTAGCCCATTATGGTGCTAAATCAATTACAATTGTTTTACCATTTTTTCCAGTAGGTACAATGGAACGTATTGTAGGAGAAGGTGAAATTCCAACTGGATATGCATTTGCTCAAATGCTAAATAATATTCCATCAGCTTCTGGAAAAAATAACTTGATAGTATTTGATATTCATGCATTAGCATCAAGATTTTTCTTTCACACCAACTTGAGACCAACAATGGTTTCAATGTTATCATATTATTTAAAACATATCAATGACAAATACCCTGAATCAGCTAACAATAATAATATTATTGTTTTTCCAGATGATGGTGCAAAGAAACGTTTTGAAAAACAAATGCCTAAAAATTATAAAACAATTTTATGTTCAAAAGAAAGAAAAGGTGAAGACAGAATTATTAAAATTGAAGAAGGTATTAATAACATTGATTTATCAGGAAAGACTAATAACTTTTTTATAATTGATGATTTAATTCAATCGGGTGGTACAAGTAAAGAAACAGTTCATGGTATAAAAACCAGTATAAAAAAATTTATTGAAACTTCGGTTGCAACAGCTCGTAAAGAAGGAAAACCAGTTCCAGTTGTTAGTGATGTTGAATCAAATAAATTTAAGTATTTTACAATGATTACTCATTTGGTTGCACCAGATGCTAATAAATTTTATGATTTTATTAAGCCAACAAGTTTATTAACAGAAACTGAAAGAACCAAAGCACGAAAATTAGAATTAACAGTTGGTGAAGTTGAAAAACTTATTACAACAAACACCAGACCATTACGCGGTCCTTACATTAAAAAATTCTTAAATGAACATAAAGAACAAAGTGTTCAAAGTCTCCAACTTGGAAATAAAATTGAAATTGTTGATATTTCAGAAATTTTGCATGATGTTTTAATTAACACAAAAGAAACCTTATACATTGCACCAAATATTATGATTTGAAAAATATAAAAAATTGTTTTGAAAATTTAAAAAATTGATAATTGAATATAATGATAATAATATTATTATATGTAATTCTAATGATAAATGCTGAATACGTTAAAAATCACTTAACACACCATAAAATTATTTTTCCTACAAACACCCATGATAATAAAATGGCTGGTTTCCAAAACTATGGTCCACATGGACTTGCACTTAAAACCAATATTATTAATATATGGAGAAATATTTTTATTGATGATAATATTTATGAAATTGATTGTCCAGTTATTTCACATGAGTGTGTTTTAAAAAGGAGTGGACATGTTGCTAAATTTAATGATTTAGGACTTGTATTCACTGATAAAGAAACAAATAAAATTTTACAAATATTAAGGGCAGACCATTTCGTTGAAGATAAATGCTCTGAATTAAATTTAGATATTTCAAGTGTAAATTTGGAATCAGCAGAATCAATTTGTAATTTTGTTGAATCAAATGGTTTATACGACAAGTCAACCCAGTCAATTCAAATTATTCCAATGAGTTTGATGTTTAAAATACCCACGGTTAGCGAAACTTTTTATTTGCGTCCCGAAATTGCACAAACAATTTTTGTTGAATTTAAACAATTTTATGATTATGCTCATGGGAAATTACCTTTAGGTATAGCTCAGGTTGGTAAATCATATCGTAATGAAATATCAGATAAACCATTTGTACGCCTTAGAGAATTTACCCAGGCAGAAGTTGAATTCTTTTTTAATCCGGAAGACCCATATGATTTTCAAATGGATAAAGAATTAGAATCTGTCCCAATAACAATTTATTCATCCCAAATGCAATTGGCCAACACAAGTGCGGAATCTATTTGCTTTTCTCAATTGTCTGAGTTTGTACAAGACCCAATTGTTCGTATGTTTATTTGTAAATTATATCGATTTGCAAACCAAGTAGGACTTGATATGAACAAGATTCGTTTCAGACAACATAGACCAACTGAGATGGCTCATTATGCTAAGGATTGCTGGGATATGGAAGCAGATATTTTTGGAAAATGGTTGGAAATTTCCGGGCTAGCTCATAGGTCTAATTACGATTTAAAGGTTCATGATACACAAAAAACCTTTTATGTTAGAAAATCTAATGTTCCAATTAAGAAGTTTAAATTAACTCCAAATGGTAAAAAAATATTTAGTCTATTTGAACACGAACAAGCCACACAATTAATCAAGTCACTAAGTCCCATTATTTGCGAACCTGGTGATTTGGATTCAATGGATTTAACATATTATTCTGTTACAGATTTTAATGATTATGAATATATTTTACCATCAGTAATTGAACCATCAATTGGAATTGACAGAGTATTTTATACTTTAATATGTCATAGTTTAACCATTAGACCAGATACTACCAGACCAGTATTAAAACTAAAATCAACTTGTTCAGTTTATGACTTTATGTTAGCTCAATTATCTAATCATGTTGACCTGATTAATAAAATGAGCGAGTTTATGGGTGTAATTTCCAAATCTAATAAAAAATTTAAGGTGTTTGTTGATAAATCAAGTACTTCTATTGGTAAAAGATATACAAGAGCAGACGAAATTGGTATCAGATACACTATAACAATTGATTTTGATACTGTATCTGATAACACAGTTACATTGCGCGATTCTTGGGATATGACACAAAAAAGAATGGACTTTGAACAAGTACTAAATTTATTTACATAAAAATCGTAAAATTTAGGTAATTAAATTATTAAATAGAAGCACTAAAGTTTAAAATTATTTTGGTTAATAAAATACCACCAATAATATCAGAAGGGTAGTGAACACCTAAATATACTCTACTGAGACCAACTAAATATGGTATTATACTAAAGTTAATATTGATGTTTTTCCTAAGCATATATGAAAGTAAAAAAGCGTTTAATGTATGTCCAGATGGAAATGAAAAAGGGTCAAAATTCATTGGTTCAAGTAGTTGAACTTCAGAACTTGATTGAAAAGGTCTTTTTCTTTTAACCAAGTACTTTATTGCAAAAATAACAAATTGACTTGAACATAAAATAAAAATTTGTGTTTTGGTTATTTTACCAAACCAATACAATAATCCAACAATAAAAATATATAACTTTGCATGAAAAGGTGCTGAAACCCAAGCCATTAGTTTGTTAACTATGGGCTTATTGTCACCAGGCAATTTTTGAAGGTTTTTAATAAACTCAATCTCAATATCCTCCTTCATTTGTTGTTATAGTAATTTAGATTTTTTTTATAGACTAATCGATATATAAATAATTTAATTATTTTATTTTCTATAATATTTCAATAGGATGTTAAAATTACTTTTTCTAACAATAATTTTATATATAATTATTCAACACCTTTTAGACGATTGTGAAGAAACTGAAACACCACAAAAAATTGTTCAAGAAACAGAACAAAAAGTTAAGACAGATTCAAACCAAATAAAACCAGTAAATCAAGAATTAGATAGGGCTTATTTGGAAACCCAAAATATAGCAGCAAGAGCTGATTCTGCTCAAAATAAATCAGGAACTGTTACTAGTATTGAAAAGCCCGCTATTTTAAATTCAGCAAATAAATTAAAAACACAAATTCAAGTTGATAATACAAAGGAAACTTTTGCTGATGGTCCAGTTAATTCAGCTAAACAAGTCCAAAAATCTGAACCAAAGTTATGGGAATTTGATAAACCAAATCCTTGGACTAAAGTAATTTTAAATGATCAAGATGAATACCCATATTATTTCCATATTAAAATTGCTATACCTTCATTAAATGATTATCAAGTATGGAAACAAATTGTTCCAAATTTAGAATTTAATCCTAGAACAGGTGAATTAATAATACCAAGTAAAGAAGAAGCAAGTGCATTAGCTTTAGCGAATTTAATTTGTATTAATTTTTCGGGACAAATGTCAATAGAAAATATTTTGGAAAAAAACTTAATTCAAATATCTGTTTCAAAAGCCCGTAGTTATGAAGTAGTTCAAAATAAATTACGTGAACAAATTATGGAAAATTTATATGGAAAATCCGTAACAAAAGTTCAAACAAGTTTTGAACAAGATTTAGCAAGAAATAGTCTTGGTGACAACACTGGTCGTGTTGATTTTACATCGGAACAATTTTCTGACACATTTGAACATTTTAGTAATCAATCACAATCAGGAAATAATTCTATAGAAGCATATGACGGGAGCGATTTTTCTTATTTATAAAGAAAAATCTATGCCTTACATATTAAAAAAAATTATGTTCGGGTCGGATTAGTTTGATTATAAACTTGAAGAATAATTTTTATACATAAAATATGCATGTAATACACATACTACAATACCAAAATATTTCATAACTTCAAACCAATATGGATGTAAATCTGATTGATTATATACCACATATAAGAATAGTGCTGGCCATACCAAATAGTGAATCCAATTAATGATATTTCTATAGTTTGCCTTGAAACCAGGTGTACGTACGAAAAATGGTATTGCTAATGCTAATCCTAGTAAAACCCCATAAGCTATTTTATCTGTTTTCTTGTTCCTAAATCCAATATAACTTATTAGAGGTCCAATTAATAAAATATGTAACATGTTAATTTTGTGATAACTCATTAAAAAAAATCAGAAAATATTTTTATTATATAATAATTTTTATTCTATAATAAAATATTATGAAAAAATATAATGGCACAAGTTTTAGTGTTGGAAGAAAAATTCCACCAGAATTTGAAAATCCAATAGATGATGTATTACTTGATATATGCGAAGAATTAGTTCCATATTGTGTCAAGTATAACATAACCCCAAATTTTATTACTGTATTCAGAGCAATTTTAGGTGTATTTACCTTGTATTATTTTAATTCAACATCTGATTTGTTGATTCCCATAACTGGTACAATAATATTTTATTTATTTGATTGTCTTGATGGACACTTAGCAAGAGCATCAAATCAAGTTTCAATATTGGGCGATTATCTTGACCATTATGCTGATATAAGTTTTTATATTGTGCTTATGGTAATAATGATAAATAAAACTTATTCAAAAAAAATTCCTGTTCTAATAATTATATTGATTTTTTCATATTTGGCTTGTATACATTTAGGTTTACAACAAAAAGTTTATAAAAAAATTAAAAATGAAATTAGAGAAGATAATAAAGTATCAAAAGATGAACAAAAATCTTTTGTTCTTGATGAAATTGATGAAGAATTATTAGATTCATTAAATATAATTCATGTTTTACCAGAAAATAATATCCAATGGACGAAATATTTTGGTTGTGGAACCTTGTATAGTGTATTATTACTTGCAATATATTATATACAAACACATCCTTAAATTATAAATAAAATTAACACTTAGTAATTATCCACCATTTGTAGAAATTAATTAGTTTGTGTTTTGAAGTAATGTTTTGTTTTTCTTGAACTTTCCAACCATGTTTTCTAACTATTTCAGATAGTTCTATGTCATCAATAAATCTCTCTGTTTTTTCTTCATTGTGTGTCCATTCAAATTTATAAATTGTTTGATTGGCTTCAACTTTAAGATAAGATTCAGATTCTGACCATGTATTAGTACCAGGTGGAGGGCAAACAACGTTAAATATAAATTTAGTGTTTTCATGAGTGATTGAATTTAACTGAGTCCAAAAATCATCTGTACAAAAATGCATAAGGGCAAAATTTGCAACAACATAATCATATTTGATGTTTGTGTTTATTTGATGCCATTTGACAGGAGTATCAGACCAGTTAGCAGCCAAGTTGCATGGGGTGAAAATATATACATCTTGATTTTCATCATGATATTGAATTCCTTTAATAAGTTGTTTAACATCCACATCAAGTCCCAAATAATTTCTTGGATTAAACTTTTTAATAATTGGGATAAGTTTTCCTCTACCACAACCCAAGTCTAACCATGACTTGTTAATTTCTGGTTCCATTTGTGCAATTTGATTTGATAAGTTTTCTACTTGAGCATTAATTGTTCCAATTAAACCAGGTGAAGTAATTTTTTTAGCGGTATCATAGTAATATGTATCTGTATTAGTCAAAGCATCTCTTGACCAATCATATTGACACATTGCAACAATGTTATCAACAATGTTATAAGGATTTGGTTTTTTCTTGTCAAATCTAAATTCTCCGACAGTAAATTTATCAAAAGATTCTGTTGGATAACAACGATAAATCCTTCCTTCTTTTTTCGCAGTCTTTGGTTTAACAATAATACTTGACCAATCGTGACCATTTCTGTCAGCCCATTTTTTACCATCAAATAATAAATCTATTGTCATCATTGATTTTGGTTTTATTTTAATTTCTCTTGAACCATCCAATGGTGTTAAAATTAAACCATCGCATTTGAAAGGTTCGGAATTTGCAATTGTTTCTTTAATTTCTTCATCTTGTTCAAGAATTACATTTGAAATTAGTTCTTGATGAATTGAAGTATTTGATGATTTATATAAACATGCAAATTTAGGGTACCATTTGATAGGTTCAGATTTGTTATCATTAATAAATCTCTTAATAACACCTCTTTCTTGGTTAAATAACTTGATAAAATCACCAAGTGTATTAATTGTTTCGGTATTAGTATTTGAAGTATATGGATGAGCATTTCTTAAAGCCTCATATCTTTCTTCAATAGTTGTGTTAGGAATATCAACATCAAATACCAAATACAAATCAAGTTCCTCAATATATTCTGCTTTTACTTGATAATTGTTTAAAATATCAGTTTGAGGATAAATTCCAACAGGCATATTATTAATTAGAACCCCGTCTGCTTTTTCCTTAAGCATAAATGATTTATAAATATGAATTTCTCCAGGAAGTAAATGTCTTGGAGGTAAATTTGTAAATTTTTGCTTTTGGCATTGATATAGAGTTGACCCCCGAGCAAGAACAGGAACCGATGACCTGGGAGTAAATGTTGTAATTTCTCTAAGTAAGTCAAACATTTTAACCTTTTGTTGAATTACGCGGGTTTTACATTTTGATTTTACATAAAGTCGCAAGTTATGAAGTAGTTTGTTTATCTTAATTGTTTTAAGAATTGCTTCATTGTTATAATTTTGTTTATTTCCATTAAATGATGGCGCTGGAACTTTAAGAAATCTTGTATATAAGACCATACTCATGTTAATATACCTAACACTACGAGTTTCAATATATTTGTTTACCAAGTTTTTTTCAACTAAACATGAAACCACAATATCGACAATTCCATTTGCTTTTCCTAAATTACCCCATTCAATCATTTCAATAAGGGAGTTGGCATTTTCTTGAACTATTTTATTAACCAGTGTTCTTTTAAACTTTTCAACTTTATAAATATCATATTGAATAGCCAATAATATGTTTAACATATATAATTCTTCATCTGTTTTAAATAATGGTACAATTTTATTGTAGTTTTCATTATTAATAATATTTGTACCATCCTCATTCCAATCATTTTTAACAAATATTCTTATCATGTTACGTATTGTTTCAAAATTATGGGGATTAACATAATAGTACTTGTGTAACTCAAGTACAACTTTATCAGAATTAAAACTATTAATCATTTGATGAAAATAAGGTACCAAACTAATATATCCTGACAAAATTTTAATTCTTTTAAGTTGGTATTTAGGTGGAACCAATGAATTAGCAAGTGTACTAATCATGGAGTTAATTGTTGATGTATTTTTTTGGAAAAACAATTTATCTGATTTTAGTACTTTATCAAGCACAAACTTGAAAAGTCTGTCATCTGAATTACCAATTGAATTAATAAATATCTGCTCGAGATTATCTCTTGGTAACTTGTCAACAGATTTATCCGGATGTCTGTTAAGCCAAAATAAAAATGTTAAAAATGGTCCTGTTCGCGCAGATTCCATTAGTAAATGAGTAATTGTTTTTTGTTGCGTTGTAACCTTTGGAATACGATGTGATAGCTTGTTTAATAAGTTTTGACCTTTAACTAACAATGTAAGTTTCTCAAGCAATTGATGTGATAAGATATAATCCAAACGCGCAATTAAGTTATTATCTTGTTGATTTGAGAAATAAAGTTTGTTTATTTCATTAACAATTAATTCAAGTACTGGATAATAATATTCCATTTTAAAATTTTTAATACTAGAATTGTCAGGTACCATAGGCGCATTGTTAACTTGTGTAATTAAACTTTCAAATAAGCTTGTTTTATTAACATTATCCGGAATTACAAAACCAGCAAGTCCATTTGGGCCATGCGAGTTTAATTCCAATATTTTTTTCACAAATTCTATATGACTAGACATTATTATTGGATATTATTATGTATTTAAATAAATTATCAATTTTTTTTAATTTTATAAATAAAGATTCGTTAATTTATACTTAAAGCTAAAAATATTAAAGTTTTTACCAAATTTTGCTTCTAAGTTCAGGAGCAAGATACATGGGGTGTTCTGGTTTAATTTCAAACACTTCATAAAATTCATCCAGGTTCTGTAAAATTCCATTCACACGCAATTGAGTAGGACTATGAGGGTCAGTAAGTAATTGTGATTTAAGGGAGTCATCAGTAATATTGCATCTCCAAATTTTAGCCCATTGGAAAAACAGTTGGGTAATTTGTTCGCGCAATTGTTCTGGTTCAACTAAACGTTCCAAAGTTTTGAGAGAGAAAGTAATGCCACCCAAGTCAGCAATATTTTCTCCCAGAGTTAATTTGCCATTAACATTCATATCAAAGTATTTAAAACTATTAAATAGATTTTCTAATTTAACTGACCTGGATTCAAAATTCAAAGCATCTGATTCTGTCCACCAATCATTTAAGTTACCTGAAGCATCGTATAGACGTCCTTTGTCATCAAAACCATGAGTAATTTCATGACCAATAACAGCACCAATTCCACCAAGATTTTCAGCAAGAGTTTGGTCTGGAGAATAAAATGGAGCTTGTAGAATTCCAGCTGGGAAAACAATTTCATTCATGGTTGGTGAATAGTATGCATTAATATCATGGGCATTCATGTGCCATTCTAATTTATCTACTGGACGATAAAGTTTTTCCATATTATGTTCTAATTCCCATTTACTTGCTTGTAAAATATTTTCATAAAACATATTGGCAGAACTAATGGCAAGTTTGTTAAAGTCAGTCCACTTATCAGGAAAACCAATTTTAACATTAAATTTTGCTAATTTTTCTAATGCTTTAGCTTTTGTTTCCGCACTCATCCAATCAAGTTGTTCAAGTCTTGATTTATAAGTTTGTACAATTTCACCAATCATTTGAACACAACTTGTTTTTTGTTCTTGACTAAAATACTTTTGCACATAAGCTTTTGAAAGTACCTCGCCTAAAATTCCTTCTACAGTACCAAGGACACGTTTCCATCTTTGTTTAGGTTCTTTTTGACCATATAATTGATTAGCATAAAAATCAAAATGAATTTGATAAGTTGAATCGTCTAAACTGGTACATACTGACTTGGTAATTTTATATTGGATGAATTCAATTAATCTTGTAGCTACATCTGGATTTGTTTTTGCTTGAGTTAAATACTCACTTAGGAATTTGAAAAATTCTGGTTCAGTAATAATAATTTTATCATCCTGAGGAATAGTAAAAGCAGAAAAAATACTTGACCAATTAATTCCAGGAAGATTAGTATTGAGCATATCCCAAGTATACACATTATAAATTTTAGTTGGGTCTCTACGCTCGGTTTTACTTAAGCGGATTTTAGCAACAGACTCTTCAAAAGAATAAATTGATTCGGCTGTTCCTGTTAGTTCAAAATGTTTTAAAAATTTTCCAAGAAATTCTTTATATTGGGTTTGTTTGTCTGACATTTTGTCTAATAGGTAATAATCGCGGTCAGGTAAACCTAATCCCATTACATCAAAATAAAGCACATTACGGGTTGAATCTTTAAAATCAGTATATGCAGAAATATCAAATAAAAAGCATAGGTTATATTGCATTAATTCAACAATATAAGTATCAACTGATTCTCCAAGTTTAAATTTATCAAACAAAGATTTAACATGCAAATGCCCTTGTGAATTTAACAAATCAACATTTAGTCCTTGTGTCCAAAGTGTATTTAGTTTTTTCTGTTCGTCTGATTCTGGTGCAGCTTCTAACATTTCCCTAAGTCTATGCTCATTTTGTTCATGAAGAACATGAAAGTTTCCCCATTTGGTGTATTCGCTAGGAATAGGATTAGATTGAAGCCAATCCCAATTTACATGTGAATAAAAATCAGATGTAATAGCAGGCATAGTATTATTAGTATTTGCGATTTCAGTCATTAAAAGCATTGATTAATTAGTAAGCCAATAGTATTGGAAATCAATTTTTTTTATTTGTAATAAAAGCAAATTAAAAAAATTATATTGGAAATTATATTGAAAATTATATTGACAAATTAATATTTGCGAATAATATAATCTAAGTAAATAATAATATGGAAAATAAAAATAATTCATCAAAAATTAGTATTACTAAAGAATTTAAAAAATATAAAATACCTATATCAAATGAAAAAATGGAGGAGTTTTGCTTGCCTAAAAAATTTACCTTACAACCACAACAAAAACTACTTCCGGATTTATTGTCAAGTAAATTAAGTCCATGGTCAACAGACCCAAATATTAGAGGTGTGCTTGTTTTTCATCAAATTGGTGCTGGTAAAACTTGTACAGCCATAGCTATAGCCGAAGAGTTTAAAAAAAAATTAAATGTTATTGTTGTGCTTCCAGCTGCATTAATTGGTAACTTTGTTAATGAACTTAGGTCTGAATGTCCTGGTGATGAATATGTAACTGAAGACGAAAGACATAAATTAAAAGGATTGAAACCAGGAGATAAAACTTTTGAAAAAATTATGGAAAAATCTCAGGAGCGTATTGAAAAATATTATACAATATATTCATATCATAAATTTGTTGCACTAATTCAAGAAAACAAAATTAAAAAACTAAATAATACCTTGCTTATTATTGATGAAGTTCAAAATATGATTTCAATGACTGGAACATTTTATAAATCATTAAAACAAGTAGTTGATGCATCAAATGAATCATTAAAAATTGTTCTACTCAGTGCAACCCCTATGTTTGACAGACCTGTTGAAATTGCATTAACTTTAAATTTATTAAAACGAGATGATTTGATACCAGTAACTAAATTTAATCAAGAATATATGAGAACAAAAAACACATCCGAAGGTACTATTTACAAAGCAGTTCATTTGAAGAATTTCAGGGAAAAAATTCATAACTTAGTTTCATATTATCGCGGTGCACCACCACAAGCATATCCAACTGCTGAATTTAAAGCAGTAAAATGTCGTATGAGTGATTTCCAATATAAGAGTTATTTAACATCATTAAGTTCTGAAGATAATTATATTAGAGGTTCGTTTAAAAATGTTGATATATTGAATATGCCTCAAAATTTCTTTTTAGGTCCGAGATTTATTTCCAATGTTGCTTTTCCAAACAAATCAATTGGTGAAGTTGGCTACAGTTCATTTCGTGGTCAAGCATTACAAATGCAAAATATTGGCGAATATTCAGTAAAGTTTTTAAAAATATACCAAAAGATTGGTAAAGCAGATGGCCCTGTTTTTGTGTATTCGAATTTCAAAGAATTGGGTGGTATCAGGTGTTTTGTCAAGTTTTTAGAATTTCACGGATGGAAAAATTACAAAGATTATGGAGAAGGTAAAAAACGTTTTGCCATTTGGTCTGGTGATGAACCACATCATGTTAAGGATGAAATTAAATATATTTTTAACCAAAAATCAAATACAGATGGTTCAAAAATTAAAATTATGTTAGGGTCACCATCTATTAAAGAAGGTGTTAGTTTGTTACGTGTACAACAGGTACATATGTTAGAACCATATTGGAATATGTCGCGTATGTTACAAATTATGGGTCGTGCCGTACGCTTTTGTTCACATAAAGATGTACCAAGGTCAAAACGTGTAGTAAAAATTTATTTATACTTGGCAACATATCCTGGTGAAAAAACTATTGACCAGTATATTTGGGCTTTAGCTCAAAAGAAAAATAGACTTATTGAACAGTTTGAAATGGTTTTAAAAGAAACAGCATTTGACTGTGAATTAATGCACGCCCGTAACTATTATAAAACAGATGAAAACAAGCTAATTTGTAAAAACAAATAAAAAATCTATAATAATATATATAATG
>JACCEB010201185.1_pt1 | contig 21577 bp, 23 predicted proteins | sample 7454761 | NCBI WGS metagenome assembly JACCEB01 (sample SAMN15323454, study PRJNA562643) | freshwater metagenome | isolation source: river surface water | place: USA:Blue River Watershed | collected 2017-08-18 | reverse complement strand
GAGGTTCTTTACAAATCGATTGTAATGCACATCCTTGACAGTGAGGTTTCTTCGCCTGACAGGCATATCGACCAAAATGAATAAGTTGATGATGGAGTTTGATATAACGTTCTTCTGGAAAAGCTTTTCTCAGTTTTCTTTCAGTTGCTGTAACTGAATCGGTTTTTTTAGAAACTCCCATTCGCCATGATAATCGAAAGACATGCGTATCAACAGCAATCTCTGGAATTTTAAAGAGTTCTGCCCTGATAACATTTGCAGTTTTAACCCCAACGCCTGGCAAGCGAATCAAAATCGATTTATCGGATGGAACTTTACCGTTAAAGTCCTGGATTAAGATATTCGCTAGTCCTTTGATATGTTTAGCTTTGGTACGATACAAACCAATCGATTGGATGATACTTTCAATAGATTGAATCGGTGCTTGAGCTAAATCTTCTAGTCGAGGAAATGTTTTAAATAAAACTGGGGTGACACGATTGACCGCTTGATCTGTTGTCTGCGCAGATAAAACGACAGCGATTAAAAGTTCATAATCCTTGCGGTACCATAACTCGCATCCAACATTGGGGTATTGTTGATCAAGGTAACGGAGGATCTTATTTCTTTTGTTTAGGTCCATGCTCAAGGTTTTCAGAAATTTTAGAGATTGTTTTTTGAATATCTTGATGAGGTGGTTGTTGTAAAGAAGTATGGCCTTCTTGATTAAAATTTTCTTTAAGGGTTTGCTTTTGTAAATATTTATCCATAAATCTTATGGATTTCTTTTGTTTGCTAATGGCATCTTCTAAACTTAAAAGAATCATCGCTTCGCTATAGCCGAATTGTAACCAATCTTGGATTCGCGATATTTCTAATGGTGAAAGGGTTCTGCCAAATGCCTTTTCAATGCTTTGAAATAAATTGGCTTGAGCATTGACATTTAATTCTTGAGTTTGATGAATCACTTGTTGTTGAAAGCGTTTATAAAGTAATTGTTTTAGTGGATTGAGTGTGGTCTGGGTTTTGCCTTCTACGGTGACATATTCAATAAATTTACGATTCAATAGGTCTACCATTGTTGCATCAATTTCATCCAATGGTAAGGTCATTTTTAAACTCAGCAGCTCAGCTGTAATAAGGTGGTTATCTTGCTTGATCAGTTGATCCATCACTAAAATCACCATCACATGCTTTTCTTGAAAACCAAGTGCCTTATAGTGGTCAAGTAGCAAGTGCTTTAAATCTAAAGCCTCAAACATTGCATTCATCATATGGGTTATTATACCAACTCAATCTAATTCTGGATGAAGTCCATAGGAAGCCAACAATAAAGTGGCTTCAAAAGGTTGATGCTTCATCATTTTTTGATATTCTTGTTTCACTTTTTGCGGATTGAGATACTCAAGTAAAGGCAAACTTTGATTAAGAGCTTTTGCTAAAAGGGGTTCTTGTTTAAATCCAAGTTTATGTTGAAAACGTAAGACGCGAAGAATTCTTAATGGATCTTCTTGAAAACGCAAATAGGGATCACCAATCATTCTTAAGGTTTGATTTTTTAAATCGTCTAAGCCATGAGCAAAATCTAGTGTTTTTAGATTTGCATCAAGATAGATTGCGTTAATCGTTAGATCTCTTCTTAAATAGTCTAACTTCGGTTCTTTGACAAAGGTAATCGATTGAGGATGACGTTTATCTTGATAAATCGATTCTTGTCTGAGCGTGGTGATATCAATGCTGATCGGACCTGATTTTAATTGAACGGTGCCGTAATGGGCAAAACGAAAGTTAGCATGAGGAAGAAAGGTTTGCATATCGGTCGGTTTTGCATCCGTTGTTAAATCAAAATCTTCAACTGGCAATCCCAACAAATAGTCTCGACTTGATCCACCTATCATCCACAGCTGAAAACCATGGCTTTTAAATATTTTTGATAATTCAAGAAATGGGTTTAATGTCATAAGCATATGATAACCATATCAAAACAAATAAAAAAGGGATAGATGGTATTCCATCTATCCCTAGAAGTTTGCTGACTAAAGTCTAGCGAACTTTTTCTTTTAAGGTCTTGCTGGCCTTGAAACCGACAACCTTGGTTGCAGGAATCTTGATTTTTTCAGTAGTTCCTGGCTTGACACCAATGCGAGCCTTGCGGTTACGGACAGTAAATGCACCAAATCCAGCTAACTTAACTGGTTGGCCTTTGCTTAAGGCTTTGGTTAAAGCACCTAAGACGACTTCGAGGACTTTTTCAGCATCTTTCTTGCTGTGTCCAGTTTCCTTGGCGACGACTTCAACTAGATCTACTTTGTTCATATATTCCTCCTAGATCTTTCTGCGTATAAAGTAGCATAGTATCGAAAAAAATGCAACAAAATTTCATTTATAAAAAATATTTAAATTTAAAATCTATAGGCAAAAATAAAATTTATTCAACTCGTAATGGCCGATTCATCAATAATTTAATTAATTCAGATGGGCGTTTTTTCTCGTATAATACGGCATAAACAGCCTCAATGATTGGTAATTTTAATTTGTACTTCTTCGCAAGTTGATGAGCAATTTTTGCAAAAGCAACGCCTTCAACGGTTTCTTGATTGGTTTCCAAAAAGTTTTGTGAAGAGTCATCTTTTCCTATTTTGATTCCAGCTTGATAATTGCGTGAGTGTTTCGAATAACAAGTGACAATCAGATCGCCCAAACCAGTTAAACCTGCATGGGTTTTTAATTTTCCACCTAAAACTTTTCCTAATTGCATCAATTCCGCTAAGCCTCTGGTTACTAATGCAGCACGAGCATTATCTCCAAGATTAAGTCCAGTAACAACACCACTCGCTATCGCAATAACATTTTTTAGAGCAGATCCGACTTCAGAACCAATTTCATCTTTTTGAACATAGACACGAAAATATTCATTTGAAAATAATTGAGATACCATTTCTGCAGATTCAACTTTTTTACAGACTGCTGAAACAAGTGTAAGTTGGCGATCAATGACTTCTTCGGCATGAGAAGGTCCGATAAGACTGACCACCGCTTTGACAAACTTCTTAGGTATTAAACTACGAATCGTTTCAGAAAGTCTTTGGTTCGTTAATGGATCAAAGCCTTTTGCAGTATTGATCATCCAAACTTTTTCAGTGATCAACGGAGCGATAGTCTTAACCATTTCTCTCACTGCATGTGAAGGTACACTTAATAAAATAACTTCTTGGTTTGAAATCACTTCTTGAAGTTGGCAAGAAGCTTTAATCGATTTAGGTAGAATATATTCTTCCTTGAAATAGGATGAATTTGTGTGACGTTCATTGATTTCTTTACATACTTTTGCGTCTTTAGCGTACATGAAAACATCGTGCCCGTTATCGGCAAGAACTTGCGCTAATGCGGTACCCCATGAGCCGGCACCAATAATTGCAATTTTTGTTTTCATTTTCGTTCTCTGGTGATTATTTTAATTGGTGTTCCCGTAAAGTCAAAACTTTCTCGCAAACGATTTTCTAAAAATCGTTCATATGAAAAGTGCATATACGTTGGTTTATTACAAAAAAGAACAAAGGTAGGGGGATTTTGAGTCACTTGTTCACCATAATAAATCCGTAAACGACCGCCATTAAATTCTGGGGTTTGGTTCATCAATTGAGCATCCACCAATAATTCATTCAATCTTGCAGTTGGAACACGTCGTTGCGTGGACTCAAAGACTTGCTTGACTGTCCGAATGATGTCATCGAGTCTTGTCTTCTTTAATGCAGATGTGTAAAGAATCGGGACAAACTCTAAAAAAGGCATCAGTAATCTTAATTTTTTAGTGTATTGATTCATATCGCGGTCACCTTTTTTGGCGAGATCCCATTTGTTAACTACGAGAACCATACCTTTGAAAGCTTGAAAAGCAAATCCAGCGATATGTTTATCTTGTTCCAATAAACCATCATCCGCGTTGATCACGACCACAACGACTTGTGCTCTTTCTATCGCTCTTAATGAACGAATCGCTGCATATTTATCAATGGATTCGAAAATCGCACCACGCTTCTTCAAACCAGCGGTATCAATCATCACATAATCAGTTCCTTCAAATTGGAAGGTTGTATCAATGGCGTCTCTGGTTGTTCCTTCTATCGGAGAGACAATGACGCGATCTTGTTGAAGAATGGCATTAACCAAACTTGATTTACCAACATTAGGGCGACCGACAACTGCAAATTGAGTATGACCTTGATAACTCGGTATGGATTTGTTTTTTGGTAATTGTTTGATAACGGCATCCAATAGATCACCAACCCCAATCCCATGTAGGGTTGAAATTGCAATCGGTGCTCCAATACCGAGTCGATAATAATCATTCACATCACCGAGTAATTGACCATCATCGATTTTATTCACGCCCAAAATAATTGGTTTTCCAGATTTAAAAAGGATAGAAGAGACAAGCAAATCATCGGCAGTAATGCCTTTTCTACCATCCACTAGGTAGATAATGACATCCGCTTCTTGAATAGCAATGGTCGCTTGCATTCGAATTTGTTCTTGAAGTGGTCTTTTGGTAACTTCTATTCCACCAGTATCAATTAATCGAAAGGGGACGGTTAACCATTCTGCTTCAGCATAAATACGATCTCGCGTTAAACCGGGCGTATTATCAGTAATTGCTTGGCGTTTACCAATCATACGATTAAAAAGCGTAGATTTGCCAACGTTGGGTGCCCCAACGATGGCTACGGTACCTTTAAGCATGAATAGAGCCTACTTTTTTTTGAACAATGTCAAGAATACGTTCAACAACTTCATTGACGGTCATGAACGAAGTATCAATGAGTATCGAATCAACAGCAGGTTTAAGTGGAGCAAAATCACGATGAGAATCAATATAGTCTCGGTGTCTTAAATCTTCTTCGACACTTTCAAGGGTGCAGGCAATACCTTTACTTAAATTTTCTTCGTAACGACGTACCGCACGGGTCTCAACTGAAGCAATCTGAAATATTTTTATGTTTGCTTCAGGAAGAACATACGTACCAATATCACGACCATCCATCACCACCGACTGATTGCCAGCCATGTGACGTTGGAGATCCACGAGTGCTAATCGGATAGTTTTGTAAGAAGCAATATAGGAGACTTGAGCCGAAACTTTTGGGTCACGAATGTCTTTGGAAACATCTTGTCCATTTAAAAAAACTTCACCTGTCGGTGCTAACAATATTTTCACTTGGGGAATCAATGCTTCACAAGCTTGTTGACGTTGAGGGTCAATGCCTTTTTGCATCACAAATAAAGTAAAAGCACGATACATAGCACCCGTATCGATGTAGGTAATGTTAAGTTTCTTTGCGACGAGTTTTGCTACCGTTGATTTTCCGGCAGCAGCAGGACCATCAATCGCAAGGATTAGTTTGTTTTTCATCTTCCAAAGTATACCAAAGCCACCACGAGGATGAGTAAGATAATCACGCTGGCTCCCATCATCCACATCAATAGATTAATCGTAGGATGAAAAGATTTACTATTTTCCTCTAAATCTGAGGATTTTGCTTCTTGGGAAAATTGAAAAGCATTCATCTTGAGAATTTGACGGCGGTATTTCGCATACTTTTGAATGCGATTTTGGGGAATTCTTTTGAAGTTCATTAATTTCATTGGATTCGGGGTGCTTTTCTCAATATTCCTCATTATAATATGAATATGGATCCAAAAAAACCGATTGTCATAAAAGACTTATGTATTGCCTGTGGATTATGTAATGCAATTGTTCCTTCCGTTTTTGATTGGGATGATGATGGCAAAATGAAAGCTATCGTAACAGCTGTTCCAAAAGGTCAAGAATCGGATGTTGAAGAAGCCAAAGTCAATTGCCCAACTGCCGCTATCGAAGTGAAATAAAATTAATTTGATTTAAATCTTTTAATCAAGCGGTGCATGCGTTTGTAACTAATTAATGTTAAAAATATCACGATGATATTTTTGAATGTGTTAAAAGGTAAATACATCCATAAAACAAGCGACCAATAAGGATTGGTAACTTGCGGAATGGCGGTTTGTACGTATGCAAGAAATGCTTCAGGGGTAATATTCAAAAATAACTCGAGATATAAATCAGTAATCCATAGAGCGTTAAATAAGGAAGTGATCGTGATTTGCAAAACAAAACCGATGACAAAACCAATCATTGCCGTTTGTTTTGTTCTTGAACGTTGATATAACCACGCCCCAGGTAAGACAAAGGCAAGTGAGTAAATTAGATCAGCAAACTCACCAATCCCACCGGTTGTTGTAAATGGTAAGGAAAATAAGAATCGAAAAGCACCTAGAAATAAAGCGGCAATCGGGCCTAATGAAAATCCACCAATGAATATGACAATTTCTGAAAGATTGATTTCTAAAAATAAAATCACTGGAATGCGAAGTATCGGTAAATAGAGTAAGTAGGTTAAACCTGCGAGTATACCAACCAACGCTAAATAGCGTAATGAATATTTTTTAGAAGATATATTATTTTTTTCCATTGATGAGTTGATCCACAAATTGAACAAGAGCTTCGGAGGAATCGAAACTAAATTTAATACTTTTCTTAGTTGTCACAACTTGGCTTGTAAATTGTTTTTCTAGGTTTTTTTCATTCACAGGATTGACGACTTGAGGTTTATGCTCTTTGACAAGTCTTTCAAATTCTCGAACTGATAATTTTTCCTTAATGAGTTTTAGCACAAGGGCATCAATGAGTTCAGTGTCTAATGTAACTAATATTTTGGCATGACCATACGTAATCGTTTGGGCATTGATTAGTTTTCTAGTGAAAACAGGTAATTTTAATAATCGCAAAATATTCGAAACTTGGGATCGAGAGTAATGCATGATTTTTGCTAACGCAACTTGACGATACTGATATTGATCAATCAATGCCTGACAAACCAGTGCAATGGCCATGACATTCTGTTCTGTTTCTTCTCGTAAAGATGCAAGTAAAACCAAAAGCATTTCTTCGTCTGACATCGCAGTCACAACCACGGGTACTTTTTGGAATTTTAATAATTTGGTTGCATACCAAATTTTACGTCCTAATACGATTTGAAAACGACCATTGACTTGCCTTAATAGTAATGGATTGACCAATGGTTTTTCAGTTAACGTCTCTAACAAATCCCTCAGTTGATCACTGCGAATGGTAACTTCTTTTAGAACAGGAATATCGTCAATAAGGGAAGGATTAATTTCCTTTTTTTGTAAGCTTTTAAATTGTTGCTCAAGTTTATGAACGATATCGCGGGAACTATATTTTTCTATCAAAGAGGATAGTCTTTGATTAAGAATAGATTTACGCTCTGCCATGATCAATGACCTCCTTGGCTAATGCAAGATAAGCTTCTGCACCACTTGATGTGGGCCTGTATAAATGAATTGGCATACCCTTTGCACTTGCTTCGGCTAACGAGATGTTTCTTGGAATTTGAGTATAAAAGGTGTTTTCTTTAAATAGCCCTCTAACCTCAGTTGAAATTTCAGTGGCAAGACGCGTTCTAGGATCATACATGGTTAATAGAAAACCTTCGATTTTGATTTGGGGATGATAGTCACTTTTGACTTGTTGAATCGTCGCAAGTACTTGTGCAACAGCCTCCATTGCAAAATACTCACATTGAACAGGAACAATCACACTATCACAAGCGACAAGTGCGGAAACCGAAATCCATCCTAAGGATGGTGGACAATCCATAATCAAATAATCAAAGTTGGATTTAACCGTATCAACAACCTCTTTGAGTTTGAAATATGGATTAGCAGATCCATTGGATACAAGTTCGCTTTCAACCGTCGCTAACTGCAAAGAAGCTGGAAGTATGGATAAAGATTTCATGGATGTATATCGAATCGCTTGCCGAATGGGTAATGTACCTTTGATCACTTCGTAAATACTTTGGGATAAGGTTGCGACTTCAACACCAACTGCACGGCTTGCATTTCCTTGAGGATCTAAATCAATGATTAAAACTTTATGTCCAAGTTGTGCTAGACCACTTGCAAGTGAAACAGTGGTTGTGGTTTTACCGACACCACCCTTTTGGTTTGCGATGGCAATTATTTTTCCCATATTAACTTAATTATAAAGGAGTTTTTTTAATCTGTGAAAACATTCGAGGATAGGTGATCGGTGTGGGGATATTTTTTTCAATGACTAGTAAAGATCGTTGTTCGTGATCCGTTGGTAATCGATGGGTCTTTACTTCAACAATCGACGCACCTAAAACCCTTAAAGCATTTTTGGATAATGCAATTTCTGCTAAGTAATCCTTACCTTTATAAATCAAAGCTTGGCCACCAACCTTTAAGAGGGGGATTGTTAACTCAAGTAAAATCGGTAAGGGAGCAACGGCTCTAGCAACGACAAAATCAACTGGTTGAAAAGCGCTATCTCGAGCTAAAACTTCAGCACGTTGACTTAAAACTTGAATTTTTTTAAGTTTTAAAAGTTTGACAGTCTCAATCAAAAATTGCGCCTTTTTAAGAGTTGGTTCGAGCAAGTACATATTTAAGTGAGGGTAAATAATTTTTAAGGGAATACCAGGAAATCCAGCGCCAGATCCTAGATCCAATAAAGAAGCACTTTTTTTAAACTGAGGCAGTGGAAAACATAGGCTATCATAGATACCTTTTTCATAAATCATTTCCATGGTAGGGTATGCGGTTAAGTTAAAGAGTTGATTGGTCTGAAAAACTTGTTCTGCAAACATTTTTAAACTTAAAAGTGAAGCATCATCAATCGGTACTTCAATTTGATGCAATGCTAATTTAAGCTGTGACAGTTCCACGTTGAAATCCTTTTTTAATTTGCATAACTAGGAGTGAAATATCGCTTGGGTTAACACCTGAAATTCTTGAGGCTTGTCCAATCGTTAATGGTCTAATTTTACTTAGTTTTTGTCTCGCTTCCATCGCCATCCCAGCAAGACTGCCATAATCAATCGTGTTAGGAATCGTTAAATCTTCGTACTTAGCAAATGCTTGAGCTTGCTTAATTTCCTTTTCGATATATCCAACAAATTTAACGTTCACTTCTAATTGAGTTAAAAGGGCCTCTGATAGGTTGAAACCTTTGAGGGTTGGGAAAAATTGGATTAGATCATGAAATTTTATTTGCGGTCTTCTGAGTAATTCATATGCGGTAATACCGCCTTGTAGCGCTCCTTGTTCTAGAGATGCAAGAAAGGCATTGATTGAAGCATTCGGTCGAATAGAAATTGACTTTAGATGTTGTTCTACTTCTTGAAGTTGTTGTTGTTCTTGTTTAAATAAGTTGTATTGTTGAGTTTTTACTAAACCAATATCGTGACCGATTTCTGTTAGTCTTGCTGCAGCATTATCGTGTCGAAGTAATAAGCGATATTCTGCGCGAGAAGATAATAATCGATAAGGTTCTTGGGTCCCTTTGGTAACTAAATCATCAATCATCACGCCGATATAGGCTTGATCTCTTCTTAAAATGACAGGAGCAAGTTTGCGGATTTTTCTAACAGCATTGATGCCAGCCATGATTCCTGCTCCAGCTGCTTCTTCATAACCAGAGGTTCCAAATATTTGACCAGCACCATAAAGTCCTGGCCATTTTTTTAATTCTAAGGTTAAATCAAATTGAGTTGGAACAATCGCATCATATTCAATTGCATAAGCATATTTTAAAAACACTGCTTGTTCTAATCCAGGTAAAGAACGGACCATTTTTTCTTGAATCTCTGGAGGCATCGACGTTGAAAAACCTTGTAGATACATCGAATCTGTTTCAGCAGATTCTGGTTCAACAAATAATTGATGTCTTTCTTTATCTGCAAATCGAACAACCTTATCTTCGATTGAAGGGCAATAACGAGGACCAACACCGGTTACTAAACCGCCAAACATTGCCGATTTTTTTAAATTTTGACGAATGATTTCATGGGTTTGAGCTTGGGTGTGAATCAAATAACACAGCGCTTGGTCTGCAAATGGTTTTGCTTTAGGAGTAAGACTGGAAAATAACAATTCTCCTTCTGAAGGATATTGGGGATCCATCTTTGAAAAATCAATCGAACCACGTTTAAGTCGTGGAGGTGTTCCAGTTTTTAACCGGAATAATTCAATACCCATTTTTGCAAGATTAGGGGATAAACCTAAACTTGGTTTTTCACCATCAGGACCTGCAGATCGTTTGGTTAATCCAACCAAAACTTCAGATTCCATATAAGTTCCTGTTGTTAAAATAACTGCATCAGATTGAATGGACTCACCGGTTGATAAGACCACACCAAAAACGTGATGGTCATCGTGTAATAAATCTAAAACCATACCTTCTTTAACGGTAAGATTTTCGGTTTCATCTGCCAGTTTTTGCATGTAACGGGGATATCTTAATTTATCGACCTGTGCTCTTAAACATTGAACACCAGGACCTTTGCCAGTATTTAACATTTTCATTTGCAAATATTCAGCATCAGCCCCAACGCCCATTTTTCCACCTAAAGCATCAATTTCACGAACCACGATACCTTTTGCACTTCCACCGATGGACGGATTGCAAGGCATATTACCCATCATCTTTTTGTTGAGGGTAATCAGTAATGTTTTAGCGCCCATATTGGCAGCAGCAAAAGCTGCTTCTAAACCAGCATGACCACCACCAATGACAATCACTTCATATCGCGTCATAGGAAATTAACCGACACTACCTTCCATTTCCAATTTAATTAAATGGTTTAATTCAACCGCATATTCCATTGGTAATTCACGAGAGAATGGTTCGATAAAGCCCATGATAATCATTTGCGTTGCATCTTCTTCCGATAGACCACGTGACATTAAATAGAAAAGTTGATCTTCAGAAATTTTGCTGACGGTTGCCTCATGTTCGATAAAAGATTCATTGTTTAAAACTTCATCTTTGGGAATGGTGTCCGCTTTAGAACGACCATCTAAAATGAGAGTGTCACATTCGGTATGATTTTTTGAATTAATCGCCTGTGGATGGATGCGAACCGTTCCGCGATAGTTACTAACACCACCATTGCGAACGATTGTTTTAGAAACAATGGTTGAGGATGTGTCTGGTGCTAAATGAATCATTCTTGCTCCAGCATCTTGTTCTTGACCTTTACCAGCAACAGCGATGGATATGACTGTTCCTTTAGATCCACGACCACCAAGAATAACGGCAGGATACTTCATATTTTTCATGGAACCAATATTGCCATCAATCCATTCCATTTGGGCATTTTCATGGCAGTAAGCACGTTTGGTGACAAGATTTAAAACATTCGGTGACCAGTTTTGAATGGTTGTGTATCGGCACTTTGCATTGGGTAAGACGATAATTTCTACAACAGCTGCATGTAAGGATTCAATTGAATAAATCGGAGCAGTGCAACCTTCAACATAATTGACACTTGCGCCTTCATCAACAATGATTAATGTTCGTTCAAATTGACCAGTCTTTTCGTTATTGATTCGGAAATAAGCTTGTAGAGGTTTATCTAGATGAACATTTTTGGGGACATAAATAAAGGATCCACCTGACCAAACGGCAGTATTGAGTGCAGCAAATTTATTATCATTCATTGCAATAACAGAACCAAAATATTGTTTAAAAAGTTCGGGAAATTGTTTTAAACCTTCGTCCGTCGATAAAAACTTAATGCCTTTATCTTCAACTTCTTTGAGCATAGAGTGATAGACAACTTCGGATTCATATTGTGTGGTTACACCAGAAAGATATTTTGCTTCTGCTTCAGGAATTCCTAGTTTTTGGAAGGTATTTTTAATGGTGTCTGGAACTTTATCCCATGTAGTTTCTTCTCTTAAAGAAGGTTTGGTGTAATAGGTGTAAGTTTGAAAATCAATAAAGTTTAAATCCGGACCAAAGTTAGGCATTTTTAATCCTTGAAAAACTTTGAAAGCCTCAATACGTTTTTCTTCCATCCACTTCGGTTCTTTTTTCAAGCGAGAAATTTGCCGAACAATGGCTTCTGAAATCCCTTTGTCAGTTTTTAAAATCGAAACATCTTTATCATTAAACCCATAACGATATTCGTCTTGGGGAATATTGTCTTTATCCATTTATTTTTCCTCCTTCAATAACTCAGATAAACCTTGCCAAGCGAGTGTAGCACATTTGATACGACTTGCTTGTTTATGTGTATTTTGGAATACCATCGCTTCACCGAGAACGCGATCATCATATGGTTGGGCATGAATCATTTTCATATATTGCTCGATAACGTAAGTTGCTTCTTTTTTGCTTTTTCCTGTGAGTAACTCAGTCATGATGGAGGTGGACGCTGTCGAAATGGTGCATGCTACACCTTCAAAACTAAGCGCTTTAATTATGCCATTTTCTAGCAAAAGATTGACATCGATATCATCGATACAACCTGAGGTGTCCATGTGTTTGGTTTTAACACCTGGAAACTTAAGTTTCATTCGGTTTCGTGGATGTTCATAATGGTCCATAATAATCTGACGCATCATAATTGGATCATTGAAAGTAGGCATCGAGGAAATTCCTTCCTTTCTTAGCAGCTTCTAAAAAGCGATCAACTTCTTCAAGGGTGTTATAAAAGTAAGCAGACCATCGAACCGTTCCATCCGTTTTCAAAAAATCGACAAGATTTCGAGCACAATGTTGACCTGATCGAACCGCGACGCCTTGACTATTGAAATAAGTTGCAGCATCTTGCGGGTTCACTCCCACGATATTAAAAGCGATAATCGCAGTATCCGTTTCTGGATTATAAACTTTGATATGTTCAATCTTTTTAAGACCCTCGATGCAATATTCTTTCAAACGTTTTTCTTGTGAATGGATAAAATCAAAACTAACTTTTTCAAGATACTCAATCGCAGTTTTTAAACCAATAATACCTGCCCAGTTTTGTGTACCAGCTTCAAATATCTGAGGAATTGGAGCATATTTAACCATCCGTTGTTTGTTGAAACGAAGTGACATCGCTCCACCTGTAAAGAACGGTTTCATTTTTTCCAATAAATGATACTTACCATATAGAACGCCAATACCAGTTGGGCCTAGCATTTTATGCCCAGAAAATACCAAGAAATCTATATCATCAGTTTTGACTTGAGTTGGGGTATGAGGAACCGATTGAGCACCGTCAACAATCACAATTGCACCTACGCTATGCGCGAGTTGAGCCAGTGCCTGAATATTTGTTTTGGTACCTAAAACATTACTCACGCTAGCAAAAGAAACAATTTTTGTTTGTTTACTTAAGAATGGTTTTAACAATTCAGGGGTTAATCTTTGCTGAGCATCCAATTCGATAATCACAACTTTTGCACCCGTTTTTTCAGACACTTGATACCAAGGTAAAACATTGGCAGCATGTTCTGATTCACTAATGATAATTTCATCACCGGCTTTTAAATTATGCATGGCGTAACTTTGGGCAATCAGATTAATCCCCATGGTAGTTCCAGTGGTGAAGACAATTTCATTTGCATTTGCTTGAATAAAATCTGCAACTTTTTTTCTGGATATTTCAATTTCCGTTTCAAGAAAATGAGCTAGATCATATTCTCCTCGGCCCGCATTCACTGGATATTCAAGATAATATCGATCCATCGCTTTTACCACTGATAAAGGCTTAAAGGTGGTTGAGGCATTGTCAAAATAAACTAAAGACTTACCCTTAAATTTCTTTTTGAAAATTGGAAAATCTTTTCGAATTTGCTTAATGTTCACTTTTGATTTCCTAATTCAATTTGCTTTGATAAAAGTTGTTGAATCGATTCATCCGTAAAATAAGCAATGATGGGTTGTAAGTAACCTAAGGTAATGAGTCGTTTTGCTTCTTGTTTCGTAAGGCCACGTGATTGTAAATAATATAAATGGTCTTCATTCACTCGACCAACTGTAGCAGCATGAGATGCTTCCACTTCATTTTCATCAATTTTTAAAACTGGATCGGCTCGACCAAAACACTTTTCATCAAAGACCATGATTTTGGCAGCTTGGTGAGTCTTAGAGAATTTAGCACCATTCAAAATATGACCTGTGCCAGTAAACTGAAGACTGCTTTGACCTTCTGTAACGCCATAATTCGTCATATTCGCGTAGGTATTAAAGTTTTTGTGGGTGAAGTTCACAGAATAAAATTTACGATCTTGATGACTTGCTAATGCAGCGGTTCTCCATTCGACTTGAGAGTCTCTACCTAACATTTCAAAACTAATCATCACGCGACCTTTACCTTGTGTAAAGTCGGCAATCGCAGCTTCAAGATTGACATTAGCACCAACAGAAGCTTGCCAAATAAAATTCTTGTTTTCTCCAAACATTGCAAATTGAATCTTGCCTGAAACATAATCTGCAATATCAACTTCTAATTTCAAATCTTGTTTCCCGTTTTGGATAAGAAGGTCAATATCAGCATTCGGGGCAATCACTAAATGAATGGGAGAAAAAGTCACCGCACTTAAATCTAATAAATAGTGGGTTCTGACTTTTGAAGACGGTATATGGAAAACTGATTGATTCGCAATCAGTTTATTTCTTTGCATATTTAGTCGCCTCATTCGTAGCACAGGCGCCAATTGAAATCGTATTCATCGAAATAGGTTTGGCATTTTTATCTTCTTTCTTAATGCTAATGCCATGTTCTTTCGTGAGCCATTCATAACCTGATCCATCCACTTTGGTAATGACTTCCGGACCACCTTCAACAGCGATTCTTCCATTAATCATGACAACAACCCTTGTTGGTTGAATCATTTGGAAGAGTCTAGCATAGTGAGAAATAATTAAAAAGCTCATCTTGGTTTCTCGTTGAATTTTCTTAATCGCTTCACTGACTGCTTGTAAGGCATCCACATCTAGACCTGAATCAATTTCATCTAACATCGCGATGCTTGGTTTTAGCAAAAGTAATTGAAGTATTTCATTTCTTTTTCGTTCCCCACCTGAGAAACCTTCATTTAAATGACGATGGCTTAATTCCATCGGAATTTTCATTTGTTTTGATGCATCATCTAACTTTTTATATAACTCAACTAGATTGATTGGTTTTTCACGACGAACATTGATAGCGGCCTTTAAAAAATCAGAATTAATGACGCCTGGTACTTCTGAAGGATGTTGCATCCCTAAAAATAAACCAGCGCGTGAACGTTCATCAACTTCCATTTCCCTAACATTTTTACCATCTAATAGGATTTCCCCTTCGGTAATTTCATATTTGGGATGACCCATGATTGAAGATAATAAGGTTGACTTGCCATGACCATTAGGACCAAGTAAAGCAACAGTCTCATGATCCTGGATTGTTAAATTTACACCTTTTAAAATATGGACGTCGGCTACCTTCACCCATAAATTTTTAATTTCTAATTTTGCCATAATATTCTCCTTCAAAGGTATATTTTAAGTTATTTACCTTGATATCACAAACCATATGATATAGTAAATTTTAGCGTTATTCTTGCTATTTCTGAGGATTTTAAATTTAAGCGTATTACTTTTGATTTAAAAAAGTAGATATTTGTTGAATATAACCTCATAAAATAATAAAATAACTATGCTTTATTGCTAGGAGGATTCTTAATAAATGAATCGCACGAAATTTGCCATCGCATCCTTTGCCTTGGCCACGCTCGTCACGTTAAGTGCATGTAGCAACCCTGTCACTGAAAATAGTGATGGTTATTTAATTACGATGAAAGATAAGGATGGCAACTCAACGGGTTACACTGCCGACCAACTTTTTGGTAATTATCGGGACAATGAATTTGGGGTCTCAAAATTTGTTGAATCTGTCACTGAATTAGTGATTCGAAATCAAATTAATCAAGAAGATGCAGAAACCGAAGCCCTCAAGGCTGAAATTCTTCGAAAAGCTGATATTAGTGTTGATGGAGTTAAAGAAACTGCAAGAAATAATGCCTCTACAAATGGCACGAACTACAATGATGAATTAAATACCCTTTTAGAATCCTATAATGTTGAAGATTTAGAAGAACTTAAAGATTATTTTGCATATCGCACCATGAAACAAGAAGTTGAAGATCGTTATTTCGATGATAACTTATCAAGTTTTGTGGTTGGTGATGCGTTTGGACCAGGATACTTAAATGAACGTTTACCTTACCATGTAAAGCACATTCTTGTGAAAGTCTCTGCTGTAGGTTCTGACTTATACAACGGTAGAATTACCGAAGCAGAAGCCAAAAAACTTTACGCTGTTGCTAATCGTTTAGCCATTCAACGTAATGGTGAAACCTTTGGTGAAGTTGCGCGTGAAATGAGTGAAGATGGTTCAAAAGAACAGTTCGGTGACTTAGGCATTATGTCTAAGGCCACAAGTTTTGTGAATGAATTCAAATTGGGAATTTATGCTTACGATTCAGTATTTAATCAAAATGCCGAAGTAGTCGAAAAAAGAGACCAATTAAATGTTCCGGAAACTGCCTTGGAATACTTTGATGATTTAGGTCTAGCCACTATCCCATTTCATGCTTTTGTTTCATTAGATCAATACGCTAATGTTACAAAAGATATTAACGGAAATCCCGTCAATAATAACGATACGCTTTATTATCCACGCAATATTATTTTTAATGAATACTTTAACCGTCACAATATCGCTGTCGTGACACCTGAAAGTTTAGGTGGAGGCGATTATAATTACGATGGTTTTAGAACTGTCCCAGAACTCAATAACCAACGTGTTCTCACCGATGAAAATGGTAAAGTCATTCTTGTCGTTCGAGCAGGAACAGGATCAGGCGACAGTGGTTATCAAGGTATCCACTTTATCGTTGTTGAACGTTCAGCATTAGTTGAAACACAAAACGGTGTTAGTTTAGAAGACTACTACACTACTGAAATTCCTGGAACTCCAAATTATCCAACTGCCAATGGTGAGGACTTAGTAACCTTTGTCAATTTCAACGTTACAACCACTGCAAACTACAAAACACGCGCTGAAACGGTCACCAATGAAATTCGTAATTTTGATCGTTTCTTTAACTTCAGAATGTTAGAACAATTGATTGCCGAACAAGAAGTTACATTTGTTGATGAAGACTTAGAAGATGCAGTCCTCAACTATATGGATGTGACTCGTAGAAGTTCGACCTTCGATCAAAATCTACAAGAAATCAACACTTGGAATACGTATATTGAATTCCTTCAATACCAAGCATTCCAAAGACAAAGATTAATTGATACCGATTGTGCCTATGCTTACTTAAATAATGATGGTGGCCTATTTAACCAAGGAGGGGTTTGCTATGTTCAACAATAAGTTAAGAATTACTGCGATTACCTTAACCGCAGTCTTTTTAGTTGGTTGCTCCGAAATTACGGTTTCACCAACCGACAACGATGGCAACATTCTCAATGGTTTAGTAACGGAATTAGAAAAGAACGTCAATTCTGTTGTTTATGATGCCCTCCGTGATGGTGGAAACCTCACTCAAAGAACTTTAGAAGATGTGATGTATTTGATTGCAGAAGATCGTATTGGTAACTATGAAGATTTATTGGTCTCCACTGATGCTGATGATCAAGCCCTAGTTGAAAAAATTCAACGTCGCGTCAATGAAAAAATTTATAACCTCGTTGCTTCTGGTCAATATGAAACAAGAAACTTATTTTCAGAAGAACGATTTGCTTACTTTGTTGAAAAACAACTTTACACATTAAATCGAGTGACGAATGATCCTTGGGTTACAGATTTCACATTCCCAGCAAGAAATACTGAAGCCATCCTTTCTGGTGAAGTTTTAGAAGATGCAATCCATATTGAATATTACGAAAACTATATTAAGGATAGTTTGATTCCTAAGATTTATCGTGAATTGTTAGCGGAAGAATATCTCATCCAAGAAGATTATTCTTCTTTAGGAAGAAGTTATGCCCGTAAAGTGAACTACGTCGCATTAAAGGTTTCCAGTGAATATCCTGAAGCGGTTAAGTATTTAATGGACACATTCATTGATGAATATATTCTCAATGAAACGGTGACCACAGTGGCAGATCTTGAGTTACTCGCTCGTGCATGGCGTGGTGTTGATACCAGCGTCGGTGCAGAAGACCGTAATTTCGTTTTTGAAAACGGTTCTGATGAATATGAATTACTTGAAGCTGCCGGTCTCGTTGGAGAAGGTACGTTTAGAAATTTATATGGTGAAATTTTAGATCGTTATGAACAAATCGTTCCAGAAAATCCATTATTAACCAATAAGACCATTGAAAGCGAATTCACTGGAAACGGTCAATACACCCCAGAAATTGGCTTAGCAATCAAACGTAGAGAATTAATCAAACGCGACTTTACAACCGATGGTTGGCATATTAAGAATGGTGGTTTAGGTTCTTTACCTGCAACCATTCGTGATCGCGTCTTTAACATCGGTGTTGCCAATGCCATTGATCGTATTGATGATGAATCCGATAATGTTGCCTCACCCGAAACATCAGATTTCTTAAGAAAAATTAATGATGTCAGTTATTTAATTCCTCAAACTTCACAACAAAATGATGCTAGAAACTTCTTACTTTATGATGCCAATAGCACCACTTATTACATCGTTCAAATTTTAGAAGCGGTGAATACAACGAAGATGAATGCTTCCGAAACTTCAACCACCAATTATGACGCTATCGAAGGTGATAATGGCGAAAAGCGTGAATTAATTGCCGGGGAAGTTGCCAAGATTCTTGGTGCTCGTGAAGCCAGCATCAATGCGAGTAACTTACACTGGTTACAATTAGCAGATCTTAAATTCCATGACCAAACGATTTATGATTTCTTCAAAGAAAGCTTCCCATCGCTTTATGATGAAGAATCAGAAGCATAATTAGGTCTAAATTAACCATGTTAAAATAAGGAGAGCAATCTCCTTATTTTTATTTCATTGGAGGAATGGTATGACACCAAACTGCGTCTTTTGCAAAATCATCGAAGGAACAATCCCTGCGCATAAGCTTTATGAAGATCTTGAAGTGATGGCATTTTTAGATATCAATCAAACAACGCATGGACATACACTTGTCATTCCTAAATCACATTACGATCATTTCCTAAATACGCCAAAATTAGTGATGAATCAGGTGATGAATGTCGCCCAGCGAATTGGCCAAGCTCAAATTCAAATGCTTCATGCCAAAGGCGTGAATATCCTTTCGAATGCCTTACAAGCTGCCGGTCAATCCGTCATGCATTTTCACGTTCATGTCATTCCACGATTTGGACCCAATGACCGCCTTAAAATTGAAATGCTTCAAAACAATCAAAAAGACCAACTCAATTTACCTATGCTCGTTAATCAACTTAAATCTGCAATCGACTTAAAATAATTATTTTTTTGATTTATAAAAACTTCGATCATCTAATGGAAAAATTCGATTCGTGAACTGACCGTTTTCTGTTTGATCCAAGGCTTTATCAATCATTGTCATTTTTGCATCGAAGTCATCGACCATATGGACAAATAAAGCTTCTTTCGTTAACGGTGGAACAGCACTTCCAAACTCAGGTTTACCGTGGTGAGCAAGAACAATATGCTGTAATAACATGACTTTTTCTCGATCAAGCTTTAAAGCCTCACCTAATGCGTATATCTTACTGGCCATATATTGAAGGTGTCCAATTAATTTACCTTCTGTGCTGTACTTAGGAATGACTGCACCAGTAAATTCGATGGTCTTACCTAAATCATGTAAGAGGATTCCAGCATAAATTAATGAAGGGTTTAATTTGGGATATAAAGGCATTAAGGATTCTGCAACCTTAATCATCGACAGTGTATGGAAAATAAGTCCTGATGTATATTCATGATGATTTCTTACTGCGGCAGGATACGTCATAAATGCGTCATAGTGTTGTTCAATCAGCGTTTTAGTAATCAACGCATAATCTGCATCTTTGATTTTTTTCATCGTCACAGCAAGTTCTTCTTCTAATTGTTTAAGAGGAACCGGCGCTGACATTGTAAATTCTTCAAGCCGAATGGAATCTGGATTTAGTTTTTGAACGGAATTGATTCGAATTTGTAGGATTTGACGATAAGCAGAAACATCTCCATCCAAGAGTAAAAAAGAACCGATTTCTATCATCGATTCAATTTCAGGTTTGACATCCCAAAATTTACCTTCAATTTGACCTGTTTTATCTTGTACGGTAATAGTGAGATAAGGTTGTCCTGAAGCGGTAATACCTTTGCTCAAGTTATTCACTAAAAAGGCTTGCTTGATTGCCTGGCCATCTTTAAAGTCTTTAATCGCCATGATAGGACTCCTTTAATAATCGCTTGATAATGGAATAATTATAGCCCTTCCTTAGGAGAAAGTTAATTAATTTTTCTTGTAGGTGAGCCCCTGCAAATCGCTTCTCATAGAGTCTTTTTCCTTTTTTTATATCTTCAGCTAAATTCACCAACTCGGTTGCTGGATCGTCTTGGGGAAGTTTTAATAAGCAAGCGGTGATGAGTTTAAGTTCATAACCTCTTTCGAGTAACCGTCTTTTCATGGTTTCTAATTTTAAACGCTGACTTAAGCGAGAGTATTTTTGATTTAGTTGGATCGTTAATTGATTGATTTTCTCATCTTGAATGGATTGATCAAGAATGAGTGTTTGAATCAATTCGCCCGAAAATTTCTTTTCAAATAGTTTTTCTCTAATCACGCGTTCACCATAACCTCGTTGTTGAAAGTGATGAACCCAATCATTCATTAAGGTTTGATCGTCAATTAAATGGGCTTGTTTTAATCTGGTAATGACTTCATCTACTTGAGGCTTAATTGCTTTTCGATGGTAAAGTTTTTCACGTATTTGATATTCAGTGTATCGACCTTTTGAAAGTAATCGAAATCCATAATCGATAAAAGGTTGTGTTTGACTAGCTAGATTAATCTGTTCGAATTCTTTAGAACTAATGACTTTGCCAACATAGTAGTAATCTTGTGTAAATTGATCGGGGGAGAGTGTTAGATTTTCACCTGAAAGAAAAGCGATGATGATTTGCTTTCTTTTCGATGTGATGGATTCGATTATTTTACCAGTATTGCCGTATGGCACGTTGATATACCCCTAATAAATTTTCATAAAAAGTAGTGAGTGCATAGGGTCTTACTGCCTCTTCAATATGGATCATCATCGATTGACGTTTTGAGTCTTCCAAAGCAAAGATGGTATGAAGTTGACGAGAAAAATCATCTGTATCCGCAAAAATGAAACCAGTTTGTTGATGACGGATTAATGAGGCTAAGTTTTCATCATATCGACATAACACAATTCGTTTAGATACCATCGCTTCCATAAATGTTAATCCTTGGGTTTCGGTTAAACTTGCAGAAGCAAATACATCTGCTAATTGATAATAGTAAGGGACATCTTGAATTGGTACTGCTCCAACAAACTGAACTGCATGTTCTAATTTCAGTTCTGAGACAAGTTGGATCAAATCTCTTCGATCAGGACCATCACCAACAACTAAAAGCGTTGTTGGGGGGTGTGGTTTTTTTAAATACTGCGCAAAGCCTTTAATAATTACATCCATGCTTTTTTCTTTTGCAACTCGTCCTAGTGAAAGTAAAACCTTTTCTCCAGGCTTG
>JACCEB011424221.1_pt1 | contig 21578 bp, 22 predicted proteins | sample 7454761 | NCBI WGS metagenome assembly JACCEB01 (sample SAMN15323454, study PRJNA562643) | freshwater metagenome | isolation source: river surface water | place: USA:Blue River Watershed | collected 2017-08-18 | reverse complement strand
AAATCTTCTTGAAGATGTTCTTCAAGTGGAATATTCATAAGAACATGCGCAACATTGTTGGCTAAGGTTGATGTATTTGTTTTTTTCTTTTTAGAAGGTTTCTTTGCTTTTGGCGCAGGTTGGCGTTGTTCTTCTTCATCATAATCTTCCCCATCCACAATAGCTTCTTCCTCTTCCTCCTCAACTTCCTCTTCTACTTCTTCTTCAACTTCTTCCTCAGCGTCCTCCTCTTGTTCACCATCATTCTCATCTTCAACTTCAACATCTGCTTCTTCCTCTTCCTCTTCTTCCTCCTCAATATCTTCAAATCCACCAAATGCGGCAGTGTAGAAAGTTTCATAGGTTGCAGTTGTTAGAGGAATAGCTTGTCTATAATCATCTGAATTTTTACAAGCAATCACTAAAATATCTCCAAAGTAAAGTTGAGAATCTAGAGGTGGAGGAAGTTCATGTTTATTTTCACTTCCAGCCTTTCCATTTGAAAAGCCAAAGAGTGTTAAAGTTTGGTTTTTATACGGATATTTACCTAGAATTTGTGGTGTTTCTTTTTTCTTAAGGAATTGTTTTACAATATCCATAGAAAGTGTTCCATTATTCAACGCCACTTTTACTTGTTTGATTTCAGCCTTTTGGCCAAGTAAAACACACTGAACAGTTTCACTCTTACTCATCTAACTTTCTATACTCCAAAATTGCTTAAATGAGTTGTCAAGTTTATGAAGTAGGTCTAACCTTGTGGATGCAGATTCATTGGAAGCGAACGCTACCAAAAGAGAAAAGTATTGGAACCCTTACGTATTATGATGGCGGTTCCTATAAATTATTTATTTGTGACGGATTTTCATTTTGTTATAAAGTCAATAAAACAGAGTCTATTGATGAACATCATCTTATAGATTCTGTTGAACTCATGCCAGAAGACTGGGTCCCTTTTCATTTATTTTCAAGTGAAGAGTATCCTTTGTATTCACTTAAGCCTTCTCTTCAGTTTGGTTCTTGGACTCTTGAGAAAGAGGATTCTCAATCATCTTTATCTCCTCCTCCTTCTTCTCTTCAGAAACACCAGCAGCAGCGTCCAATTTCTCACCAACCTTCTCCTCGACAGCCTCAGCCTTACGTAAAACAAGCTCAGCCTTCTTCTCCATCTCATCGGAAATCACACCAACATCATTCAATACAGCGACAGCCTTCTTTGAGAAACATAGACAGAAACGCAATAAGACAGAAGGACGAATCTTCTTCAAATTCAACTTCCCACGGGAAGCGTCAATTGCAGCATCAATTGCCGAAGGGACAGCAGAACGAACAACTTGTTCTAAATGGTCATATTTCTTTGCAATCGCAGTGGATTCCTCTGGAGACTTTGACTCTCTCTCCTTCTTCTCAACCTTCTCCAAAGCAGCAAGTAAAACAGCCACGACAAGGTCGCGCTTCTGGACACCGTTCAACTGGTTCAAAGCATTTACGTGAACAGCCAACTTCACACCAGCAGAAACCAAAGCGCCAGCATCGACACCACGAGTCTGTAAAGCAAGAATAGCATTTGCCTCAGCAACCAAGGAATTAAAATGTTCCATTCTGGAGAAGGTTGTGATTTTCTTTCTTGTCTTTTTTCGCTACCTGACGCAGATGTTTAACAAACTCCTTCTAGCAGTTGTTTTGGCGGCTGCTCTTTTTATTGGATATCTCCTCTTTACAGCAGCTTATACTTCTAAACAAGGTGATGCCTTCTATCCAAATGTAAAAGGTGCTTCTATGCCCGATAGTGCTCCTCCAGTTCAACAATACCCTGCAGTTGAACCTGAACGAGTAATCACTCCAGGAGGTCCTTCTTCTCCTAACGCCAAGGTTCCATCTCCTCCTCAAGAAATTGAGCCTCCGGAAGTTACAGCCAAAGACCCATACGATAATCCAAATAGTTCAAGTAATATTCAGGATAATCTTAGACATCCTGAAAGAATGTTCTCACCCGGTATAAAACCAACAAATACGTCAATTGCTGTAGATAGTGGTGTGGCCAGTCCATATGAACAAGCCACTTCTCAAGCCATTCAAATGTTCTCTCCTGAATCAGCGCAGAATGGAGGTATGTTCTTTGAAGGTGTCTCTGCTAACGATACACTTCAAGAAAGTGAGTTTGCTACCTTTTAAAGACATAGCACGTAGTAAGAATAGAATGGAAGCCGAAGAAGGAAGCCTAAGAACTTCAATGCGTGACCAACGCGAAGTGAAATTAAAACCTGTTCATTCGTCTTTGCACGAACTGGTGTGCCAGTTTGTGGAAACACGCATTACTGACCGATGTGTCCGCCAGAGACTTCAACCTGAATCTGCCCAAGGTCCATTGAAAAAAGGAACATTCTTTGTTCTTGAAAATGATACTCGTGCTGACCCAGGATTTCTCATTTTTCTTCCTCAAAAGCCTGTTATTTTTATGGGTACAAGAAGTGGAAAAGATGGAAGAAGACCTCCTGCATGGACATTACGTATGCGTGTAGACCAAACCTTGGGACAAAACGGAGGTTCTTTACTTATTGCCACATTGGATAAAGTTCAGCACACCCTACGTCTTGAAGATGTGTGGATTTGGAAAGGTGAGAATCTTTTTGAAACAGAAACTTATTCCAAACGTCGTGATACACTAAAATCCTTTGTGGAAAGTCATTGGATTCCAGATGCTCGTCTGATGGGAGGAATTCAAACGAGTGTTGCCAATCCAAAATCCTTATCCTCTCTTGATACATTGGTAGAAACAAGTTGTTTTTCAGTGGATTTGATTCCAGATGCTCCTAAACGAAGACGTTTCTATTTCCACATGCAAGAAACACAAAAACAACCTGTAGCGCAAATTGTGCCAGTCCCAGTGGAGAAACCACAACCACAAGCACCACCTCCCACACCGGTACAAAAGAAAATTCAAGCCAATGCTACTCGTGTAGAAGGTCTTCCAGATGTCTATGATTTATCAACTAAAGAAGGGTTACCTCTTTCACGTGCCGCTGTTCAACAACTTTATCTCAGTAAAGCACTACGTGGTCATAAAGGAACAGTCATTCCTGTTCATGCTGAATGGAAATCTGAATTCGGTCGCTATGAAATTTTGAGTATTGATGTTATTGCCACACCTGTTGAAACTCAGGATTCATCATAGAATGATTACTCACATATTGTCTCATCATGATAACATCCGTCCAGGAGTGAAGGCGATTTGTTCTATCTTGATAGGTTTCAAGAAGTTGTCTACGAATTTGTCCGGCTAAATGATGAATTCTTGTTCTGTTTCTAAAATCAATAGGTAAAGGACGTATAGTTCTTAATGAAAAGTTTTGTATAAGTTCTTCACAGCGTTCACGCAATTCTTGGTATTCTGCAGCATTTCGAAATTTCTGCAGTATTCCATCACAAAGAATCCACGTTAAAAGTCTTCTTTCTGTTAATATTTGTTGTTCCACAATTTGAAGTAAAGCGAGTAAGCGAATACGATTGAATACTTCTCTCTGGCGTTCACCAAAAATACTGACACGACAAAGGGGACAAGTTCCCTTTTGACGAAGCCAAGGTTCAAGACATTCTTCATGAAACATATGCTTACATTGTGTGATTTCTAAAACTCGTTGTCCTTCTTCTCCATCTTCTTGACATATGGAACAAAAGAGTGTCTGACCAAAGAGTTCAAAGAGTTCTGTGTAGTTATCTATCTCAAACTGCATATCCTCCATGGATACCTCTATCCTTTCTCAAGAGTTGTATTTTTTGCTTAGACCTTATTAGAATGGCAAAGTCCCGCAAACAGAGAAAATCCAGAAAGTCTGGTTCACGTAAATACAAGAAACTTAGAGGTGGTGCGTATAGTTTTACTGGTGCCTCAATTGGTGCTCCTGGAACAATTAGTAATTATGGACAAGAATGGGTAACCACAGGAAAACCTCTTACACCTGATTGTGTTGCAGCAAACAAATCAGATATTATGGGTTATTCTGGCCCTAAGGGTCTTCCGGGTCTTTCTGGTGGTCGTCGCAGAAGACAATCAGGAGGTCGTTATAGTTTTGACTTATCTAGTCAATTAGCACCTGCCACACCTGCTCTTGGAGGAATTCCTCAAGTTCAGAGAATCGCTTGTGAAGGAAGCACTCCGAATCCTTTGAATCCTGGTCCTCACACTCCTAGCACACAGCCTCCTGTCCAAGGTGGTGGTGCTTTGGGTGGAATAGGAAGTGCTGATTTAGCCTATTATGCTCCTACTGCTGGTTATGCGAATACTGCTAGTTCATGGGTTTCTAGTGTTGGCGCTCCTGTTCAAATCCAGGTTCCTTATGAAGCTCGTGCTTGGAATCCTGCTTGTTTGAAGACTGGTGGTGGTAATAACAATAATGATGAAGAAAACGATAACAATAATAACAATAATAACAATAATAATAACAATAATATGGATGGTGGTCGCAGAAAGAGAAAGGGCAAAAAAGGTTCACGTAAAACTCGCAAAGGTCGCAAGGGTAGCAGAAAACATTAGTCTTAAAATAGGAGTATGCAAGCACCGCCACTACCACCACCAGAACCTATCGTTCATGAGGCAATTATTGAGGCAATTAATGAAATGAATATTGGAAAATGTATTGATTATGAGAAAGCGAAACCTGGTCTTCGTATTGGAGGACCAGAATATGAAGATAAAATTGGATGGAAAATTATGGGTATAAATAATGAACACATTATCCATTTAGGAGAAAGAGAAATTCAAGTAAGAACATATAAAGTAAAATCTGATTATGGAAATGGAAATGAAGAAGATAAAGTTTATGGCTTTATGATAAAAGATATATATGATTGTCCTGTAGGGGCACAGGGGATGCAAATGAATGGTGCCAATGATATGTTAGAAGAATTACCAGGAGTTGAGGGAGTCAATCATAATAATAATGAAAATATGGAGGGAGGCAAACGGAAGTATAAAAAATCACGCAAGGTTCGTACATCGAAAAAAACTCGCAAAGGTCGCAAGAGCAGAGGAAAGAGTAGAAAACATTAGTCTTCTTCACTATCTGAATCTGCAAATAAACAACCATTTTCATCGGCTGCTCGGATTTCAACACCTTCAGCCACTTCTTCTTTCTTATTATCTTGAATAGTATATTTACATTTACGATAATAAGCCAAACGTTTTCTATACTGACCACGATACATATCATGAGAATCTACAACATCCACAATGATGGGAGATACTTTTCGTTCATGTGCACGAATACGTAAAATACGTCCTGTGCTTTGTTCAACCTTTTTTCTTGGACTCGCTAACACTACACTATTCAATGTCTTAATATTCATGGCTTCACTAGCCATCGCATAAGTAGCTAACAGAATTTTGGCTGTCGCTGCTCCACCTTCACGTTCTTCTTCTTTCATACCTCCAATATAATAACTCATCGAATATCCTGAAGGTTTGATGCCTTTTTCAATATGTTCCAAATGGCTAATACGTTCTGATAAGACTAATACTCTTCTATCATCATGTTTACACAATTCAACAATGGTATCTACAATAATTTTTGTTCGTGGTGCATATTCCAAAATCTGTGTGAGCAAACGTGGCATGACTACTTCTTTTCGCCAATCCAATGGAAGACGTGTATAAGTTTCTTCTTCAAATTCCATATACAAAGGTTTGACAATCACATCAGGGTCTGGTTCACGAGTCTTTTCCCAATACACAGGTTTTCCTAAATGCCATTCAAAGACTTTGGTTAATCCATCATCACGAACAGGTGTAGCGGATAAACCGAGAGCATATCGAGTTTGAACTTTATTGAAGACTTTACTAAAGTGTTGCGCACCCAAGTGGTGACATTCATCAAAGATTGTAAATCCAAAGGAATCAAAGATATTTTGAGGAAAATCCCTTTGAACCAATGTTTGAATCATAGCAATTGTGCAGTCATACTGAATAGTTTTCTTTTCAACATCTTCAAACAAAGGGTCTTGTTCTCGAATCCGTTCAAGAAGTTCTTCACGTTTTCCACCAACTTTCAACCCTTTTTCTTTACAGACTTGTTTTAATTCTGCAACACCCATTTTCTTTCCTACAACAGTTTCTTCACCAATCTGACATCTATCTTCTTGTAAAATACCAATTTGGATTCCTGGAACAAGAGCCTCTAATTCACCTTTCCACTGATTCATTAAGAATTCCTTATCCACTATAACTAAGAATTTTTTACCAATACGAAGAGCAGTCCAAATAGCCATAAATGTTTTTCCACGACCACAAGGAACACAAATTAATCCATTGCTTCCCGCAAATAGAAAATGGTCTACTACTGCCTTTTGATAATCATAAGGTTTACCAATAAATTGTAAATCAGAACGTAATGAAGTGCCTTCCGGAACAAGATTCGAATCTTCTTTACCATATTTCATTTTTCCCCATGCGCGCGGAACATAGAAACGAGTAGGAGATTCTCGATATAATTTGAAAGAAAGAGCATCTTTATCCGCTTGTCTTACAAATTTTTGATTAATATTGGGAGTTACATATAATTCTTCCTGAAGTTCTTTTGTTTGGTCATCAGTTAAGAAATCTTTACGGACTGCATATCCTTTAATCGTAAGAATCTTGTTTTGTTCTGCCATCCTTCTCTCTTTCTTTCTGACATCTTCTCTAAGTCAATTTTCTGACAAAACAAAAAACGGTCTCCAGTAGAATGAAAAAAGTCGATACACTTTTGATAGGTGGTTCTATTCTCCTTTTTGTGCTAGCACCTTACTTACCAACAGTTCTCTATTTCATGCTTTTTAATAATATCATTGGACCTTTTGTTTTGCTTGCCGCTGTTCTCGTGAGTGTTGGCTATAGTAAAGTGGGTTCCATTGCTTTAGTATTAGCTGTTGGGTCACTTTTTGTAGAACATCGTAAAAGAACTATGAGTATTGTGAAAGCAGTAGCCGAAACAAAAGAACAACCAGCAGAGTTTGAAACACAAATTGTTTCTCCTCCTCCAGTTGTACCTACAGAAATTCATCCATCTTTTGAATCTCCTGATGAAAGTATTGTAGGATATAGACCTCTTCAAGACCAAGATAACGGTTTCGAGGCTGTTGGAAGTTCCATCAATGCCAAAACCGATTTAGGAGGTGTTCGTCTTCCAGAAAAGACTGAACAATTTTTAATTGAACATGGCCTTGCAGAAAAACAGACAGATTAGTTCTCTAAGGAAAGTCAAAAGAGGTAATCTCACGATTTTGGGCTTTCGCTTTTTCATGAAGAGAACAGAAAAGAGATTTTTGTTCTAAACTAAATGTATTTCTCCATGTGGGATACGTTGTATCTAAATAATTAAGCAATGTTTTGTCTTCACCACATTGCTTGATTCCTTCTGCTGTTACGGATGTGCACCAAACAATTCCAGGTTTATCTTCACTTTGAAGAATGGCGATACTTGTGGTTTCAGGTGGAAAAGGGCATTTAAAATTTTCTTTGAGTTTTTGAAGTATACAACTTTCCTTATTCACATAGTTCTCCACTTCTTTCTCAAAGACTATACAAGTATTTGCTTTGGATATATTCTCAGAAAGTGTTCCATCCGCATTAGGTTTTACGGAAGAACATCCATTATACGTTGTATTTTCAAAATAATGAGGTTTCGATTTTGGACAATAACTAGCGGAACGTTTTGTTAAGCGGTCTTTTAGCACATCAGCACATGCCTGAAGATTATCATGTACAGGTGATAGTGTACAAAGAACAGTTGGACATGTTCCATCAATTAATGTTGTGGAACAACAATCCATATCGCCTTTCTCATTTGTAAATCCTACAGAACCACTTGGACAACGTAACAAAGGCTTCGTGAGATTTAGCACCTTAAATCCTTCCGTTGTAAGTTGTTTACCAGCCAATCCCTTTCGTAACGAATCTGATGTAAAAAGAACTATCAATAGAACTGAGAGTATAGCAACTCCTAGTACAATTTGTAACATGTGAATTTTCATCCCTCTACAAGAGATTAATGTATAAAAATACCAATCAAAAATCCAATAAACGCAAAGAGAACAGCTGTAATCATAATTCCAAAGGATTGCTGAAACCAATCTGGAAATACCACTTGAGATACATTACTTCTCATGCTTTGAATCACATAGTAGAGAGCAACAAGCCCTAAAAGACCTAAGAGTACTCCTAAAAATATAGCCACAGCCTTCTCTAATTGACCTGGTTTAAGACCGGAAATAGGAATCTCAAATTCACGAACTTTATCACGTGCCACTAAGACTTCATTCAAAGGAATTGGATTTCCTGTTTTTGTATCAATAACGAGTTTTCCATCTTTAATATCTCTTTCAGGGTCCATGACCACACACTTATAAGCAAATGTATCGTCTGCACGAAACTCTGCTCCACTAATTTCACGTGTAACTAAACTGGAGATTCTTACACTTTTTTCAAATTGAGATTGTGTGAGTGTTGAAGGAGTAGTGAGAGTAATATCTGTTGGAACTTCAATAGAAGGCCAGGGAGTTGTGGGACCTCTTCCTGCAGTTTCATAAATTCCATTGGTTGTTTTGAGAGAAGCATAACGTCCATTTATAAAAACAAGAGTAAGAGCATTTGCTCCATTAGGTTCTAGACATGTTGTGTAAGAAGCATAGAAACGTCTATCCGAAGGAGGAAGAACATTTTCAAGAGAATAGGGTTTCTTATCACTACAAAGTCCAGCTAAAGCCAATAAGTAATTGGATTCAGTAGAAGCACTTTCCATAGAAATAATTGGAATTACAACAAATATATAGGGATAATCAGTATCCACAACACGACCTTTGAAAACACAAATGATATCAAGGTGATTTGCTGAACTTGCATCAGCATTCAATATCCAAGCAGAATGTGTAGCATTCGTCACTTGGGCTGAAACAAGTGTATATTCCATACCCTGAAATCTTGCTGTCGGTGTGCTAGTTCCTGAGCCTCCTTCGTCCAATAAACATTTATTCAGATTTGAAAAGATAGGTAATGTAGTTCTACTTTTCCAATCAAATTCAATAGAAAATCCTGTTTTAATACTATCATAAATTTCTTGAGTAGGTGTAAAATTAATATTTAACGGAAATGATTGATTTCCATTTGGTGAACACTTGCTCATTTCTTTTCTATTCATAGAAGTCCTGGGAGATACATTGGACCATCAAAACGATAAATGGTTGTATTTGCAGTTTGACCTGTTGGAACTATTTGAACCATTTCTCCTGAGTAGAGTTCTTCACATCCAATATCATCTTGACAATCTTTGCGCTTATAGGAAATAGGAAGAGGAACTGGATTGTTGGTATCCGTTCTGGTATAATAATTGTATCTATCACTGCGATAGGCTGTTCGTCTCCCGTAGAGAGGAAGAAGTTGCCCATCATCCGTTTTCAAAACACCCATACTTTGATATTGTTCAGGGAGTCCTCGAGTAGGTTCTTGAAAGATATATCCTCCATCAGGTGCTATGAGTCCTCCACGAGGTGGAAGTTCAGGACCAGCATCCCAAAAACGTTGAGGTCTTGGAGGTCTTGTATAACGGTCATTTACAACAGGACTTTCTTGATAGATTTGTAATTCTACAGGCGGTTGTTTCTTTTCTAAAATAGTTGGCATTTGTAAATTCGTATAGCCCATTCTTACAAATAACAAAGCGGCTACCACAAGAAGAAATATCACAAGAAAAAAACCGGGTGTTAAACAAAAAACACCTGGAGGACAAACAGAATAAGAACTATTGAGGAGTCGCTTCATCTAACGCATAGAAGTATATTCTATTGACAATAGAACTATTTCTAGAAAGTTTACATAGATGGTGTAACTTTAGAGGCAGCACGTGTTTCTGCTTCTTGTAATTGTGTAGCATCAGGAGTAAGAGCAGTGCCTACACCTTCATTATCTTCACCATTCATGAGAACAGTTTGGACACGAGGATTTTTGTCAGTAAAGGCTTGACGTTCAACAGAATGCTCAGGAACAAGAAGCAAACGACCTTTTTCTTTTACAAAAGCAGGAATACTATCTGGAACAGGGGCTCCAGAAATATCTTCACCTGTCATATCTTGAAAATTAGCAATTTCTTTGGTTTCAAGAACTCCAGTGGTTTCAGTAGGAACTACTTGGGCTTGTTCTTTCATAGCTTTGACTCGGTTTGAAATCTTTTCAGCATTATCCGTAGTGTCTGCAAAACGTTCAATACGAGCACGTTCAGTAAGAATTACTAGAGGAGCAACGGCTAAGATAACAATAACTAAAACAAGTGATTTTGTAATACTATAGGCAATTAATGAAATACCAATAGACAATAAAGAAGTTGTCAAAGGTAAAACAAACAAATTATATAATACAAGAACACCTACTGCTAAAGGAAGTGGGGCTATGTCAGGTAAACTCTTTGCCATTCTAGTTTAGAGTGATAAAAGAGGAACTATAATACGCTGTAAAATCCAAAACGTTGCTCCTGCCAAAAGAGATTTAAGTAACAAACCGATAGTTGTTAAATCACCAGAAGGTTTTACCATGGAAGGAAGGTAATTTGCCATAATCATGTTTAGAATAGGAAGACTAAATACAAAAACAATAATGGCTACAAAGATAGGAAGTTTCACTTCATCAAAAATAGCACTTCCCCATTTCTTAGGAGGAGGAACATACACATTCATGGGTTGTTGAACAGGTTGCCATTGTGCTTGTTGGCCGGATGGCATAGGAGCCATCATGGGCATAGCAGTATTCTGGATGGCGTCTTGAAAGTCTCCCATGGAAGGATGCTCTCTTCCGATGATATGTGCTGTTGCAGGAGTATTATCCATCGTATGCTGAAGAGTAGAATTAGGATTTGGTGATGAAATTACACTCATTGGAGGTGCTGGAGCCGGAGGTGCTAAGACTTGTTGATTAGCATTTCCACTATTTACATCAGCCATGATGCGTTTGATAAGATCATTATCTTGGTCAAAATTCGCGCTACCTCCCTCAAGGTCACTTAATAGGGTTCCCGATGAACTCATATTTCTTTTAACGAAAAGGAAAATGAAATCATTGGCTGAATCGCACTAAAGTTTTATATAAAAAGGTTCTACAATTCCATTCGCTGGACAATCTACCGATAGGCTTCGGAACTGATAGCATTTAGAACCGAGTTGATAAGTGGATGTGTTGACTTCTTGAAGAGGTGGTGCTTTCTCAATAGTACATTCTTTACCATGGCATATAGGTTTCAAAATAGCTATCACAGCAAATCCAAGTAAGAAACTAAATGCATAATGAAAGTTTTTTGATTTTAAGAATTCAAACATTCTCTCCTACCTTTAGGATAGATGTTGGAACGTTTCTATTTTATTCCGTTTTTAGTAGGACTTTTATTTGGTATACTCTTTCTTACATTCTTCAAACCTGAAACTCCAACTATATTGAGATATCCCCATCCCAAGGATGTTCATGGAAGAGTTTATAAAGATAAAAATGGCGTATGTTATCAATACAAAACGCAAGAGGTGGATTGTGATAAAAATGAGGAAACCTTGAAACCATACCCATTACAATAAGCCTTTGCAATAAATTTGAAAAGTATCGTTTCATGTGATTGTAGTATGGTGAAACTATCAAAATGGGCTTATTATGGAAATTATTATGGATATCCAGAATGCTGTATTAAAATGTTTGAAGAGAATCGAAAACAAAAGATGCTCTTCAAAGATTATAGTCCAATTCGTCAAAAGGCTGCTATTGGAGGCTTTGTTCCTTGCGACACATGTGCAGAAAAAATGGTCAGTGGAACATTGACTATGGTAGAATTGATTCAATCTAAACGAAGACATTGGCAACCGTTTCCTAAGGGTGGAAGAATACGAAAGATTTCAAAATCATCTAAAATCTGCGTCTCGCATGGATAATAGCACCCACTTTCGCCTTGTGTTGTTCCTCCTCAGTAATCACAGATTCCTTAGCACCACCAGCAGGAGCACCTTCACCAGGAGCCTTTTCACGGAGTTTGGCACGAATGACTTCGAGAACAGAACCCACAATATTTTCTTGAGGCCACTGTGTTGGTGATAGTATTTTTTTGTCATCGCGAGCAAGTCCAATACCACCTACAGGGTCAGCATACACTAACATATCTGTTCCAGTAGCTTTCAACTTATCTGCAAGATGAGGATGTTGTGTGTATAGAGATGTTAAAATATCCAACCAAAGACCACGAGGATTTTTGACAGTGGCAGTCACTTTTCTTGTGAGTGTTTTGATGGTTCGAACAGAACGAGTCTTGAGTAAGGCTGTTCCAATTCTTTCTTCATTATTTTGTTTCATACGTTCTGCTTCATAAGCCTGGAAAGCAGAACTATATTTGGTTTCTTTATAGACAAAATCTACTACATGTCCTGGGCTCAAGAAACCATTATGTTCATCATCGGCTTCATCAAAAATACGAGCAATGGTTCCATTTTCCAAACGAACTTGTCCCTTTCCAGTTTCTGTCACCACAGCAGTATCTTCAGCACTGACTTCAACATCTCCTTCTTCGTAACGACCATAAAATAAAGAAGGACGGAATGTTCTTCTCTCCAAACGGAAAATACCACTTAACAAAGGGTCTTCCCAGATAAGTTCCCCTTCTGGACCACGTTGAGTTGGAAATAAGGTTCCTGCTCCAAAGAGTTTTCTGACTTCATAAGGTTCATCAAAAACAACTTGTCTAGTTTCAGGAATGGGAATCTGTACAACATTCATGATACTTGCTCGAACATAATTTCTTTCTAACTCCACATCTTCTGCTTCACTATTCGCGACTAATACAGGTTCAATAGCACCTGTTGCCTTGTAGGCAGCAATGGCTTCACGGAGTTTATTTCTTTTTTTTTCAAATAAGGAATCCAAAGCCGCAAGTTTTTCTTTTCTTTCTTCTTCCATGGCCATACGTTCTTCCGTAGTGATAGGACGATAACGTTTGAGTTTCATACTTTTCAACACATGACCATCTTTTGCGAGAACTTGTAAAATACCATTAGGACCGATGTTGTAAAGGTGTTTCTTTCTTCCATTTATACCTACGTAAAAATCTTCAATGAATTTTTTGTCTTCCTCTGAATAAGGAACTTCAGCAGGAGTTTGAATTCGTTCCACTACAGGTTGTTGTTCCTCAGCCATTCTAGATTGTAGTAATCTAAGTTATTTACTTTAATTTGTTTCAGGCGGGCCTTGAGGAGAATTTTCTCCAATGTAAACATAGCGAGGAACTCCTGCTTCAGCAGAACCTTCACGATTTAATAGATAATAACCGGGCTTGAGGACAGGTGCTTCTCTACTCACTTTTGCGGGAAGAGGAATATCTTCCACTTTTAGAGTAGGAACAACTGTAATAGCTTTTACTACTGCATAACTGGCAAGAGCCCAAACTAAACAAAATGCCCAAATAGGAAAAGGTGTTCCATCTTCTGTGCTTTGCGTGCTAAATTCCTTCCAACTTCCATCTTCCTTAAACATGTAAGATGGACGAATATAAAGTAAAACAACAACTCCTGCTAAATACAATAAAATGCTGAAGAGTAAAACTCTCATTCTGTTTTGGTAGGTAGAGTTTTCTTTTCTTCTAAAACGACTCGTTTGAGTTTTTCCAAATACAAAATGGCATCCATATGTTCTTCTTGCGCATGTTGAATCCAATCCAGAACTCCTAAATCCGTGCGGTCCAAATCTACTCCATACTTTTTCTTCCCCAAAGATGCTCGTGCTACAAATTTATCAATCACAGCACGAACAACTGAATCTACGTTTTCCATTCTATGTTTAACTTAATCATCGGCTTTAGATTTATCAAAATTATCATATCCTTCTTTAGGACCAGCACTTCCAACCATAAATCCTGAATTATCTGCCTCACGTTCGCGACGTTTCTTCGCACCCATTTGGAAAAGTTCCATGTTTTCATAATCGTATTGCTCAGCATTGAGAATAGCAATACCTTTGGTGCTTCCTCGTGCCCATTCACCCAAACCATATTTTTTGTTAATTAATTCTACTTTCTTTTCTTCATCACTCATTTTATCGATACGATTAATGATGCGAATCTTTTCTGCTTCTTTTCTCTTGGCTAAGGCTTCACGAATTTGGTCTGGTGAAAACTGTATTCCTTCTTCGCGGAAACGCTTTAATAAAATATAGAGAATTTGTAATGCTGCTCGTGAAGATGCATCACCTGTTGTTCCTTCATCCTTTGTATATTCTGAATAGGTTGGTGGAACTTCATTAGGATTAATGAATTGTTCCAGAATTCCATAAATAGCCGCCTTAAGAATATAAGGTACACCAATGCTTCCACCAGGAATAAGAGGAGTTCTGACTTCTTTTTGTAAGAAACTGAGAAATGACTTGAATTGTTGAGAAGCATATTTTGTTTTTGCTCCAGTCAATCCTTTCAAATAATTTTTGGTTAGAATTTCATTATTATAAGATAAATGTAATCGTAAATCTTCAAGAATATCTTCTTCAGTTTGACGAGGTAAATCATATTGGATAAAGAAACTTCTAACATTGAAGCGATTGGTTAAACGCAAATAAGGAATCATCAAATAATCATGAATGCTTTGAATGGCTGAACTTAATCCTTGCTCTACCATTTTTTCAAGTGTTGTTGCATTTTCTTGCCCCATACGTTTGGTAATTTCATCAAAGGCTTCTCTGGCTTTGTTAGATAACATATTATAGGCAGTAGCAATTTCAAGTTCATCATCTTTCTTATCAACAGGAATTTTGACTAGATTTTCTTTGGCAGCATATACCATGGCTTTCCAACCTTCAAAAGGAGGAGGATTGATATCTGCTAGTTTCATTAAAAGTTCTAAACCAGTATCTATCTTTATTTTGGCAGGTTTTTCTACATTGTAAATCATATGCATTTTATCAACTAAAGATTCAAATGCTGCTTTAGAAACATCTACTCCTTGACTTTGTAAAGCCGCACGACCTTCTTTTTCATAATCCATTAAAGCAGGGTCTCTAGGAAAGGCAAATTCACAGAAAGGACAAATATGGTCATAACCAGGCTCATGTTTCATACCTTCACGAGGTCCTCGAAAACAAATCTGTAAGAAAAGTTTGTAATAATCTTTTTCACTGGCAATCACATTCAAAATATCCAAAGGTGGTGCTTTAAAGTGAACACGTAAATGACTTCCTGTAGGACCAGATAATTTTTGTTCTTCAGGTAAGGAAGGTAGGCCAGTTTTTTCTTTCCAGAATTGTCCAGGTTCTTTCAATGGTGTAAAACAGCAAGTTGTAGTGGTGTAAACAGAACGAGGGTCAAGAACTCCAGTACTTAATGCAAGTTGATTTGCTTGTAAAAACCAAGCTTGTATCTTTTGTGAATCTGTGGCTGCTGCTTCTACAATAGGAGCCTTTGCAGCCTCTTCCGCTTTGAGTTGTGGAGGAAGATATCCTTCAGGTAAGTTTTCTTTGAGTTTACCTTCATCGGCTTCTCCATACTTCTTTTCATTGTGTTCTCTTTTTCTATCCATATCTTCCTGAACAGAAATATCAGTAAGTGCTGCTTGAACAAGTTTAGTTATATATCCAGCAATTAACGCTTCACGTTTATCTTTTGCACCCTTCTGGAAACCAGTAAGATTCCAAGGAGATTCATTCTTCATAATACTTCCAATTGCACAAGCCAAGTAATTGATTCCTGTTTTATCTGATTCTTCTCCATAAGGAAATCCAGTAAATCCAGGCTTGCTGCATCCTTCCATGAAATAACGAACAGAATATCCAGGAATATTGCTTTGAATACAAATTAAAAGATTGGCTGCTGTTGAACAAACAAGAACTCTGTGAATAAGTGTGGTATGGTCAGGAATTGTTTTTCCTGCTGCTTTGGCTTCTTTGTAGCGAACAGAATAATCTTCTAAACTAGGCTGACGAAGCATTTCAGATTCTACTCTGTTTACTATTTTCTTCAAATCAGCCTTTGTAAACATAACACCAACTTTATCTGCCAATTGTAGGGCTGTTTTATAAATGAGATTTTGTCTATCCGTTTTGAAATCGACTTGTTCTACTTTTTCCACTGGAGCATCTAAGAAAAGATTCAACATTTCTTCATCTGCTGAATCCTTATCTACAATGACTGAACGACCCATTAAAGGAGTTCCATCATCACTGTATTCTAGTCCTTGGTCATATTCCAATTCAGAAATAGGCTGACCACAATTTTTACAACAGTAACGTCCTTGGAATTGACCATCACTAAAGGCTAATAAAAGTTCTTTGTGAAGAACATCCATCTCACGAGGTTTTAAGAATTCTTGAAGAAGTAACATTTCATGATAACAGAGACATTCTTTACCACAAAGTGTACACATGAGCCAATTATCTTTGCGTTCAGAACCAAATTTCGTGATAAACTTGGCTAAAAGTTTAAAATAATCTGTTTTATCTTTCACTTTACGAATAATTCCTAAGGAACGAACATGCGCACAAGGATTGGGTGTTGGCATTTGACCAATGAGTTTTTTGTTCTGAATAAGCAATTCTCTGCGACGAACAGCCTCCATATAATTTTCTCTGCGAATGCGAACTGTTTCTCTGGCTAATCCTTCCCCTTGTGCTAAAATGGCTAATGCATAATCTGTATATTTAGGCATAAAAAAAGAAAACATGGCGAGGTCATTTTCACGATAACTAGGAAAACGATTTCTGAATAACTCAATTTGTTCATTCAAGTAATCTGAGTGAAGAAGTTCAATAAATTCCTTTGCGCGTTCAGGTATCAAAAGAGTTCTATTGGTCAACGTAAGTTCAGATAATTCTTTTCTCGATTCAGCATTTACTTTAATCAAAGAATCACGAATGTTGGCTAAATAATTATTGATTTTATTAGTAAGTGCTCCAAGTTGGTCTGTTGTAAATTCTACTTCTGAAAGTCCAAGAGATGTGAGAAAACAATAAATATCTCCAAGACCACGAGATTCAAGAGGTTGATTTTCTAACCAATCTTCAATAGAAATATTTCCAAGTGAAGAAGATGAAATGGCTAAAATAGAACCAGCAGAAGGAATATCACTAATTCCACCTTTATCTTTAAGAATCTTTTTCAACGATAATGCTCTTATCATACTTGTTCCAATATCAATGGCTAATTTGCTGGAACGAATGGCTCCAAATTCTCTTGAGAATTGTAAAGGGAATAGGACTTGACTGGTAATCACTCCACGTTCTGGAGTTTCAATTATACGAGGGGCTTCTCTTGCTTTCAAACGACCAGTTCTTCCAGATGTTCCACGCAAGAAACTCAAAGAAATCTCTTTTTCAACACCTGCTAATAAAGGTTTATCTTTATCTATTTTATCATCCTTTTTAAGACCACCTACCACAGGTTCAAATCCACCATTCTCATCAAGTTCAGGTAAAGGAGCACGAAAGAATTCTTGGTCTTTTAGGAATGGTTTCTGGGTCCCTTCACCAGTAGGTTTCCAAGATTGAAGAAATTGTTGAAAGTATCCATCCCAATCCACATACCAATTTGGTAAAGAATCTTGAGGTCCTTCCACTTCTTTTTTTCTTCCAATTTGACTTTCATAGTACTGAATCGCACGATTAATTGTAGGTTCTAAGTATCCAATTTTCACACCATCAAGTTCTGTTTGATAAGAGATAGGTTTATTTTCTTTGTAATAATCCTTGGGTAAATCCAATTGTAAAACTCTATCGGCTTCAAGAACTGGTTTGGCTAAAGGAACATAGACTTTATCCAAAAGTTGTCCAAGAGATAAGTAAGACGTTTGTTTCATTCCATTCGGTTCACCTGATTTTGCATATCTTACTAAATCATTACGTAAACTCATCATGAGTTCTGTAAGTTCACGCGCCTGTGCTTGATATTTAGGACTGTTTTGTTGATAAACTTTGAGGCAATTGAGCAAATCCTGGAACATATCACTGTATTGAATGGGGTCATCAATGATTTGTTCTGTTTTAGGAACAAAAACTACTTCACGTGCTTCTTCTATATCTAATTCTCCTATCACTTCCAATTCAAGTTCATCCTTATTTTCAGGAATAGGCTCTTCACGTTGAACTTCTTCAAGTTGTAAACTTTGAATAGGGGCTTCACGACCACGCATGATAACAAACTGGTCATTGTATTCTTCAGGAATACCAATGAAATTGAATTGAATGGTTTGAACATCATCTGAGCCTTCTAATTTAAAAGTGGCTGTATCCTCTGCTGGAACTACTGATGTAATAGTATAGATTGGACCTAAAGTTCCATCTTCTTTGATGGTATCCACTATTTGCCCCACTGCAAAATTGGATTGTTCAACAAAGGATGGTTTTGTTCTTTTTGAAACAAGCACCAATTTGTCAATTTCTGCTTCAGGGTCTAAATCACCATCAATAATATTAATTGTTTCTAGATTTCTAGCCTTATCTGTTGGTAAAACTTGTATTCTTGATTCATCCAAATAATATACTCTTCCAGTGAGTTCCCAAGCCCCATTTTTTCCAGAAAGATAAATGGTATCACCAAGTTCAAAAGCATTTTCATCTTCAGAATTTATGTTTATAACTTCTTGTTCTTCTTTCTTGTTCTCTTCACTCATGCTCCTATTCCTAACAAAGGGATTCAATCAAAAAATTGACGCTCAGTTCCGTAAATGAATAGGGTAGTGAAGAAATGTCGACTATCTCGGTAAATCTATTTGAATCCTGGGTAAATCAATATCATTCATGGTTTGATTTGAAGAAGTTTCTCTCTTCTGAAGAAGTCAGTATCCGGGAATTTGAATCTTCTCCATATGCTATCATTCGTTATGTCAAGGGAAAAACTGATTTTGAAAAGCATCCTGAATTTGTTTGGATTCGTTCTGTAGTTTGGAATACCGTAACAAATCGCCCTGTTTGTGTAGCCCCTCGCAAAGCTACGAGTGGTTCTCCTCCTTTTAGCAAACAACTCACAGTTGAAAACTTTGTGGATGGACCAATGATTAATGTGTTTGCAACTATGGATGGTTCAGGGAATGTAGAGTATCGTTGCTGTTCTCGTTCTCAATTGGATGCGACAGGAACCTTTTATTCCTCCAAATCCTTTCAAACTCTCTTTATGGAAGCACTTCAAGAACGAAATATCTTAGGGCTTCAAGAACTCTTTAATGGGATGAATCCTCTTGGTATTGATAATCCTTCCTATTTCGCTAGTTTTGTTCTTCAGCATCCTGAACATCGTGTAGTGGAACGTGTTCGTAAACCTACTCTTCATCTCGTTCAATGTGGTATCGTTTCAAAAGAAGGAAAAGTCACTATTTCCTCTCAATGTCCTTTTCTTCAACAATTATGCCTAACTCCATTACTTCAGACTCAATTTGCTGATGAAAAAGAAATGACTCAATATCTTCGTGAACAAGCGTATCAACGTGGTTGGACTTGGCAAGGATTAGTGTTCAAAGATGAAGAAGGAAATCGTTGGAGACTACGCACATCCACGTATACTATGCTTCGTGCTCTTCGTGGTTCAGAAGCCTCTTCTGAATTACGTTTCCTTCGTCTCCGTTCTGAAGGAAAAGTGTCTGAATATTTGAAACATTATTATGAAGATAAACAAACCTTTTGGAACTTTGAACAAAAACTTCGTAAAGAAACTCGTGCAGCCTATGATGCCTATATTGAAGTTCATAAGGCTCATCAAAAAAAGTTGGGTGATTTGGAAAATCCAATTCGCACAGCTGTGTATTTACTTCATTCTCATTATCTAAAAGACCTTCGTCCCCAAAATCAAAGTGTTGTTCTTGGAACGGCTATTGAATTAATCAATTCTATGCCTCATTGGCAACAGGCTCAGTTCCTAAAGGCTTAGGACGCTTTATTGAGTTCCCAAGCAGAACGCCAAGCACGAAACATTTCAGCACAACCTTTTGCTGCTTGCGCTAACATTTGACGAGCAGGAATTTGTGTTTTATCCTCTGCACTAATTCCTTCACGAAGAACCATTTCATCACGAAGAGGGTGAGGAACTTTATACCCCACAAATGTTAATTCTTTAGAAGCCATTAAATTTTGGTCCATATACGTTTGGAATAAATTACCAAGTGTATGGTCTTCTCCTTTAAAGATAAAATCATATCCTCTCATTTTTGCATCAGCAGGATGAATTTCAATATTTGCAGGAAGGTCACCTTTATCAATTCCTGCATATTGTAAACATTTGGCTTGAAGAGTATCAAGTGCTCTAGCAACAATATAATCAGGACTCAACATACCAACACTTTCAATTGTGAAATCAAAACTGTAGGGTTCACCATTTTCATTTTGTTTGAAACAACGAGCAATCTCCATAGTTTTATATTCACGTTCTAATTCACCTTTGCGTTCAGGATTGGCTTCCAATTCAGTTAAATTCACTTTTTTGTGAGAAGCCAACCAATCTTGAAAGACTCTCTTTTGACGCTCAGGTGTTTCATCAATAGTATAAGAATAAGAACATTGACTTACAGGAATAAAACGAGCATGTTCTCTTCCTGTTCCAATAGTGGCCTTCATAGTACACACAAGTTCTTCTGCAGCTTGTGTACCATGTTTTCCTTTGAGAACTGTTAAAAGTGAAGTATCTCCTGTAATACGATTAGGAGGAAAGAATTCCTTAGATGGAATAATTGTGGGTTCTTCATCACCTTTTCCTTTCTTTTTCACAATGATATCACTAGCACAAACATCACGAGGATTGGCCTCTTCATTTTTAATATTGATTTCAAAGGTGTATTCGTCTGGTTTCCAAGTCAAAGGTTGAGGAACATAGATTGGAACTAAACCAATACGATGGGCTAACATTTCATTGCTCATGGGAGTGCTGTTTTTCGTAATTTTTACATCTGTTGTTGCACCTTTTTCATCAATATCAGCACGAAATGCTACACTTTCAACAAGAGTAAGAATAGCACGGCGAAGAGTATTTGCGTAAGTCACATGAGTAGGACTCAATGTAAATGTCATATCATTAGGAGACTGACGAACAATTTTTTCAAAGGGGCCAGAAGCAACATCACTCACGGTAGTTGCTGCTGCTGTAGGTTTTACAACGGGTTTTCCACTAACACGAATAGCCGATTTCTTTGAAGACATGGTTCCTGCTTGACCTTCCATCTGCCTCAAGGCCTCAATTTTATGAAGTTACAAATTCCCGTTTATGCGGTTTGGCATACATGATTTGTTCTTAAGAATCAATAATGAATAGCCCTCCGATACACATTTGTTTTTATAGCAATTCTTGTAAATGGTCAAAAGCATTTTTGGAGGAACTCTCACAAACACCTTATAAAAAGGACTTTCGTTATGTTTGTGTAGATCCTGCTCCGAATCGCCCTCCTCTTCCTTCTTGGTTAAAGAAGGTTCCTACCCTTGTGATTTCTGGTGAACCAGACCCTCGCACAGATGGAAATGTTATGAATTGGTTATATGAAAAACGTATGAAAGAGACTACCCAGCAAACATCTGCAAAAGCTAATTCTCCTGATGGTGCTCCGGGAGGAGAACCGATGGGATGGAATAGTATGGAACATGTCAGTTTTGCGAAAGGTTT
>JACCEB010099101.1_pt1 | contig 21578 bp, 10 predicted proteins | sample 7454761 | NCBI WGS metagenome assembly JACCEB01 (sample SAMN15323454, study PRJNA562643) | freshwater metagenome | isolation source: river surface water | place: USA:Blue River Watershed | collected 2017-08-18 | reverse complement strand
GTACGGTGTCTCGGTGGATCTCGCACGCGGCTATGCCCAGCGCCTGGGCGTTGAATTGGAATTGAAGCCCGTGGACACCGCTGCCAAGTCGGTCGACTTGGTGACGAAGGAAGAGGCCGACATCGGCTTTTTCGCAGTCGACCCGCTGCGCGGCGCGGGCATTCATTTCACCGCACCCTATGTGCTGATCGAGGGCTGCTACCTGGTGCGGGACGCCTCCCCCCTGACCCGCAACGAGGAGGTCGACCAGGCCGGGACCCGCGTGGTGGTGGGCCAGGGCAGTGCCTACGACCTCTATCTCTCGCGTGAAATCAAGGTGGCGTCGCTGGAGCGCGCGCACTCGTCGCCGGCGGTGGTTGACCACTTCATTGCCACCGGCGCCGATGTGGCCGCAGGGGTGAAGCAGCAACTCGAAGCCGATGCCGCCCGCATAGGGGGCTTGCGGCTGCTGCCGGGACGCTTCATGGTGATCCAGCAGGCCATGGGCTGCCCCAAGGGCCGTGGCGCCGAGGCCGCCGCAGCGCTGGCGGCGTATGTCGAGGAGATGAAGGCCTCGGGCTTTGTTGCCGAGGCGCTGGCGCGTCACAGCATCGACGGGGCCTCGGTGGCGCCAGCTTCGGGACGCTAGGGCTTACCCGCGGCGGGCGCAGGTGTCATTTCATGCGCTCGATCATTCTCTGGCGAAGCTCCTCCATCCGCGTGCCCTCTGGGTGGAGGACAACCTCCGAGCGGTAAGCCGCCATCTTCCTTGCCAGTTCGGTCAGTTTTTCCAGTGGGGGCTGGCTGGAGTCCCGCTTGAGGAGGTCGATCAGACTGGCCAGTTCATCCTCCATTTTTTTGATCGTTTGGCGGGAGAAATGCGTGATTTCTTCTTGGATTCTTTTTGCGCGCTCGCGGTGGCTCTCAGGCACGATCGCCAATTCCGGCGAAGTAGCGCGCAAAGAGATCGCCACCCGAGGTGTCGCATCCCCAGGATCCGGCTCGAGCGCGACGTCCAGCGGGTGGGCCTGGGCTTCGGCCTCGATCCGTCGCCGTGAGGCCACGTCGAAAATCGTCTCCGCCTGCCATGCAGGGGCGGCCGGGATCGATGCTTCGATCCAACCAGACGCCGCACCCTCTGCCGCTCGGGCTTGATCTATGGTGTCGGTCTGGCCCGCCAATAGGGCTTGTGAATGCGGCTGTGGATGCCGTTGCGACGGCACCGGTGACTGCGCCTCTAACCGCTGGGGCACGATGTCAGAGACCGGAACGCGCGGATCGGCTTCGGGGAGCGCCGGCTGACCGAGCACTGGTGCTGGTGCGGCCGAGCTGAAGTAAAGGCCCAGGACGGGCATGAGGCGGGCGGCGATGTGCATGGGGCGCTCCATAAGCGAGGGGAATGAAGCGCACGATGGTGCGCGATCCCGCGCCCCACGGGAAGCGCCTGCGCCTACCGAATCAGACCGCTGTCAGGCCGTCGCCGTGGTGCCAACTGACTGCTGTGCAATCTGCCGCAAGGCCTGCTCAAAGGCTTCGGCTGGCTGGCCGCCCTGAATCAGGTACTGGTCATTGACGATGACCGAGGGCACGGCGGTGATGCCGGCCTGGCGGTAGAACGCTTCGCGGTCGCGAACTTCGGCGGCGAATTCATCGCTGGCCAGGATGGCCCGAGCCAACGCCGCATCCAAACCAGCAGCGGCCACCGCCGCCAGCATCACCTCATGCTGGCCCACTGCCTGGCCCTGCTCGTGGTAGCTCGAAAGCAGCGCCTGCTTGAGGTCGCGTTGCGCGCTGGCGCCCAAGGTGCCGGCCCAATGCAGAAGGCGGTGGGCGTCAAAGGTGTTCCAGATGCGGCCCAGGCGCTCACGCTGGAACTGGTAGCCCACCTCGGCAGCCCTGTCGCACATCATTTGCCAGCGCTCGGCCATCTGTTCGGGGGTGGAGCCGTATTTCTCGGAGATGTGCTCCACGATGTCCTGACCCTCGGGCCCCATCTGGGGATTGAGCTCAAAGGGTTGGAAGTGGATCTCAGCCTTCACCTCGCCCTCCAGCCGGGCCAGGGCCTGCTCCAGCCCGCCCAGGCCCACCGCGCACCAGGGGCAGACCACGTCGGACACGAAATCGATTTTGAGTTGCTTCGTCATCCGCAGATGGTAGCCGGAGCGTCCATCAACCGAAACGTGCTGCGCCGCCCAAGCGACCTAAGAGGGCCTCCATTTGGGCTCGCTCCTCCTGGGGCATGCGCGCGTTGTGGGCCGCCAAGAAGGCTTCCAATTTGGCGCGCACCTGAGGCAAGCCACGCACGGTCTCGGCAGTTTGCTTGAAGAACAGGTTCAGCTCGTCTCGGAGGCCATCCTTGAAGTCAGTTGTCTTTTTGCCCGCGCCTTCTGGCCCGGTCACCGGACGCTGCTGGGTCGGAAGGAGGCCAGCGTGAACAGCGGCGCGCGTGATCTGGCCCGCTGGGACGCCCATCTCCCGCAAGGCCATAGCGAAGGCGGGGTAGTCCTTGTCCTCGCGGGCCTTCGCAATGGCCTTGCGTACCGGGTGGCCCCGAGGGGGCGCCACCACGGTGAGGTCGAGGCCCAGAAGCTCCTTCCAGCCCTCGTCGGCTTCGCAAGGCCAGCGAGGGAGCGCCAGGCGGCTCTGCGAGGGAGAAGTCGATTGCGCGGTTGAGCCCAAGGTCGACGCGGGAGCCAGGGTAGCGGGTTCGATGGCTGCAGCACGGGTCGCGAGGGGATGGTTGTCCGCCTCGGCTTGCATCCGGCGACGCTCACCCGCAGAGAACACGCCACCACCCGCCACGGCATCAGGGTGGGGAGCGATCTCGGCCGACACGGGCCTTGGCTCCCGAACGGAATCCGAAACCTCAGAAGATGGCACCGCTGGGGCATAGACAGGTGGCGAAGCCAGGCAGACCGGATAGGCAAAGGGGCGGGATGCAAGGCAGAACATGATGATCTTTCAGTTGAGGTGGAAGGCGGCGCGATGATCCTTCGAACTTCCGCCGCGACCAAGCCATCCGTTTGACTGGCTCAGAGGTCTGTCAGTCACCGCTGCGCCGTAAACGTCGGGCGGCGCAGCGACGCAGCGGCGGGGCGCAAGTGGCCTGCTCCAGTTGCAGCGGTTCGCAGGCCCGTCGCGTGAATTCACTGGCGCGCGGCCAGGTCCATCAGCCGCTGAGGGTCAACTGGCTTGGTCCAATGCTCATCAAAGCCGGCATCGGCGGCCATCTGCTTGTCCTGCTGCTGGCCCCAGCCGGTGAGCGCAATGAGTTGCGGTTGGTGCAGGTCAGGGAGCCGGCGGATGCGTCGCGCAGCCTCGTAGCCGCTGATGTCGGGCAGGCCAATGTCCAGCAGCACCACATCGGGACGGAAGGCCCCTATCTGATCGACTGCGGATTGCCCGTCGTGCGCCACCGCAACATCACAACCGGCCATCGACAACAGGTCGGATACGGTGGTGGCGGCGTCAACGTTGTCGTCGACCACCAAGACCCGACGTGCCTGCAAGGCGGCGCCAGAGGCGCGGGCCGCAGGAGCGGGGCGGGCAGCCACACCTGGCCCGGACGACGCCGCGGCGTCCGGCAAGCCCCGCGGGCCGGGCAGCCCCTGAGGTCCAGCGATACCCTGCGGTCCGGCGATACCCTGCGGACCGCGCAGGCCTTGAGGACCGGGCGCCCCTTGCGGCCCAGGCAGTCCCTCCGGCCCCCGGGGGCCCGGTGGCCCCGACCGACCCTTGGCATCGGCAGAACTGGGCTGGTCCCAGGGCGCCAACAGGCCCAGCTGCGGCAGACGCACGACGAACTCGCTGCCGGACCCAAGGCCGGCGCTGTGCGCTTCCACCCGGCCCCCATGCAGCCGCACCAGCCCGTCGACCAGAGACAGGCCAATACCCAATCCGCCCTGGCGCCGCTCCTGCGGCTGCGGCAGTTGGGTGAACAGATGGAACACGCGCCGCAGCATCTCCGGGGCAATACCGGCGCCGTTGTCGCGCGCCCGCACCACCCCCTCTTCGGGCAAGGCCTGCAGTACCAGTTCGATGCGCCCGCCATGACGGGTGTACTTGGCGGCGTTGTTGAGCAAATTGGCGAAGACCTGAGCCAGCCGCGGGCCGTCCCCTCGCACCAGCACCGGGCCAGGCGGGAAGGCCTGAACCAGATGGTGATGGGCAGCCTCGATCAGGGGACGACTCATCTCAACCGCGGTCGCGAGTACCTCGACCATGTCGACCCGATCCCGCTTCAGGTCCAGCTTGCCAGTGCCAATGCGGGAGACATCGAGCAAGTCATCGACCAGGCCTGACAACTGGCCGACCTGGCGCTCGATCATGCGAGTGACCTGCTCGACCCGCGCCTGATCGCCCGGTGTCCGCTGCAGGATGGTGAGGCCGTTGCGGATGGGCGCCAACGGGTTGCGCAACTCGTGGGCCAAGGTCGCGAGGAAAACGTCCTTGGCCCGATCCGCGTCGCGCAGCGCACGCAGCAGGCGGGCATTTTGCAGCGCGATCGCAACCCGCCGAGCGAGGTCAACCGCTAGCGAAAGATCAGGCTCACCGTAGGTGCGGGTGCTGGCGACTGTGGCGAAGCTGATCGCCCCCAACGACTCGTTCTGGGTCTTGAGTGGCACCGCAATATAGGAGTGCATGCCCAACGCGAGCAGCGACTCGCGACGCTCCGGCGACTCGACAGAGCGCTCGAGGATTTCACGGGTCATTCGCGGGACCAGCTGCGGCCGCCCCGTGGTCACGACATGCCAGGTGCCACCCCGAGTGCGGGGGTCGGGCGGATAGCGATCGTGCAGCCCCGCAAGCGCGGCCTCGCGCGATGGGTCGGTGTGGACGGCCGCGACGCGGCGCAGGGTGCCGTCGGCCTCCAGCAAGTCGATGGCGCAGTAGTCTGCAAAGTCGGGCACCGCCATGTGCGCGATCTTGTCCAGGGTGGTCTCTACCTCCGAGAGCGCGGCCAGCTCGTCGCTGGCGCGGGCAAGGAACTGGAGGTCGAGCGCCTGGCGTCGCTGCTCGGTACGGTCGCGCATGATGGCGAGGAAGCCCTCGGGCTGACCCAGTTCGTCATGCAGCGGGAGGGTCTCACCCGAGGCCCAGAAGCGGCTGCCGTCCTTGCGCAGATGCCAGCGCTCATTGATGGCCCGGCCCTCCTCTCGAGCCGTGTCCATCTCTTGCTGTGGCACATCGGCTGCGATGTCATCAGAGGTGAAGAGCCGGCTCACCGGCTGGCCAACCATGTCGCTTGCGGTCCACCCGGTCAAGCGCTCAGCGCCGCTGTTCCAGGTGGTGATGGTCCCATCGATCTGCGTGGTGAGGATGGCATGGTCCACCGCACTGCCGACGATCTGGCGGTAGTACGCATCGGACGGCTGCGCAAGCGCCGGCCCAGGTGGCTCGGGGGAACGCGCCCCGGCACGCTCCTGAGCAAGCGTTCCGGCGGACTCACCAGCGACACGTGCAGGCGCGTCCTGCGCATTCTCTGCCGACATTGCGGGAGCGGCGCCCGCATCCTCGGGCTCCGGCGAGGCCTTGGGGAAAGGTTCAGACATGGGGGCAAGGCCGGTGCTAGGGAAGACCTCCAGCGTAGCCACAAAGCCCCAGCCGTGGTGTGACCTGCGTCGCAGCTTCTTCAAGAAGCTGTAACGGAGGTCTCGTGGCGCAGTGCTCAGTTGCAGTGATTACTGCGCGACCGTAGACAGCCCCTGACTCAGGCAGGGACCAGGAAGTCCCGACTGATGCGCACACCCAGCTCATTGACACGATCGAGGAACTGGGTCAGGTAGGCGTGCAGGCCGGTCGCCAAGATCTCGTCGATATTGCCGTACTGCAACTCGGCCAACAGACGGCCGGCGCGGCGCCGGGTCTCCTGCGCGCTGTCTCCGGCCACCATGGCCAAATTGCCCACCACTTCGGCCACGCTGGCGTGGAGCGAGCGGGGCATATCGGACCGAAGGATGAGTAACTCGGCCACCCGCTCGGGCTGGATCACATTGCGATAGACCTTGCGGTAGATCTCGAAGGCCGAGACGCTGCGCAAAATGGCACTCCACTGGTAGAAGTCGTAGTCCTCACCGTCGGCGCCCTGCGAGCCGTCGCCAGCCACAGCGCCGTGGTACTCGCTCTTGAGCGCATTGAACTTCACGTCCAGCAAACGCGCCGTGTTGTCGGCCCGCTCGAGGAAGGTGCCCAGGCGCATGAAGTACAGGGCCTCGTCCATCAACATGGTGCCCACGGTGACGCCGCGCGACAGGTGCGAGCGGAACTTCACCCATTCGAAGAACTGGCCCGGGTCACGCAGATGCTCCTGGGCCCCTATCCGCCGACCCAATTCGAGCCAGGTCTGGTTTTGCGTTTCCCACACCTCGGTGGTGAGAGTGCCTCGCACCGCGCGTGCGTTCTCGCGCGCGGCCTGGAGGCAGGAGACGATGGAGGACGGATTGCCGGGGTCAATCACCATGAATTCCATCACCGCGCGAGGTGAAATATCGCCGTGCTTGGCCTGGTAAGCGGGAAGGAGCTCACTGATGGCCAGCAAGCCCTGCCAGCCCATTTGGGCCGCTTGCGCGGACTGAGGCAGCAGGGAGGTCTGGTAGTTGACGTCCAGCATGCGGGCGGTGTTTTCCGCGCGCTCGGTGTAGCGGGACATCCAGAACAGGTGGTCGGCAGTGCGGGACAACATGGTGGGTATCCTGTTCTTGCTGCAATCAGTCTTCAAGGATCCAGGTGTCCTTGGTGCCACCGCCCTGCGAGGAGTTGACCACCAGGGAACCTTCCTTGAGCGCGACACGGGTGAGGCCGCCGGGCACCATCTGCACCTCCTTGCCCGAGAGGACAAAGGGCCGCAGGTCAATGTGCCGCGGGGCCACGCCGCTATCGACGAAGGTGGGACACGAAGAAAGCGAGAGCGTGGGCTGGGCGATGTAGCCGCCGGGGTTGGCCTCCAGCACCCGGCGAAAGTCCGCGATTTCCTGCGCGCTGGCGGCCGGGCCAACCAGCATGCCGTAGCCACCCGCGCCGTGCACCTCTTTGACCACCAGTTCAGGCAGGTGGGCCAGGATGTACTTCAGGTCCTGCGGGTCGCGCCCCATCCAGGTGGGCACGTTGCTCAGGATGGGTTTTTCGCCGAGATAGAACTCGATCATCTTGGGCACGTAAGGGTAGATGGACTTGTCGTCCGCCACCCCGGTGCCGATTGCATTGCAGATGCTCACGTTGCCAGCGGCGTAGGCCTCGACCAGGCCATGGCAGCCCAGCGTGGAGTTGGGCCGGAAGACGGCCGGGTCGAGGAAGTCGTCGTCGACGCGGCGGTAAATCACATCCACGCGTCGCGGGCCGCGGGTGGTGCGCATGTAGACGTAGCGGTCCTTGACGAACAGGTCTTGGCCGTCGACCAGCTCTACGCCCATCTGCTGCGCCAGGAAGGCGTGCTCGAAGTAAGCGCTGTTATACATACCGGGAGTGAGCACGACCACCGTCGGGTCCTGGGCGCCCGACTGGGCGGCCGACTGCGAGCTTGCGCGCAGCGTCTCCAGAAGCAGGTCGGGGTAATGCATCACCGGCGCCACACGGTGCTGGCTGAACAGGTCGGGGAAGAGCCGCATCATCATGCGGCGGTCTTCCAGCATGTAGCTCACGCCGCTGGGCACCCGCAGGTTGTCCTCAAGCACGTAGTAAACCCCCTCGCCGGATGCGTCGGGCGCACGCACGATATCGATGCCGGCAATGTGCGAATAGACCTGGTTAGGCACATTGACACCCATCATCTCCTTGCGGAACTGGGCGTTCTGGGTGATCTGCTCCGCCGGGATGACGCCGGCCTTGAGAATTTCCTGCTCGTGGTAGACGTCGTGCAAAAAGCGATTGAGGGCGGTGACCCGCTGTACCAAGCCTTTTTCCATGCGACGCCACTCGTGGGCGGGGATGACACGGGGGATAAGGTCAAAGGGTATGAGTCGCTCGGTGCCGGCGCCGTCCTCGTCCTTGGCGCCGTAGACCGCGAAGGTGATGCCGACTCGGCGGAACACCATCTCCGCCTCCTCACGCCGGGCGGCCATTTCGGCGGCGGTGCGACCGGCCAGCCAAGCGGCGTAGGCCTCGTAATGGGGACGCACGCCTGCCATCGGCTGCCCCTCCCAGGGGAGCGACCGGACCAAACCCTCCGGCAGGGTGGCGACCATTTCGTCAAACTTCTTCATCGGCAGGCTCCTCGTCCTTAGGATAGCAAGATGCGGGCCGTGTGGCTGCGCCAGCCCCTGGGCGCGCAGGTTCAGCGCAGCGCTGACCGCCCCGCTGACCGCCCCGTCTGGAGGGCCGAGCCCGGCGACGCCGCGTCGGTATCGACGGGCCGATGCCACCAGTAGCGAGGAGCGTCCCAGCGCTGGCATTGGACGCGGTCTGGTTGGCTGGAAACCCATCGCGCTGCGCCGCAAGATGGCGTGGCGACCACCGCAATGCCCTGCGCCGCGTAGCGGGCCATCACCGGGGCCGCCGGGTGACCATAACGGTTGCGGTAGCCCGCCTGCACCAAGGCCAACTTGGGCTGTACCGCCGCCAGCCACGCCTCGGTAGAGGAGGTGCGGCTGCCATGGTGGGGCACCAGCAGAAGGTCCGCGCGAAGTGAGGGCGCGGCCTCCCTGACCAAGCGCAGTTCCTGCGCCGCTTCGAGGTCGCCGGGCAGCAGGGCGACCGCCCCGCCCTGCCCCTGGATCCGGAGCACGCACGAATGCGCGTTCGGGTTCCGCAGGGTGGGGTCGTTCTCCAGATCCTGCTCGCGCGGGTGCAGCACCTCGAAATCCACCCCGTCCCAGGACCAGCGCTGCCCCTGCAAACAGGGCATGGGCGGGCGCTCCCGGGCCAGCGCATGCCCGGCCGGCAGGGAGGCCAAAAGGTCAGCGCGGGGCTGGTCGGCCAACACCGCAGCGGCCCCGCCGGCATGGTCGGCGTCGGGGTGGCTCACCACCAGCCGATCAAGGGCCACCCCGAGCGCCCGCAGACCGGGCGCGACCACCCGCTGGCCAGCGTCGATCTCCTCCCCCCAGCGCGGACCGGCGTCATACAGCAACGCGTGGCCGGCAGTGCGCACCAGCACGGCCTGCCCCTGGCCGATGTCGAGGGCCAACAGTTCGAACTGCCCAAGCCCCGGCCGAGGCGGCTGCCACAGCAGCAAAGGCAAGGCCAACGGGAGACCCGCCAGCCGAAGCGCCAGGGGCAGCCGGAGCACCGCCAACACCGCGCCTGCCAGAGCCGCCGCGCCCATCCAGGTTGGCGCCTGGGGCAGCGAAAGCACCGCGCCGGGCAGAACAGACAGGGCTTCCAGAACCCAGCCCAGCCCTTGCACAGCCCAGGCGGCGGGCTGCCACAGACCCGGCCAGAGCACGCCAGCCAGCGCCAGCGGCAGCACGATACATGTCACCCAGGGAATAGCGAGCAGATTGGCCAGCAGGCCCACCAACGACACCTGACCGAAGAGGAGCAGCGTCAAAGGCGCCAGCGCGACGGTGACCACCGCCTGCTCGCGCAGCAATGCCAAAGCATGGCGTTGCCACCCGCGCGCAACAGGTCGGTCTGCAGACCCTGCACCCATCAGAACCCCCACCGCGACAAAGCTAAGCCAGAAGCCTGGCTGCAACAGGGCCCAGGGATCCCAGACGCAGACAGCGGCGGCCACTACAGCCCACCCGATGGGCCAGGGCCAGCGCCGTCCGGACAAGCGCAGCGCGCCAACCACGGCGAGCATGCCCAGGGTGCGCTGGGCCGGCACCCCGCCACCACTGAAGGCCGCATAGGCAGCCGCCAACAACAGGCCCCCTGCAATGGCTGCATGGGGCGCCGGCCACGCCTCGCACAACCAGGCGCTGCGGCGCCAGGCCCAGCCGACCGCGAGCGCCGCCACCCAGGCAAAAACCGTGACATGCAGCCCCGAAATGCTCACGAGGTGAGCGATGCCTGTCGCCCGGTACAGTGCCCAGTCGGCCGGCAGGATCGCCCCTTGGTCTCCCACCACCAAAGCCGCCAATACGCCGGCCGCGCTGCGGGCTTCGACGCGCGCGAGCAAGGCATCGCGCACGCTTTGCCGAAGGCGGTCGAGGCAGGGCCACCCGTCCTGGCCGCCTGCGAAGACACAGGCCGAACCGAGCAGCGCCGGAGCCGTGTCGCGGGGACCCTGGCGCACATAGCCCCAGGCCTGGATGCCGCGCTCCCAGGCACCCAGCTCTGGATCCGGGCCCCAGGGATTGGCCAGGCCATGGGGCGCCTTCAGACGCACCACAATGAGCCATCGATCGCCGGCCCTGAGCACCGGGGTGGTGCGAACGGAGGCTGGCGCGGCCAGAGGCACCGGATTGGCGACCTCGGCACGGGTCTCCGTTTTGGCATTGATACCCGCGTTGATATCCATATCCGCATCGGCCGGCGTCACCGCGCCGTACCAAGAGAGTTGCACCCGCCGCAGCCCTGCCAGGGACGCGGGTGGAACCTCAGAGCCAGAGCTGGAGACTGCACGCGCAGAGGTCACTGCAAACTCGAAACGGTAGCCGCCCTCTACCGACTGCGGCAGTGCGTCGATGTGGCCCTCCAGGTGCAGGTCCCGGCCCTCGACCGCAGCGGGCAGGGCCCGGGCTGCACGCTCCACCGCGCGCAGCCCGGTGCTGCCCCAACCCAGACCGAAGGCCAGCGCGAGAACAAGGCACAAAGACCCGGGACAGTGCACCGCGCGATTGCCCGCGCGATTGCCCGAACGACGAAGGCGCGGGAGCAAGCATTGAACCGCGAGTACGACCGTCACCCAGAAAGCGACCCAGGCGACATAGGCCTCGGCGCGCCAGAGCTGCACCTGCTGCAACTGGCAAGCGCAGCCCAGCAGCCACCCCAGCGCCACCACGCCCGGGCCCGCTGCGGCCGGAGAAGCCCGCGAATCAACAGCGTCGACGCCTGCGGGTGACGCCACGGCCCCTGCGGTCGGGCTCGCCGGGAGGGCAGCACCAGACGCTTCGCCGGCAATCACAGGAGCCCTTGCCACCATCGCGCTTTTATACTTCTAAAGGATTACATCCGGGAGCCCGCCTTGTCAGACCATCCACACACCCCTCCCCCATCCCTTTCGGCGCTCCACGAGGGCTTTCCGGCCAGATGCGCAGCGCACCTGGAGGCGCTCCGGTGAGCGCACCGGCCTGCACCACTGACGCGGACGAAGCGGCAATGCTGGCGCGCGACATCCTCGACGCCCTGCCTCACCACGTGCTGCTGATCAACCCCCAGGGGCGGGTGATCGCCAGCAACGAGGCCTGGGAGCGCTTCGCGCAGCAGAACCAGGGCGCGCTCTCCTGCGCCCGGCTGGGCCAGAGCTACCTCGAAGCCTGTCATGCCGCGGTTCAGGCCGGCGAGCCCGACGCGCCGGCGCTGCTGGCACAGGTGCGGCGCCTGCTGGCCACCGCCACCGGGAGCGACGCGGACATCGGCCTGGAATACAACTGGGTGGGCGGCCGCTGCTTCCTCATCCACCTGAGCCGGCATCCGGCTGGCACCGGCTTGGTACTGACGCACACCGAGATCAGCCGCTGCAAGCGCGTCGAGGCGCAGTTGCGCGAGGCGCTGCGCACGATCCAGGGGGTGATCGACGGCACCGACACCCTCGTCTATGCCAAGGACCTCGAAGGACGCTACCTGCTCACCAACCGCAGCTGGCGGGACCGCACCGGCCTGAGCGAACGCCAGGCAGCGCAAACCACTGACGAGCAAGCCTGGGGGCCTGCCCTGGCCGCGGCGCTGCGGGCCAACGACGCCAGAGCCCTGGCCAACGGCGGGCTGATGGTCGCCGAGGAGCAAGCCGCGAACCACGGCCAGCCCGCCACCTACCTCTCGAGCAAGTTCCCGCTGGTCGATGACGCCGGCCTGGCCTGGGCAGTGGGCGGCCTGTCCACCGACATCACGCCCCTCAAGCAAGCGCAGGACGCGCTGCAGGCGCGCGAGCGTGAACTGCAGTCCTTGGCAGACAACACGCCGGACGTGCTGGCCCGCTTCGATCGCGCGCAGCGCATGGTCTTCGTCAATGCGGCCATTCAGAGAATGACGGGCCGCCTGCCACGTGAATTCATCGGCTGCACGCCGCGGGAGGCGGGGCTGCCAGACGAGCTGTGCGAGCGCTGGGAGACAGCGATGGCTGCGGTCCGAGAGGACGGTCTGGCGCAAACCCTGGAGTTCACCTTCCAAAGCCGCCGCGGGCCGCGGCACTACACCGGTCGCTTCGTGCCCGAGTACGGCCCCAGTGGCGCCGAGATCGGCTGTGTGCTGGGCGTTTTGCATGACGCCACCGAGCAGAAGCGGGCCGAGGACAGCGTCAACCGCCTGCTCGGCGAGGAGCGTCATTACGCCCGCTTGCTGTCCCATCTGGCTGAGGCCTCGCGCTTGGTCCATGCCAGCTTGTCAGCCGACGAGATCGCCCAGGTGCTCACCCAGCAGGCGCGTGAAATTCTGGGGGCGCAACGGGCCTGCACCACGGTGCAGATGCACGACGGCGAGCGCCACCCACCGATCCGGGCGTTGGCCCGCTGCTGCGACCGGATGGGCTCGGACGATCCGCCGGCGCAGGGCGTCCTCAGCGTCCACCTCACCGGTCAGGGCGGCCGGCCTCTGGGGCGTCTGCAGGTCTGGGGCCGCGAAGTCAGCCGCGACGGCGGCCGCGAAGGGGCCCCGTTCAGCCCTGAGGACGAGTCCATCCTCACGCAGCTCGCGGCCATCGCCTCCACCGGCCTGGACAACGCCCGCCTGTACACCTCGCTGCGCGACGCCGACGTCCGCAAAGACGAATTCCTCGCCACACTGGCGCACGAGCTACGCAATCCGCTGGCACCGATCCGTAACGGCCTGGAAATCCTGCGCCGCTGTGACCAGCTCACCGGTGCCGCCGCTCGGGCCCAGGAAATGATGGAGCGCCAGGCCAGCCATTTGGTCCGCCTGGTCGACGACCTGCTGGATGTCTCCCGCATCAGCCGGGGCAAGGTCGACCTGCGTTGCGAGCGGATCACCGTTCAGTCCATCATCGACAACGCGCTGGAGGCGTCGCGCCCCGCCATCGACGCCGGCGGCCACCAGCTGTCCATCGTGCTGCCCGAGGGCGCGCTCTGGCTCGACGGCGACCTCACCCGCCTGGCCCAGGTGCTGGGCAATCTGCTGAACAACGCCGCCAAGTACACGCCGGAGGGTGGGCACATCAAACTGCATGTGCGCACCGAGGGCGCCATGCTGGCGCTGGCGGTGAGCGACGACGGTGTGGGCCTGTCGGCCGACACCCTGCCCAAGGTCTTCGACCTGTTCGCCCAGATCGAGCACACCCTCTCCCGCTCGCAGGGCGGGCTCGGCATCGGGCTGTCCCTGGTCAAGCAACTGGTCGAGCTGCATGGCGGCTCGATCATGGCCGAGAGCGAGGGCCTGGGCCTGGGCAGTCGCTTCACCTTGCGCCTGCCGCTGGCGCGCAGCGCACCCGGCCAGCTCTATGCCGGCGACCTGGGACCGGCCGGCATGTCCGTCGGCGAAGCCCTGCGGGTGCTGGTGGTCGACGACAACGTCGACGGCGCTGAGAGCCTGTCCATGATGCTTGAGCTTCTGGGCCACGAGGTCCACCGCGTCCACGACGGTGCAAGCGCCATCACCGAGGCCACCGAATGGGTGCCCGACGTCGCGTTACTCGATATTGGCCTGCCCGATCTCACCGGCTACGAGGTCGCCCGACGCCTGCGGGCCGAGCCGCGCCTGGGCGGCCTCTTGCTCGTGGCGGTCACCGGCTGGGGCAGCGAGGACGACCAGCGTCGCAGCGCCGAGGCCGGCATCGACCACCACCTGACCAAGCCGGTGGACGCCAGAGCCCTGGAGCGGCTGCTGGCGAGACGGGCTGAAGCACAATCCGGCACTGCTCTTGCTTAAGCAAACCCATGGCCATTCATGCAGCCCTGAGCCACGTCACCCATTACCGCTACGACCGACCGGTCCAGCTTGGACCGCAGGTCGTGCGCTTGCGGCCGGCACCGCACGGCCGCGGCAAGGTGCTTTCCTATTCGCTGCGGGTCGAGCCGACCAAGCACTTCATCAACTGGCAACAAGACCCCTTTTCGAACTACCAGGCCCGGTTGGTGTTCCCGGAGAAGACGCGCGAGTTCAAGGTCACGGTCGATCTCGTGGTCGAGATGGCGGTCTACAACCCCTTCGACTTCTTCCTCGAGCCAACGGCCGAGACCTTCCCCTTCGCCTATGCGCCCGAGCTTCAGTCGGAACTGGCGCCGTATCTGGCTGTCGATAAGGCCGGTCCGCGGGTCCAGGCCTGGCTGGATAAGGTCGACCGCAAGGAGCAGCCCACCATTGACTTTCTGGTGGGCCTGAACCAACGGCTGCAGCAGGATATCAAGTACCTGATTCGCATGGAGCCGGGCGTCCAGACGCCGGAAGAAACCCTGGACAAAGCCTGCGGCTCCTGCCGAGACTCGGGCTGGCTGTTGGTGCAACTGCTGCGGCACATGGGCCTGGCGGCGCGCTTCGTCTCGGGCTACCTGATCCAGCTGGCGCCCGACACCAAGGCTCTGGACGGCCCCAGCGGCACCGAGGTCGACTTCACAGACCTGCACGCCTGGTGCGAGGTCTACCTGCCCGGCGCGGGCTGGATCGGGCTGGACCCGACCTCCGGCCTGCTGGCAGGCGAAGGCCACATTCCCCTGGCCTGCACGCCCCAGCCGTCTGGCGCGGCGCCGATCGAAGGACTGGTGGACGACGCCGAGGTGGAGTTCGCCCACCACATGGCGGTCACCCGCGTCCATGAATCGCCCCGCGTCACCAAGCCCTACACCGATAGGCAATGGCAAGAGGTTCTGGCCTTGGGCGAGGCGGTCGACACGGACCTGGCCGCCGGCGACGTGCGCCTGACCATGGGCGGCGAGCCAACCTTCGTGGCGGCCGAGGACCGCGACGCACCGGAATGGAACACCGATGCCCTGGGCCCGACCAAGCGCGGTTTTGCGACCCACCTGGTGGACAAGCTGCGCGCCGAGTACGGCGCAGGTGGCTTCCTTCATTTCGGTCAGGGCAAGTGGTACCCCGGCGAGCAACTGCCGCGGTGGGCGCTGTCCATTTGCTGGCGGGCCGACGGCTTGCCTTGCTGGGAAGACCCTTCCCTTTTTGCCGACGAAAGGCACAGCCACCACTACACGGACGAAGATGCCGAGCGCTTCATCCGCGGCCTCAGCGCCAACCTCGGTCTGACCGACAAATGGGTCCAGCCCGGCTACGAGGACACCTGGTACTACCTCTGGCGCGAGCGGCGTCTGCCGGTCAACGTCGACCCCTTTGACGCACGCCTGGACGACGAACTGGAACGCCAGCGCCTGCGCCGGGTCTTCGGCCAGGGCCTGGACAAGGTGGTGGGCTGGGTGCTGCCGCTGCAGGCGGCCGACCCCGCGAGCTCTGGTCCCGCGAGCTCTGGTCCCGCAAGCTCTGGTCCCGCGAGCTCTGGTCCCGCGAGCTCAGACCCCATATGGCGTACCGGCCCCTGGTTCTTCCGCGACGAGCGCATGTACCTCATGCCTGGCGATTCGCCCATGGGCTACCGTCTGCCGCTGGACTCGCTGCCCTGGGTGAGCCAAGGTGACTATCCCTACCTGATTGAGCAGGACCCGTATGCCGCCCGCGAGGCGTTGACGCATCCGGCGCAGATGCGGACACAGACCGGAACTCAAGTGCGGGGCCAATTCCCGGCCCACCTCACCGGCGGAGCGTTCGCCGAAGGTGGCACCGTGGCGGTGCCCGGAGGTCGGGCGGCAGACGCTACGCGTCAACCGGGTCGCTTTGAGTCTGCCCACTGGGTCACACGCACCGCCCTGTGCGTGGAGGTGCGCGACCCCCAGCGAGGCAACGGGCCCAAGGCCGAGCGCGAGCATGGTGGTAAGAGCGGGATCCTCTACGTCTTCATGCCGCCCCTGGCGCGCCTTGAAGACTATCTGGGCCTCTTGGCCGCGGTTGAAACCACGGCGCGCGAGCTGGGCGTGAAGGTCGTACTCGAGGGCTACCCGCCCCCGCGCGACGCCCGCCTGAAGCTGCTGCAGGTCACACCCGATCCGGGCGTGATCGAGGTGAACATCCACCCCAGCGCCAGCTGGGGCGAGCTGGTGCAACGCACCGAGTTCCTCTACCAGGCTGCCTTCGAGACACGACTCTCAGCCGAAAAGTTCATGACCGACGGCCGCCACACCGGTACCGGCGGCGGCAACCATTTCGTGATGGGGGGCGCCACGCCGGCGGACTCTCCCTTCTTGCGCCGGCCCGACCTGCTGGCCTCCCTGATCGCCTACTGGCACAACCACCCGTCGCTGTCTTATCTGTTCTCCGGCCTTTTCATCGGTCCGACCAGCCAGGCCCCGCGGGTCGATGAGGCACGCAACGACCAGGTGTACGAGCTCGAAATCGCTTTGCGCGAGATCGAGCGCAACAAGCTGCTGCATCACCCGCACATGCCGCCTTGGCTCGTCGACCGAACCCTGCGCAACATCCTGGTCGATGTGACCGGCAATACCCACCGCAGCGAGTTTTGCATCGACAAGCTCTACTCGCCCGATTCAGCCACCGGGCGGCTGGGCCTGCTGGAGCTGCGCGCCTTCGAAATGCCACCGCATGCGCGAATGAGCATCGTGCAGCAGTTGCTGCTTCGTGCGCTCGTCTCCCGCTTCTGGAAGACCCCTTACCGCGCGCCCCTGGCCCGCTGGGGCACCCAGCTGCATGACCGCTGGCTGCTGCATACGTTTGTGGAGATGGACCTGCAGGACGTGCTGACGGAAATGCGCGAGGCGGGCTATGACTTCGACATGGCGTGGTTCGCGCCCCACCTGGAGTTCCGCTTCCCGCTGGTTGGCCAGGTGCAGGCCCAGGGGATCGAACTGACCTTGCGCAACGCCCTCGAGCCCTGGCATGTGATGGGCGAAGAAGGTGCCAGCGGCGGTACCGTGCGCTATGTCGACTCGTCGCTCGAGCGCATGGAGGTGCGTGTGAGTGGCCTCAATGACAGCCGTCACGCGGTGACGGTCAACGGCCAGCCCCTGCCCCTGCAGCCCACCGGCGTGGCCGGGGAGTTTGTAGCGGGCGTGCGCTACCGGGCCTGGGCAATGCCCTCGGCCCTGCACCCCACCATTGGCACCCACGCGCCTCTCACGTTTGACATCGTCGACCGCTGGATGAACCGGTCGCTCGGCGGCTGCCAGTACCACGTGGCTCACCCGGGCGGTCGCAACTACGTGACCTTCCCGGTGAACGCCTATGAAGCCGAGAGCCGGCGGCTGGCACGCTTTTTCCGCATGGGTCACACCCCCGGCTACCTGGGCACCCCGCCTGCCACACTGGACGTCATTGGCAGCCGCGAGTTCCCGTTCACTCTCGACCTGCGCTCCCCGCCACGCTGAGCCGGGGGCTGCGCGACGCCACGGCGGATGAGCGCGCCCGCATCACAGCCTTCGCCTTCGTCCTACCCGAGCGCTGCGCGCTTGGCGGCATCCTCGCCGTCATGCGCAAGCACCTCTGCGCCCATGGTTCCCAGCCCCGAACCCGGGCCTGTCCCGCAAGCCAACCGACCCGCCTGACGTCGCTCTGGGTGGTTCTGCTGGTGGGCGCCCTGTCCCCTGGCGCAGCCTCAGGCCAAGCCTTCGTTCTCGATATTGCGGCACCTCCCGCCGAGCGAGCCCTGCTCGCCGAGCACCTGAGCCTGCCGCGCTACCACGCGGTTACCGACCTGGACGAGGCCGAGCTGAGCCAGCTGCTGGCGCTGACCGAGCGCGAGAGCCGTACGCTGCTCGGCACCCTCGGCGAATTCAGCCCGGACATCACCATCGGGCGCGATGCGAGCGCGCAGCCACTTCGGATCGTGCTGCGGGTCAAGCCCGGGCCGATCACCCGTGTGGTCTCTGCGAACCTGAACTTCGCGGGAGACATCGCCGCCACCGAAGACCCCTCCGCGCTGGCTCAGCGCGAGGGCCTGCTGCGAAGCTGGTCCCTGCCACCGGGTCGCCGCTTCACTCAGGCCGGCTGGGACGAGGCCAAGGCCAGCGCCCTGCGTGGGCTGCAGGCACGCCGCTACCCGCGGGCTCGCCAGGCGGACAGCCGGGCCGACATCGACCCCGGCACCGCCCAGGCGCGCCTGGGCCTCACTCTGGACTCGGGCCCCCGCATGCGACTGGGGCCGATACAGCCCAGCGGCCTTGTGCGCCATACGCCCCTGATGGTGACGCGCCTGGCCCGCCTGCGCGAGGGCGCCGACTACGACGCGCAGGCCCTGCTCAACGCGCAGGACCGGCTGGTGGCCAGCGGCTACTTCGACGCCGCTTTCCTGCATGTGGACCCGCAGGCCGACCCCGAAGCTGCGCCGGTGCAGGCCACGCTGCGCGAGGCGCCGCTGCAAAAGTTTGTCCTGGGCCTGGGCGTCTCCACCGACCAGGGGCCACGCGCGACCCTTGAGCACCGCCATCTGCAACTGCCGGGTGTGGGTGGCCGGCTGGACAGCCGGGCCGATCTGCAACGGCGCACGCCCTCGTTGCAATCCGAGTGGCTGGCGCTTCCCGACGCGCGTGGCTGGCGCCGCGCCCTGCTGCTGCGCGCCGAGCGTCAGCGTGACGGCGATCTGCGGACCGACGGCCTGCGCCTCCGCGCCGGTCATTTGCTGACCGGCGAGTCCATTGACCGCAACGCCTACCTGCAATTTGACCAAGCCCGGGTAAAGGGCTCCACCCTCGCCGCCACCGGCGACCACCGCGACGGTCGAGCGGTCACCGCCAACTACGCCTGGACCACGCGCCGCTTCGACCAGCTGCCCGACGCACGCCGGGGCTTTGGTCTGGCGCTGGAGCTGGGCCTGGGCATCACGCTGCTCGGGCCCCGCCAGCCGTTTGAGCGGACCTACCTGCGCGGTCTGTGGCTGCATCCCCTCGGGAAAGAAAATGCAGCTGCAGAAGTTGCTCCCACTGATGGGGCCAGTGCCGAGCCGCTCTCGATGAAGCCAGGTCGGGCCGGTGGTGGAGATCTGGGTGGCGACGTTGCCATAGGCAGGGCAGCCAGGGCAGGCAGCGAAGGCAGCGCTGGCAACACCAGGCCCGGCGCCTTCGCCGGATCGCGCTTGCAACTGCGCGCCGAAGCCGGCGCGGTGTTCGCGCCTGGCGAAGCGCGGGTGCCCGCCACCGCCCTCTTTCGCACCGGTGGCGACACCACGGTGCGCGGCTACAGCCTGCGCGAGATCGGCGTGCGCCAGAGCGACGGCAGCGTGGCCGCTGGACACACCCTGGCGGTGGCCAGCCTGGAGTGGCTGCGACCGCTCCGGTCGGGGGGCCGCCGCAGCCTTTGGGAGCAGGCCTTCTTCATCGACACCGGCGCAGTGGCCGACCGGGCCGCCAAGCTGCGACTGTCCACCGGCGTGGGTACCGGGCTGCGCTATGCGAGCCCGGTGGGCCCCCTGCGGGCCGACCTGGCGTGGGCGGTGCAGCCCCGACGGCTGCGCCTGCACCTGAGCGTGGGGGTGGTGTTTTGACCGCCCGCCGCCTGCTCCTGGGCTTGCTGCTGCTGGTGGCGGGGGCAGCTCTCACTTTGGCTGCGCTCTGGATCTGGGCGGGCAGCGCGCAGTCGCTGCAATGGACCTGGAACCGGGTCGCTCCGGCCCATGGCCTGCAGGCCCAGGCACTACAGGGCTCGCTGCGCGAGGGCCTGCGAGCGCAGCGCCTGCGCTGGGTGCTGGAGGACTGGGAGGTGGAGGCCGAGGACGTCGCCATTGCGTGGCGGCCGCAGGACCTGCCGACGCTGCGCGATCGGGGCCTGCTGCATGTGCCGCTGGCGCGCATCGGCACGCTTCGGCTGACACCCCGCAAGCGCGGTGGCGCAGCAGCACCTGGTGTTGGCCCTGCGCCGACCAGGCTCACCCTGCCCCTGAACCTGCAGGTCGACGAGGCTCGCCTCGGCCGCTTCGAGGTGGCCGGGGGCTGGGCGCTGCGCGACGTGGTGGCCCACTACACCTACGACGGCCGTCAGCACCAGGTGCAACTGCGCCAGGCCCGGGTGGCCCACGAGTCCCTGGGCACGCTGGACCTGCAGGGCCAGGTCCGCCTCGGTGCGCAGGCGCCCTTGCCGCTGGACCTGCGCCTGCAGGGGCGCTGGGCGATTCAGGCAGCGGCCCCTCCGCCGTCACCCCAGGCCCTGGGGCTGGACATCCGTGCCAGCGGGCCACTCGCGCTCCTGGACCTGCACCTGCTGCTGCGCGCGCCGCCCCTCGCAACTGGGAACGCCGGTGCCACACCCAAGGGAGCGGCGGACGCGCCGCAGGCCGAGGTGCGGGCCCGAGTTGCGCCCTGGTCGCAGCCGCGCTGGCAGTCGATCGATGGACGGCTCTCGGCCCTGGATCTGGCAGCTTGGTGGCCGAAGGCACCGCGCACCCGGCTGAGCGGCCGCTTTTCTCTTGCGCCGCCCGCAAGTGCAAACGGACCGGGGGGCGGTGCCCAAGGGCCACCGGGGGACGGCGGCAAGCCTGCCTCGCTGCAACTGGACCTGGCCAATGCGATACCTGGGCCATGGTCCGAGGGCCGCCTGCCATTGGCCCGGCTCGAGGGTCAGGCCGACCTCGACGCCAACCTGCTGCGGACGCTGCGCCTGCAGATGGACGTGACACGCAGCACCCGCTGGCAGTTGCAGCTGCAGGCGCCGGTGCGCTGGCAGCGCGAGGCCGACGGCCGCTTGACCCTGGGACCTGGGGCGTTGCTATTCACCGGCCTGCCAGTCCGTCTGACCTGGGATGGGCTGCAATGGGGCCGAGGCGACTGGGCTGCGCAGGCCCACCTGCGCGGCCTGCCGCTGGCCTGGGCGGTGCAGGGTCTGGGCGTCCTGCCGGCCGGTTGGCGACTGCGCGGCACCTTGGAAGCCGACCTAACGGTGTCGGGTGCCGGTGTTCAGGCACGCTGGGACGGCGCGCTGCGCGCCGATGAACTGGCGCTGCGCTCGGTGGTCGACGGCATTGACCTGCATAGCGGACAGCTGCGCGCGCGGCTGGTGGGGCGTGATTTGTTCATCGATGACTTGCAGTTGCTCGGGCTGGATGCACCCGACACGCCCGGTAGCGGGGGGCGCCTGCAGGCCCGCGGGCAGGGGCGGTGGCTGCCGGCAGGCGGCTGGTCACTCGCAGTCGACGCCACCTTGGCGCGGCTGCGGGCCAGCCTGCGCCCCGACCGGCTCGTCACCGTCTCGGGCCAGGCGCGCGCTGAACTCGCCAGCCGTGCGCCGCTGCGGCTGCAAGCTGACCTGCGGGTCGACCAGGCCCGCATCACCCTGCCCGACCAGGCGTCGCCACGGGTGGGCGTGGACGTCGTGGTACGCGGGCGTGCTGCGGATGCACAGGAAGCCGCGCTGCCTGTGCAACTGCAGGCTCGGGTTGACTTGGGCCCCGACTTCCAGGTCCGGGGCAAAGGCCTGGAGACCCAGGCCCGGGGCCGACTCGAAGCCAGCGGCGGCGCCACCCTCGACACGCTGCGCCTGGATGGTCGCGTAGACCTCGCCGGCGGCCACTACCAAGCCTTCGGCCAGCGCCTGCGGCTGGAGCGGGC
>JACCEB010816632.1_pt1 | contig 21606 bp, 13 predicted proteins | sample 7454761 | NCBI WGS metagenome assembly JACCEB01 (sample SAMN15323454, study PRJNA562643) | freshwater metagenome | isolation source: river surface water | place: USA:Blue River Watershed | collected 2017-08-18 | reverse complement strand
TATTAGGTTTTTGCCATACTTTTTTATAAAAAGTATTATTAGGTTTTACCACACTCTTTTATAAAAAGTATTATTAGGTTTTTGCCATACTTTTTTATAAAAAGTATTATTAGGTTTTACCACACTCTTTTATAAAAAGTATTATTAGGTTTTTGCCATACTTTTTTATAAAAAGTATATATATATGGCTTCCACACGAAATAGAAATACTCCAGGAAACTATTCTTTAGAGCAAAGAGAATACAAACAATTTGAAAATTACACATTATACCCAAATTCCCAATACGGCGCGGCATATAATACTAGATTACCTGGAAACGGATTGTTACCAGCCCAAATCCCTGGTAATAAATTGTCATACAACGCAGCAGACACCGAGTCCTTTTTATTCGGAATCAACTCTACTAATTTAGTTAATCCTGCACCATGTTTTGTTCCAGAAATAACAAAACTAGAGTCAACAAATATATACGAAAAAGGGACCGTTTTTATACCAGAACCTTTAGTGATAGAAAAGAACCAACGACCTTTTCCTGTTCCAAATTAAATATTTGTTAATCTTGTAGAAAATATTTTAAATTATTTATGAATTACTAATTTAAAATATGTTTGATAATTATATATATAAATGAGTTACCTAAATGCCAAAAATATTACAAGTGAAAATATAACAGTAACAAATTTAAACGTAACTTATATAAATGGTCAACCTTATACAGCAAATCCTTGTGGCAATTCATGTACTACTGGCTATTATGTAGCTTGTCCAGATTGTGATTATCAAGGACCAGATATTTGCGACTGTGGCACATCATGTGATTATGTTGCGCCCGAACCAGACCCATGCGATTGTTTTGTCCCGTGTAACGGCGGAGGTGGCGGAGGCGGGGCTGGGTCAACGGGTCCTACAGGTCCCACAGGTGGTTACACAGGTCCTACGGGTCCAACAGGACAAGCCAGCATGGTAACAGGACCTACTGGTATTCAAGGTATCCCAGGTGAATCTACCGGGTTAATATTATATTTAAATGAAACGTTGCCCTCGGGAGTTACTGGAGACGCGCAACGGTTAGACTTGTTAATTGACATATCTGGTAATTGGGTAGACACCACTTTTGGGGCAGCCGCGAGTAGTAATTATATATATGCCGAATTCGCAAACACACTAGTTGGTTTAAATAATGCAGCATTTATACCGCAAGGCATATGGGAAATGGCTATTTTTGTTGCCGCTGATCAAACAGGTGTTTTTTCTATTGGGTATGAACTATATGGAGTCAGCCCTTCGGGAGACACCGACCTTACGGCAGGTAGTTCTAGTGTAGAAACAGTAAATAGTACAGGATTAACAGATATTCAACAATATAGATTAACATTGGCAGTTCCATATGTAGATTTGTTAGGTCTGTATACCGCAATACTGGTAAAAATATACGCAAACAAAATTGTTACGGCGGGTTCAAGAACTTTAAGAACATATTATCAAGGTTCGGCATATTATTCGCATATACAATCATCATTTACTGTGTTAGGAAGCACAGGTCCTACTGGTGCGGCGAGTTCTGTGACAGGACCCACTGGCCCAACGGGTTATACTGGTTATACGGGCGAAATAGGCCCAACGGGTTATACTGGTTATACTGGTTACACAGGTCCAACGGGTTATACTGGTTATACTGGCGAAATAGGCCCAACAGGCCCAACTGGAACAATTGGCATTGTTGGTACAGCAGATTGTTATGGCGATTATTTATATTGGAACACAACAAATAATTCATGGACTGTTGGCGGAGATAATATTAATATTGGTTGCGGTGCGGGTCAATTTAGCCAAGGCACTAATGCAGTAGCTTTAGGATTTCAAGCAGGACAAACATTTCAAAGCACAAACGCAATTGCTATTGGTAGACAAGCAGGACAAGGAACCCAAAAATCTTCAGCTATAGCAATTGGAACCTTAGCAGGAAGAACAAATCAAGGAACAAATTCTATAGCACTTGGCACAAATGCTGGAAGAGAAATACAAGGCGAAAATGCAATAGCTTTTGGTTTAAATGCTGGTTTATCAAATCAATTATCAGCTGCTATAGCTATAGGATTACAATCAGGACAATTTACTCAAGGTACTAATTCTATAGCAATTGGTTTAAATGCTGGAAGAACATCTCAAACGCAAAATGCTATAGCTATTGGAATTAATGCTGGTAGAGAAACGCAAGGTGAAGTTGCTATAGCAATAGGTTTTAATGCCGGCATAGCTAACCAAAGGTCTTCTGCACTTGCTATAGGTTATCAAGCAGGACAAACAAATCAAGGCACTCAATCTGTAGCAATAGGTTTTCAAGCAGGACAAACAAATCAAGGTCAAACATCGGTAGCAATTGGTGCAAATGCTGGAAGAAGTTTACAAGGAACAAACGCAATTGCAATTGGAAATGCAGCAGGAACAAGCACACAAAGTTCAGGAGCTATTGCAATTGGTTTAAATGCTGGAACAACTAATCAAGGAACAAATGCTATTGCAATTGGTATAAATGCTGGTCAAGGAACACAATCATCAAGTGCTATTGCGATTGGTTCAAATGCTGGACAGACTAGTCAACGTTCAAACGCAATCGCAATTGGTTTAAATGCTGGACAATATAGTCAAAGTGATAATTCAATAGCAATTGGAACAAACGCAGGTAATTCATTACAATTGAATAACTCTATTGCGATTGGCGTGTCCGCTGGACGAACAAATCAACAAAATGTTGCAGTTGCTATTGGAAATGATGCTGGTTCAGTATCTCAACAAGCTGGAACTGTAGCTATTGGCACATCTTGTGGTCAAACAAATCAAGGACAATCTGCTGTAGCAATTGGTATATTAGCAGCTAGCAATAGTCAAGGAAATAATGCTGTTGCTTTAGGTCCTGGAGCAGGACAAACATTTCAAAGATCATTTGCTGTAGCTATAGGTTCTTTTTCTGGTTCATCAACTCAAGGAACAAATGCTATTGCTATTGGTCAATTTGCGGGCCAATCAAGTCAACAATCCGGTGCTATTGCTATCGGAACAAATGCTGGTTCTATAACACAAAACAATAACGCTATTGCAATTGGAACAAGTGCAGGTTTTACAAATCAAGGAATAAATGCAGTGGCAATTGGTTCCTTTAGTGGAGCTAATACGCAATCTTCATATGCAATTGCTATTGGATTTGCTGCGGGTAATGCAGGACAACAATCTGCTGCAATAGCTATAGGAAATGCAGCAGGACAAAATACACAAGGATTTCGTGCTATTGCTATTGGTGATTTTTCAGGTCAAGTTTCACAAGGTCAAGCTGCAGTTGCAATTGGAACTAGTGCAGGTCAAAGCACACAAGGTGGAAATTCTGTTGCTATAGGTGTAAATGCTGGCGCAACATCCCAAGGTGCTATAAGTATAGCAATTGGTGACAATGCCGCATCAGATTCTCAAAAATGGTGGGCAACTGCTATTGGTAATTTTGCTGGACTAACTAATCAAGGAACATACGCAATTGCGATTGGCAAATCTTCTGGTTCATCTACACAAGGTCAAGATGCAATTGCAATAGGACAAAATGCTGGATTAGATAGTCAAGGTACAAATTCAATTGCTATTGGTCAAGGTGCCGGACAAACAAGTCAACATCAAAATAGCATTGTATTGAATGCAACAGGATTAACTCTTAATACCGCAACTCAGAGTGCTTTTTATGTAGACCCTATCAGAAATAAAACAGTAAACACATATGGACTTTATTATGACACAATAACAAAAGAAGTAATATATGATTTAGCTACTTCTGGACCAACTGGGCCAACTGGACCTCAAGGAGCAGATGGATCAAGCACAGGTCTATTATTATATTTAAATTATGACGAAACACCTTCACCTCCAATAAGCACATATAAATTACTTTCATTAACAGAAAATTCATTACCACAAGCAGTTATTAATACAACAGTAGCAGGAACTTCTACAGATACACTAGTAACTGAATTTGCGAATTATATAGTTAATCTAAATGGTCAAACATTTATACCACCAGGAATATGGGATTTAAATATTTTTGCTTCGGTAAATGTAGCAAATGGTGTAAGTATAAAATTTCAATTATATGGAAGGAATGGTGGTGGTGTAGAAACCTTAATTGGTACAGCTTCATCGTCTGCTTTAATAACTACAACAATACTTCAATATACGTGCATTTTAAGTTTATTATATACAGATTTGACACCATATACATCGTTAGTTGTAAAAATATTGGCTGATAATTCAGGAGGAGCATCAAGAACTTTAACTACATATTATCAAAGCGCCGGAACATATTCCCATATACATACATCTTTTGGTGTAATTGGTAATACAGGACCTACAGGTCCAACCGGACAAACGGGACCTACGGGTATGACGGGACCTCAAGGCCCAGTTGGTGCAGGCGGAGCATTAGGTTATTATGGTTCATTTTATGATACAACAACACAAACAAATGTTGGCGTTACATTAGTTCCAAATGAAGCAAATTATATGGAATTAAATACAACATCAGAAGCAAATGGCGTTTCAATACAAAATGATGCATCAGGAAATCCAACAAAAGTAGTAGTAGCTAATTCAGGCGTTTATAATATTCAATTTTCAGCACAATTAGAAAAAGTAACTGGAGGTGGTTCAAGTCTAGTAAATATTTGGTTAGTAAAAAATGGTGTAAATGAAGTTTATACAGATACACAAATAGCTGCTTCAGGTTCATCAAGCTCAAGTTTAGAAGTTCCAGCATGGAATTTTGTTTTAAGCTTAAATGCTGGTGATTATATTCAATTAGCTTGGTTTTCAACAGATCCTAATATACAATTATTAACGGTAGCGGCAGGGGCAGGACCTCCAGCAAATCCTGGCATTCCATCAGTAATTTTAACAGTAACACAAGTAATGTACACCCAAGTTGGTCCGACTGGTTTTACTGGACCAACAGGAACTTTTGGACCATCAGGAACACTTTATGGAGATTATTTGTATTGGGATAATATTACTAGTTTATGGACAGTTGGTTCTACTGATATAAATTTAGGTGGACACGCCGGTGAATTCAGTCAAGGAACAAATGCTGTTGCGCTTGGTTATTTTGCTGGTCAGAATACACAAGGAACAAATGCTATCGCAATTGGTTATTTTGCAGGACAAAATACACAAGGAGAGAATGGGGTAGCTATAGGTTATAGTGCTGGTAGAACTTCACAAGGTGCAGGTTCTGTTGCCATTGGACAGGCATGTGGTTCGATTACCCAATTACAATATTCTGTAGCATTAGGGTTTGCTGCTGGTTATGATTCACAACAATCAAATTCTATAGCTATTGGGTTTAGTGCTGGATTTTCATTCCAAGGCGGTTATTCTATAGCAATTGGTTCATCTGCAGGTTTAAAAGATCAAGGAAGTGAATGTATTGCCATTGGACATGATAGTGGTTATACAGCTCAAAACACAGGAGCTCTATCAATTGGATATCAATCAGGATATACTAATCAAGGTGTTAATGCTATATCAATAGGTGTAAAGGCTGGTAATTATAGTCAAGGAAATGAATCAATAGCAATAGGTGATAATGCTGGTTTTAGTGGACAAGGTCTAAACGCAATAGCAATTGGTCTTTCAACAGCATCTTTAAATCAAGGAAATGAAACAATAGCGATAGGAAGTCAAGCAGGTTATGATTCTCAACAAATTTTTGGTATAGGAATTGGTTCTGAAGCAGGTAGAAATAATCAAGGCATTCAAGGAATAGCTCTAGGAAGACAAGCAGGATATATTTCACAAGGAGAAAGTGCAATTGCGATTGGCGTAACAGCAGGATGTACAAATCAAGGAACGCATGCCGTAGCTGTAGGTTTTAGTGCTGGTATAATTAATCAAGGAACACAAACTGTTGCTATTGGATATAATGCGGGAGCAACTTACCAAGACCAATACTCAGTAGCAATAGGTTCTGGTGCCGGGCAAAATACACAAGGACAACAATCAGTAGCAATAGGATTTAATTCTGGTAATTTAAATCAAGGTGTTGTATCAGTTGCTGTTGGCGCTCAAGCAGGACAAAATTCACAAGGACTCGCAGCGGTAGCAATAGGTGGACAAGCAGGACAAATCTCACAAGGACAATGTGCTGTCTCTGTAGGTTATTTATCTGGCGGCATAAATCAAGGAACAAATTCCATTGCCATTGGTTATAGTCCTGCTGCTTCAGGACAAAATCCTGAATCAATAGCAATTGGTTCATTTGCTGCGGCCTATGTACAAGGCAGTTATTCTATAGCAATGGGTTATTATGCTGGATATTCAAATCAAAGTGATTATTCAGTAGCAATAGGGTATAATGCTGGTACAGCAACACAAGGTTTTCAAGGCATAGCAATTGGAACTAGTTCTGGAAATACAAATCAAGGACAATATGCAATAGCAATTGGAACAGCTTCTGGAGCAGAAAATCAAGGCAATAATGCTATTTCTATTGGAGGTTCAGCAGGTCAGTCATTTCAATCAACAGGTGCTATTTCTATTGGTTATGTAGCAGGTCAAGGAACACAAAGTCAAAATGCAATTTCTATAGGCATTTCAGCTGGCCAAGACATTCAACAAGAAAGTGCAATAGCAATTGGTTATCAAGCAGGTCAAAGTAATCAAGGAACAAACGCTATAGCTATTGGAGTTCAAGCAGGTCAAGGAACTCAAAGTTCAGGTGCTGTAGCAATTGGTTATCAAGCCGGTTTTGACCCTCAAGGAATAAATGCTGTGGCTATTGGTTCTGGTGCCGGTTCTTTAACTCAAGGTGATAATTCAGTTGCTATTGGTAATGCTGCTGGTCAAGAAGGTCAAGGCGTTACATCAGTAGCAATTGGTAATGCGGCGGCAAATATTAATCAAGGAGTTAATTCTATAGCAATTGGTAATGCAGCTGGTCAATCAGGACAGCAACAAAATTCAGTTGCTATTGGATATTTAGCTGGAAGAGGAACACAAGGCGTTCAATCAATAGCAATTGGTGATACAGCAGGTAATCAAAGTCAAGGGCAAGTATGCATTTCTATTGGCGTTCAAGCAGGTCAAACAGCACAAGCATCTGGAGGTATTGCTATTGGTTTTCAGGCAGGACAAACAAATCATGGAATAAATGCTATTGCCATTGGCGTTCAAGCAGGTCAAGGAACACAAAGTTCAAATGCTATTGCTATTGGTTTTCAAGCCGGTTTTCAAACCCAATCACAATATGCAGTTGCTATAGGTTTACAAGCTGGATATCAAGGACAGTTATCAGATGCTGTTGCTATAGGTGATGGTGCTGGTTTTCAAACTCAAGGACAAGGTGCTGTGGCAATTGGTGCTCTTTGTGGAAATCAAGGTCAAGGTCAAAATGCTGTAGCAATTGGCAATTCTTCTGGCTCAATTAATCAGTATATTAGAGCAATTTCTATTGGCGACCAAGCTGGTTTTACAGGCCAAGGAACACAAACAATTGCTATTGGTTATTTTGCAGGAAGAACAAATCAACAATCCGGTGCTATTGCTATTGGTGTAAATGCTGGTTCAGTTGGAATAACTGCAGGGGCAGCAACAGGTCAAGATGTAAATGCGATTGCAATTGGTAATTCAGCAGGACAAACAGCACAAGATACAGGTGCAATTTCTATTGGATTTCAAGCAGGAGGAACAAATCAAGGAACAAACGCGGTTGCTATTGGTGTAAATGCGGGAGCTAATACACAAGGTCAAAATGCTGTAGCTATTGGAGTATCTGCGGGGATACTTTCTCAAGGTTCCGCAGCAATAGCAATTGGTAGAAGCGCAGGCGTGTCAGCTCAAGGTATAAATTCTATATCTATTGGTTCTGGAGCTGGCCAAGGAACACAAGGACAAAACTCTATAGCTATAGGCAGTTTTGCTGGTGCTACAAGTCAGTTTAATGATGGCATTGCAATTGGAAGAAGCGCTGGTGGTACAAATCAAGGAACAAATGCTATTGCTATTGGTTTAAATGCTGGTTCATCATTTCAAGGAACAAATACTATTGCTATTGGATTAAGTGCTGGAGCAAATACGCAAGGAACATCTGCTATTGCTATTGGTAATACTGCTGGTCAGTTATCACAAGGTATATTTGCTATTGGTATTGGTCATCAAGCAGGATCATCTGTTCAAGGAACAAACTCAATCGCAATCGGTTATCAAGCAGGTCAAATATCTCAAGGTGGTTCTATATCAGCAACATATGGTGGAATTGCTATTGGTTATCAATGCGGACAACAACAACAAGCAGGTTTAGGAACAATTGCTATTGGTTATCAAGCTGGTCAATTTTTGCAGGGTAGTGGAGCAGGCGTACAGGCAGGAGGATCTATAGCTATTGGTTATCAATCCGGATTTACAGGTCAATCAAACTATGCTTTAGCAATTGGATATCAAAGTGGAAAAACAAATCAAGGTGTAGCTGGAATAGCAATTGGTTATAATGCTGGAGCTAGCGGTCAAGGACAAAATGCTATTGCAATTGGTGGAATAAGTAGTTCTTCTACTGGTGCTGGGTATCAAGCTCAAGGAATAGGAGCTATTGCTATTGGCTCATCTGCTGGGTTTACAGGCCAAGGTTCAGGAGCAATTGCCATAGGATATAATGCAGGTATAACAAATCAAGCAGCAAACTCTGTTGTAATAAATGCTTCTGGAACAGCAGTTACGGGTGCTACAGCAAATGCCACATATATTGCTCCTATCCGTAACATAACACAAACAACCGCACTTGGTTATAATACAACAACATCAGAAATTACTTATTATAATATGTTTGGAGCAGGAAGTGTAACTGCTTTAACTGCAAACACTACAAATACATTAACTATAAATTTTAATAGTTTTTTTCAAGGAACATCAACTACAAATGTAAGTAGTTCTACTGCAGGAACCACTACAATTAATAATTATTCTTTCACTGGGGCAGTTAGTGGTGGACAATATACAGTGATAATATCAATAACAGGTACAGGTGCCGGTTTAAACCCAACTTTAACTATTACACCTCCAGGTACACCATCAAGCACTATTAGGTTTAATTTTTCGAGTATTTCAGTAACCACTGCGGGTTCTCTTACAGTATCTCAAACAAATCCAAAATACATTATTTTAACAGTAACATATGATGGAACAAGGTATTATATTTCCGGTTCAGGATTTAACAATTAATATATTTATTTAAGGAATATAATTATATACAAAAATAATATAATTATATAAGATATGTCTACAGCATTTTTTGGAAATATAATGGCAACTTTACCAACTTCAATTTCAACTACAACAATATCTGCCGGTAGTTCTGCAACAACATCATCAGTTACAGCTTCAGCAGTAAATATAAGAGGAGGAACGCTAACATATTCATGGACAAGAACTGGAACTAATTGTACAATAAATACACCTTCTTCTAGTTCTACTACAGTAACAGGAAGTGGTGTTGCAGGAACAACTGAATTATTTTGTAATATTAGAAATTCAGTAACTGGTGTAGCTTATAGTACACCTTCTTGTGTTATTACATGGACTGTTTCTATTCCAATAACATCCGTTACATTTCAGTATTCAAATGATGGAACTACTTGGACGAATATACCTGCTGGTGGAGTAGGTATAACTTACGATAGTTTAACTTATCAATTAAGGGTTGGTTCAATTACTCCTGCTGAAGCAACTTATAATATTACCACACAAGAAACAGCAACTAATGCTGGACAAACCGCACAAATGATTATAGTAGGGTCTGGTAGTTATACTGGAACTTTTACAAGTCCTATTCTTTTAATTACTCAAAGAACTATTACGGCAACTAATTCAAATTACTTTGAAGGTGCTTTCCAACCTGATAGTTGCTCATTTTTCTCGTCAGTTTCAGGATTTAATATTACTCTTGGAAATCTTGTTAATGGTGCTACCGGTGTTTCTCTATCTGTATTATATGGAACTTCTTATGCTAGTGCTACTCTTTGTGGGGTTTCCAGTAATATTAATGTAGAAGGTGCTGTAAGTAGTTTAATTGGAACAGATCCTTACCAAAATGTAATATATAATACGAATGGTGTTAAAACCTTCTATACTAATTTTAATAATGTTCCTGCTTATTTTTGGTGTGTGATAAATAGTTTTGACTTTTCTCCATCATATAACAGCAACTATTCTTCACCAATTCTTTCTTTTGCTGGTTCTCCTGCTCCTTTTTATAATAGTTGTCAAACTTAAAAACTTGAATATATCAAATAAAATATTAAATAATAATTATTTACATGCATAACTAAATAATTATTTTAAAATATTCCAACAAGTGTATCGCTTTCATTTTCATCTAAAATTTTATATCCAAAGTTATATAAATGTTCTAATAAAATATCGTAATTTTCACCACGATTATGATAACTCGTTAAATGCATATTTTCAAATACTATATAAAATGGTTTAAAAGTTGAAAAATCAATACTCATTAAAATCTTAAAATCACTACCTTCTGTATCAATCATTAAACAAAAAAGAGTTTTTATATTACAATAATCCATAATTTGTTTTACTGTGATAGCATTAATATTTATCATATCTAAATCAATATTGTAACCGTGATCTTCACAATGCTTTATATTACTGCTTGCCAATTGATCTATCCACCAAGGCAATTGTGAAAAATTATTTGACTGTGATGGATAATAAATTTGTATTTTTTCTTGTTTATCAGAAACAGCATTATTTAAATATATAAAATTGTTATTTGAAAATTTTTTGTTATAATTGTCTTTTAATTCATAATAATATGACGGGACTGGTTCTACAAATATAACTTTTGAATTACAATTAATTGTGCTATATAGAGTATCATTTGGAACATTTCCTTTAAAAGCTCCAATTTTTAATATATGATAATCATTTTTACAATCAAGTTTAAAAGAACAAATTGTTTCAATCATTTTTACAATATTATTTGTTCTATTTGGTAAAATATATGTATCTAACATTTTTTGAGCCTGACTTTCCCAAGACAAACTATTTGCCCAAGCAAAGTTTTCGTCTATAAGCTGATTCTTTTTTACGTCATTTTTGCCATCAATATCGCTAACTAGATAATAGAATAATTGATTAAGAGCTTCTTCTTGCCATTCTGCAGTAGTAGGATCACCTTTAATTATACAACCACGATTTCCAACAGTATTTTGTAATGCGGCCAAGTCATTAGTTACAACAAATGTTTTTGAACTGGCGGCTTCTAATGCTGTTAAACAAAATGTTTCCGCAAAAGTGCAAGGATAAAACCATATATCAGCTGAAAGCCAGGCTTCAGCCAACTCTTTTTTGCTAACCCATCCGTGATAATGAATGCCGTATTTACTGTCAGACATGGCGGCTAATAACTCGCGAATTTGCTGCATTTTTTGTGGCTCTACATCGTTGGACCATTTATTATTTACATCAGAATAAATATGTAGAGTGCTTGTAGGCACATTTTCTATAATTTTCGGCCACATTTGTAGAAGCTGAAGAAGACCGCGATTTGGAAACGATGAATAAATAAATTTATTTTTAGTAGGGCCTTTGCCCCCTACAACCCCATTCGTAAAGGTGGAATCAATACCGTAATAAAATGGAACCATAATGTTAGAAAGTTGCGGGAAAATAGCAGATAAATGCGACACATGCCATTCTGTTAAACAAAATATATTTTTAAGTTTCTTTTCCATAGGAATAACAATACCACTCGGTGTTAAATCATGAACTACTAAATATACATTTTCTGAAAATCCCTTATATGTTACAGGAAGATACTCAGAAAATCTACTTATAATGCAAGTATCTACATAGGTTGTATTAATAAATTCATAATAACTTGATAATGGTTTATAAATAGTGTTTTCAAATATTTCTTCTCCGCCATCAGGTGTATTACAAAATACAATAGTTTGAAATTTGCCTGATTTCTGTACATAACGCGCAATTTCAATAATATAAGTCTCTGAACCGCCAACACCTGTTGTTAATATATTAGAACCTGCCCATTGATTAAAACCTCCATCTGCAACAAATACAAATAACGGTTTGTTATATGTATTAACAAGCTTTTTAGGACCTTTATACATATTTAGCTTAACAAAAATATTATACCAAGAGAGAATTTCAGAATAATCTTCGGCATTATTAGCATTATTTTGTAGAAAAAATCTTGCTGCATTTTCACCCATTTTGTATTCTTCCAGGTTGTAACATATTCTTGTTAAAAATTTTGGCAAGAAATGAAACGAGAGAGTAGGTTTCAGCGAATACTGACAATGATTTGGATAACCAATTTCAAATGCTTTTTTAAAATAGGGGAACGCTTTTTTATAGGACCCTTCAAGATAATAATGAATTCCAATGAAATAAAGCGCTTCAGGTCTAGATTCATCTACTTTGTAACATTGTTCATAAAGCGCCAGACATTCAGCCCATGGTTTACCTAATTTAAAATTTGCAACACGAGCCGCTTCAAATAAAGCATCAACACGTTCTTGAATAAATCCAGAATTAGTAAATTCAGCACGTTTTAAAAAATATTTATATGCATTTTCATAATCTTCTAACAAATTATATGTTTGTGCCAAATAATAATATGCTCGTGGGTCGTTAGGATTTTCTTCTACTTCTTCATATAAAAGTTTTAAATCAAGTTGTTTTCTCTCTTGTGTTCTTTTTTCCATATAGTCAAAACGACCATCTAAAATTTTTGCTTTGTTGTCAGGTATAACAACATTTATATTATTTTTATCTGTTATAACTTCGTGAATTTTATGAATATAACGCAATCCAGAAGTTGATTTTGTTATGCGATTGGAACCATATTGTGTATCATCGCTTTGAATATATAATGTGAATGAATTTGCGTATTGATCGCCCCGAACTTCGGTTAAAAATGCACGCAAATCACCCTGAACTACATAAGTATCGTCTAACATAAGATTGAATTTACATGAAGTGCCTGCTAAATCAAGTAGCCGATTTCTGCTGTCACGAAAGTTAATAAACGGTTCTTGATACAAATTTCCATCTTTTTTACCAACAAGCACTTTATTTATTATATTTATGGTATCATCTGTTGAACCCGTGTCTAAAATAGTCCATCTATCAATAATATGCAAATTATCTATTAACATTTGTTCAAATTGTGGGCCAGCATTTTTAACCATAATACATAAATTTATAAGATTATCATAAGTCAAAATGCAAATATTATTTTTAATTTGAATAAAACCTTTGGGCAAAAAATATTTTTCAAACGCGTTATTATACATATTTGGAATATATATAATTAAATCAGAATTTGATAAAAAATATTTAATTTCATATCCATTCATAGATGTAGCTTTTGTAATTACAATTGTATTTTCAATATTAATATTCATCAAAAAATGGTTGCTATCACCATTTAAATATAAAATAGTTCCTGTTGTTTTATTATTACATTCACTGTTAATAAATATATTTTCCGAAAATGAAGAAACGCAATTGATTGGAACAAATCCTCCATAGTCACTTTTCTCAATTATAAGATTTTTAATAGTTTCATCAATACATTTAATTTCGCATATTAAAGATACAATGCGTTCTAATTCCCCCAAACCATCTAGAATTCTTAAATTATTATATTCTTTATGTTCTATTTTGAAAAATTCATTTTCATTAACAATATATTTTTTGTTTTCAATTGTAACAGTTTTAGACATATAATATATTAAATGCTAATCAGTATTTAATATATTTTATTAAATAAGTATTTTAACTAAAATTATATTTATACGATCTTGAAGTTGAATATTGAAAATGGAACAATTATTTTGTTTTTCTAAAAATGGCAAATATATTACACCGACTAAAAAGAAAAATGAGACAAACTCACTCTAATTTTTTGTGACTGGAAGCATTACATTCCGTAAAATCAACTGATAGACTTTTACTTTCACTTCTTCACCAACCAAAGAGAAGAAGAAAAAGAAACACCATAATAATTTATTTTATACTTTTTATTTTTTTACACCTTTTTATTTTTTTACACCTTTTTATTTTTTTACACCTTTTTATTTTTTTACACCTTTTTATTTTTTACACCTTTTTATTTTTTATTTTTAATTTTTTAATCCCGTAAAATTCGGCGTTTGAAATGTTAAAAGTAGCTTTTAGTATTCAGGCGTATGTTTCTTAAATATGCATCCTTGTGGTGATAATCCTTTAACATCACTAGTTACCACGCCCGGATTCTGATTATTACAATCTGTCATCCAAATTTTTATGATACAGAAATTTTTTTTTGGTGAAATTGTTATCCCAGTCACACAATTAACGAAATTCATATTGGTGCTAATAGAAGCACCAGCAACAACATAAGTTAAATCCTTCCATACCTTGTATACGTTTTTATTTGAAATTTTGTAAGAAAAGCAACCACCATTTCTATTTTTAGGATCTTCCCAGGTAGGTTTAATACCTTCTTTCATCATAAATAACATACAATTTTCAACTAATATGGATGGTAATGTTTCTGTGACGGCAAGTGTTTCTTCAACTGTAGTAAATGTGGAAATAGGAATATAACTTTTAATACTCCAATCAGTATTGTGAGGCAAATGTGCCCAAAGAGTCCAGTTGCTAGACAATTTGTGAAATGATGATTCCGTACTAGAAGTTGCTTGTTCCATCGTTGTGTGTTGGGATAACATTCTATATTATTTATTAATCATTTTTTTTTAAATTGTTTTTTGAAATATATTATACTGTATCATTTACTATAGTTACCTATAGGAATATTTTTACGTCCTTATTTCGTCACTATTTGAATTATTTTGTCCCATTGTAAATATAATCATTTTCTTTGATAGTAATAAACTGTGTGTCGGTGATTGTCAATAAACCGACATTTACATTATGATCAATAATCTTGACAATAAATTCCTTCACCGTGTTTAATTCGGTATTGGTAGCTATTGAAGGCTCATATTTTCGCAAATAATAAACAAAGAATTTTTTGTCCAAAATATTATCAATAATATAATAATTATATGTGTCATTTTTTAACACTATTTTACACGATTTCGTATCATTAACAGACTCAAATTTTAATTCTACTAATATAAATTGAATTTTTGAAATTTGATAATCAAAATTTATTTCTAATGGAATAATTTTTTTATTGACACACTTATCATTTGTGCCTAAATCGGAATATATTACTAAACTATCGTCATTTTCAGTTCTATCTGGTAAAGATTGGGTTCTTTTATATTTGGAAACGACTTCGCCGTTTACATATTCTATTTCATATATTTCACCTTTTGATTTGTAAATATCGTTTATAAATTTTTGAATAGGTGGATTGGCGTCAATAAATTCCTTTACAAATCGTTTTAATTTGGCATACATGATTTGGCATTTGCTATAAAAATAGATTAAATGTAATGGAATTTCAATCAATAAATTTTCGTATCTTTCTGGATAATTTCTTTTCACATAATCATTCAATAGTATGATAAGAGCTCCTGTTCTAAAAATAGTAAATAGTGTAGATAGCACCATGATAATTAATAAATAATAATATCTTTAAATATATTATTTATTGTATATAGTATGTTCCCTAACTTTGATAAGCTGGACTGCTAGAACCATTTGGAACCAATGGTTGTGTTGTAATTATTGGTCCTTTATGAATGTCATTATTATGTGGATTAGGAATAATTATATTTGGCGATTGATAATATACTGGATTGGTAGACATATTGTATTCGGGGTCATAAATGATGATATTGCCTTGCGGATCTATTGAAATACCGTCGCCGCATTTGGTTGTTGAACTAGACCCGTTATTACAGTTATAATTTAATGTTCCGGTGGCGGCGTCTAAACCGAAAATATATAATAATAAACTAACCATAAATGTCATTAAAATAAAGGGGATAAAGACTATAACCCAAGATACAACGCTTAGTCCTTTTTCGCATAAAATATTCAACAATAATGTAACCATAAAAGTTACTATAACTTTCATAAAGGCTGTATTGTATAGCCCCTTAAATATATCAATAAGTATTTGAGTAACTGAAAATATTAAATATATTATTGCCGGTGGGCATAATTTTATCATTATTTATAAAGTATAATTATATTTTATTTTATTTTGGTTTTGTTTTGGTTGTCTAATTTTATTTATTTTTCATCGGCGTAAAAAAATGGTTCGCCGTCCTTAAAATATCCTACCTTTTCTCCAACATCGTTATCCTCTGTTGATTCATAAATAAACCCGTTTTCTTCATTATTGGTATAATATGTTACATCATCTATTTCAATTTCTTCCACTTCTTCCTCTTCATCGGCTTCTTCCTGTTGTTCTTCGTTATCGCTTGCCTCGGTTTCAACGGCATCGGCATCAGGTTCTTCTTCCTCCTCTTCTTCTTCTTGCTCCTCTTCAGCCTCCTCTTCCTCTTCCTCTTCTTGCTCCTCTTCTTCCTCTTCTTCAGCCTCTTCCTCTGCTTCTTCCTCTTCCTCAGCTTCTTGCTCTTCTTCCTCTTCCTCTGCTTCTTCCTCTTCTTCCTCTGCTTCTTCCTCTTCCTCAGATTCTTTATATTCTGATTCCACCTTAGTATCGTCTTCTTTAATTTCAAATTGTATATTTTCGTTTTCACAAGCAGAAACAATTGATGGTTGAATAATAGGTGATTTGTCAGCCGGTTTTGGTTGTTGTTTTAATATTTTTACATCATCGTTTAAAGATTGTAGTTTATTTAAAATTTTTTCTAATATTGGTCCAATTTCGTCATATTTTTTCTCCATTTTTACCAATTTTTTGTCAATTTCACTCATTTCTTCTCTTAGGCCATCTGCAACTTTTTTATCCAATTGTTCAACATTTACGGCATTATTGATATCATCGTCTGATTCACTTTCACTTTCAGCATAACTGCTAATATTCATTTCATTACGAACCGAAGGCAAACGCATAATTTTATTATGTGTCTTTTCTAATAATTCATATCTATTTATAAAATCTTTTAGAATACTTTTCACACCATTATTAATTACATTTTCCAATTCTATCATTAACGGTTGGGTATTAAAACGCTGTATTTTATCTTCACTCATTCTATGATAATTTATATATAACTATTCGTTTAATATGATTTAAAAAATAATTTATCTAATTCATATATGTCGGAAAACATTTCTTTAGTTGAAACAGAACAAATTGATGACAAAATTCAAAAAATTTTAAGGCAAACAGATTATTCCGAAGTGACCGCCGGAGAGAAATTAAAAGAATACAATTATGACGAAATCGCAGTTATTAAAGCTTATCTAGGAATCGCTGAAAAAAAGGCACCGCCACAAGTGACGTCGGTGAACCAGGAAATTTACCGTCAGTTGCGCCATAAATTAGATTCAAATATGCGTGAATATCAAGGACGCGTAGAGAGAGGGGAAGCAAAAAAAATTATTTAGAAGTAGAATCAATATAATAACAATTATATAATACAATTATTATTATAATGAATATTGTTACAATAACTAAAGGCATAAATATACAAATTTTTTCAGATTTACATATTGATTCATGGGATAAAATGCCGCGAATCCCTGTGCTGTCAAAGTATTTATTTTTAGTAGGTAATATATGTAACATAAATCACCCACTATTTTATAAATTTTTTGATTTTTGTTCAGCCAATTGGATAAAGATATTTTATACGCCTGGTAATACAGAATTTTATAACAGAAGAAAAAATTTTCAGGAACTACAATTTGAATACAGACATAAATTAACCAGCAGGTATAAAAACGTCTTTTATTTAGATAATGAATGTATTCCGTTGGAGGGCGAAATAGATGTATATGGTAGTGTATTTTGGGCTTATCCAAATTTTACATCCACTGCCGAAGCAAATATATATATTCCTGATTATAATTCTATTAGATATTTCAACCATGAACGCAACAAAATAGTAAAATGGGATATTTCACATGTAAAAAAAATATCCAAAGAATCTTATTTTTTGTTACAAAATCATTTGGCAAAAACAACTAGGACGACAATAGTAATGACACACTTTCCCCCAATTAGAAGCGAAACATTTGTTAAGAAACATAACCGCTATCTCCGTGAAGAGGTTATAATATCAAATTCTTCTTGGAAAGACGAAACTATAAATAATTTTAATGTCAAGCATGTTCCCTTTTGGATAAGCGGTCATACACATTTCTCTTATAATATTGAAAAAAATGGGTGTAACTTTATTAGTAATCAATTGGGTTATAAATGTGAATTAGGAACTACGAATCTAGACGAAAATGCGGTTTTTACTTTTTATCAGTGATTTTTCTGGAATGTTTTTTACCTTTTGAAACCTTTATAATTTGTTTTTTATTGTCTTGAATGGCAGGCATTCCTGGAATTCCAGGTATTACCGATTGTAACCCAAAAATAGCTGCGTTAATATTATTAATATAATCAACTATGTAAATGATGACAAAAACTGATATCAATAAAAGTATTTGAACAATGTTATTTTTAAAAAAATTTGTAATTGAATTTATGTCCCACGATGTAAATGAAGAATCGTTGTTGAAATTATCCATAATATAATACAATAAAAAATATATATCAGACAAATATATCAGACAAATATATCAGACAAAAATTATACTAAATAAATGTTGTTCAGTATAATTCTAATATTCTATTATTCTATTATTCTATTATTCTATTATTGGTTTAATCCAAACTTTTCACTCAAAATATTGGTTTTTGTTTGTTTCTTTTGTAATTTCTTTTTAATCTGGTATGTGTTGGAAGGAATTATTTTGTTGTTGATAATAAAATCATCATTGTCTTCATGTAATTCCGGTAAAATTCTAGTAAGAGGTTTATCTACAATCAAAAATAAACGCTCATTTCTTAATAAAGATCTATATTCTTGTATAGTTAAATTTCCGTAATACTTGTCAAGCATATAATATGGATTTGGCGCTGGTTTAATATTCTTTTTATAGTCGTAAATTTTGGAATAAATATGGTTAAGTAAATGATATCTTTCAAATTTGGCGGAACTGTCAATATTTTCTTCCATTAAATAAGCTGTTGCGCATTCAGGACTACAAAAACAACCATATACATGATAAGATTCTTTAATATAGTGTTTTGGTATATAAACTGGAGGATTGTCAAATTCATATGTACACCAAAAACATGCCGATTTTTTGTCACATATGTTATTCACATGTAGATTATGTTCTAAAACCTTTAGTTTCTTCCATACTTCTCTAATATCATTATCCTTGTTACATTTGTTTTCATCATAATCATAATCACTATCTTCTTCAAATGATTTTATATTATTTGAAGTATTATTTATTGTAGGCGAAGAAATAATATCATTTGCCGAATAATTGTTATTAAATATATTTGTTTCGCTAGAAATATTATTAAATGTTAATTGAGTTGCCTTATGAAAGTCAAACCCTTGTATTTCGGGCTCTAATACATTGTCCGCATATAAATCCTTCAGGGAACATTTTAAATGTAAAATAATATTTGGTTTGGCTTCTTTCATGTTATTCAACGGAACTGCGTTTTGAATAATTTTACCACCCTTTGGCTTCCTTCCACGTTTTTTGGCAACAGGTTTATCACTTGATTGATCTATATTTGTAGAAAAAATTGCGGTATTTTCGTCAACAATAGTGTCGTTTTCGTCAGTATTATCACACTCTAATTCAGATTTTAAGAAATCATCAATAATTGGCTGGACAGTTTCAATTTCAACGGTTTCTTCAATAATTACATTTATATTGTTTTGGGCTATTTGAGACGCCTTTTCCTTTTCTAATTCAATATCTTTTTTAGATTTTCTACCGCGTTTTTTAGGAATAGGAGCTGTTGATCCATTATTCGTATTATTCATATCTTGTTTGTCAGACATTATAACTTTATACAGTTAATATATATTTTTGATTTAAATAGTTTTAAAATATATAATAGGATTTTACTCCCTATTCATACTATAGATTCTTTCTTGCTATTCTTTGTTGCTATTTTTCTTGGAATAACAATTTCTACAAACAGGAATATAATTATCTGAGCCCACCACAGTTTGTTCTTTTTCATCCGTCAAACGCATTGAAAATATACCTCGTGTTCCGTCTCTACATAATGAACACAATGATGTTAATTTGTTCACTTTATCGCAAAGCGGAATTAAATCCAACATAGCGCCAAATTTTTTACGCTCAAAATCACCATCTAACCCACAAACATATACCTTTTTTTTATTGTTTAACATATCTACTACTACTTCATATAAATCTGGAAAGAACTGACCTTCATTTATTAAAATCACATCTGAATTTCGTAACATATTGTACGCTTTTATATTATAATCGTTATCCATTTCGGCGATTCCATTATTTGTCCAAATATCATCTAATTTATTTGCTTGAAAACATGGCGCCATTATTTTGTCATGACTAGATATCATGGTCTCGTGATATCTTTTATCAATTGCGTGATTTATAATTGATACTGGAATGTTACAAAATTTACACTGCTTATAAATTTCTAGAAGCGACGACGTTTTAGAGCTAAACATGGGTCCAATTATTAGCTCTAGATAACCAGTATTATTTGCTGAAGTAGTCATTATATCATTGTTCATTAATACTATTTAATATTTTAATTCAATTATTTATTAAATACAAAATAATATATAATTAATTAATGACAAGCAGCGGCGTCCCATGGGTAGAATTTTTTAGACCAAAAATATTTGATGATATCGTATTAGATCCATTAAATAGACAAATTCTAAAAAATATTATTGAAACTTCTTATTTCCCAAATTTGCTTTTTTATGGACCACCTGGAACTGGAAAAACTACTACCATCATAAATCTTATTAACGCTTATCAAGATAAACTGAATAAAAAAAATAAAGATCTAATCATTCATTTAAACGCTTCCGACGAGAGAGGCATTGACATTATTAGGAATCAAATAAATTTATTTGTAAATTCAAAACCATTGTTTAATACAGGAATGAAATTTGTTATATTAGATGAGGTTGATTATATGACCAAAAACGCGCAGCAAGCGTTACGATATTTGCTACAAAATTATACAAGTAATGTTCGTTTTTGCCTAATTTGTAACTACATAAGTAAAATAGACGAGGGTTTACAAAACGAATTTATACGTTTGCGTTTTAATCAACTGCCAAAAAACGACATTATCAATTTTTTAACCAATATTTCGGTATCAGAAAATCTCAACATGTCTCAAAAATCACTTTCTTGTATTCAGAAATTATATAAATCGGATATCAGAAGTATGATTAATTTTATGCAGTCAAATCAAGATATTGTAAAATTGAATACATTATCAAATGATTCGTTGGAGTTTCATATAATTGACAATGATATATGGGATAAACTTTTAAAAAAAATAATAGACAAAGAAAACACTGAAAGTATTAATATATTCATTCGTTCAATCAGCACACAAT
>JACCEB011120027.1_pt1 | contig 21621 bp, 22 predicted proteins | sample 7454761 | NCBI WGS metagenome assembly JACCEB01 (sample SAMN15323454, study PRJNA562643) | freshwater metagenome | isolation source: river surface water | place: USA:Blue River Watershed | collected 2017-08-18 | reverse complement strand
GACAAGATTCACCATACATTTCCATGCATGGAACTTGAACGATAGTTTGTTTGGATTCTGCTTCACCCTTGACGCCAGCGAATGGCAGTTTGATCATTGCACGTTCAACCCAGAAAAATGTGTTGTCTGTGTTGCCGTCGGGTAAAAAACGAAGAACGGATTCGCCGCCTTCTTTTAGGTTCCAGAAGGGATAAATTGAATTATCTCCGCCTGTTCTTTCTCCTGAACCTTTTTGTTCAGATGCCTTTAGTTTTGCTCTAATTTCAGCCAAAGTTGCCATAATATTCTCCTTAATAAGCCTTTGCTTTTTTATGTGCCTTTAGTTGTTGAAACCTATCAACAAAAAACGCATACATGTTATTGTATGCGTTTTTATTTAGTTCTGCAAGAGCAATCTTGCCTAAAATGTGGTATTTTTTTACCAATTATCTGTAATGAATCAAACTAACTAGTCTTTCAACCTCGTCATAACCAGATTCTTTTACAACCCCCGGTTGTGCAGGAGGTCGATTAGCTGGAGTCACTGCTGTTGCTCCTGCACGATTTTGTTCGCGTTGTAGATTATTCCAAACACGTCTTTGGTTTTGATTCCATTTTGGCCAGTCTACTGGTAAACCTGTAGTTGCATTAATTGGAGCATTGGCCACTTCTTTAGCAATTTTAGCATCGCGTTGCATTTGAGCGGTATTTCCGTAAAATGCACCAGTATTTGGATTTTCAACATCACCTGCTCTATTGCCTGCCGCTGCCGCAGTTGTTACAGCATTTGATTGTGTTCCAGAAGCAGGAGCATTTGGATTAGACGCGGCAATATTTTGTCCATTAGCATCGATATTGTATTTTTTCATCATCTCACGGGTTTTTCTTCCCATGATACCGTCAACGCCGTCTTTGTTAGGGCCAGTTGTTCCTAAGTCTGCTCCTAAACGTTTTAATGTCTGTTGAATGTACAACACTTTAGGATCAGGCCTTTGACCCGAAGTGCCTGAAGAAGCGGGTTGTGCTCTAACTGGAGCTGCCGCAGGTGCTGCTGCTGCTGGTGCCGCTGGCGCCGCTGCAGGTTCTGCTGCTGGTGCCGCTGCAGGTTCTGCTGGTGCTGCTGGCGCCGCTGCAGGTTCTGCTGCTGGTGCCGCCGGTGTAGTTCCGAGTGTGCTTAACTTGTCTACATCAACCGCCGCAACATTATAAGCTCCAAATAAACTTTGTTGTTGTACTGGCTTAACTTCTAGTCCTGCTTGACGTAATAAAGCGCCAAGTTGTCCAGCTTCTGAAGTTGCGCCTGCAGGACTGTTAAAGTCCCAAAATTTTCCAGCTTCGCCGTATGGAGCAGCTTGACCTTGAGCAGGACCGTCGATTTCACTAGCGCCATTATTGTAGTAAATAATACCCGTTTTAGGATCAATTGCCCATCCTAATCGAGGAATTGCATTGATTGGGATAGATGCTAATTGCTTAACTTTTGAAATAGCATCGCCGTCTGTAGCAGCTTCTACAATTTTTATAAAGTCTCTGATACTTTTCATTAAATGCCCATCCTTTTCATAAACGATTTTAGCTGGGCAATGTCGTCTGTTGATTCATTAAATCTTGGAACCATTTCTTGAACTTGCGCCTCAAGAGAATCAACGGGCTTACATACTACAGCAGCATGATTGTCTTTTGAACCAATTACGCTATCGGTATTTCCGCTAGGATCTTTTTTATCAATAAATTTTAATACTTTAATTAAATCGTCTTCTGAAGCGCCGCCAAATGCACCATCTTCAAATTCTTTTTTAACTTTAATTTTAATACGCATTCCACCTAATGGAAAATTGCCTTCTTCTTTGTTATAAAATCCGCTGATAAAATGCAACATTCCTTCTAGTCCGCCTAATTGTGGAGCTTCAAATCCAAAGTCTGCTGGCTCCATTCCACAGGCTTCAATTAAATCGCCTAATGTGCTTTCTCCTACCATAGTTTCAAGAGTAGCACCTTTATCTTTAGCTTTTCTAATTAAACTAACAATGCCTTCCATAGGAACACAATTATCTACAGTCTTGCCGCCTTTTTGTTTTGTCCCCATTCTCTTGTAGCCTTTCCAACAGGCTTTGCCATCGACACCTTTTTGTTTTTCTTCGGCCATAGGAGCAGGTTGTGCTGCTGGTGCTGGTGGTGTGCCTGCTGGAGCAGCTGGCATTTCTTCTGGTGCTGGTTCAGCAACTGGTGCAGCAGCGGCTTGTGCTGGCTGAGCTGGCGGTGTTGGTTGAGGTGAAGGTTCTGATTGAATAGACGGTTCATTCATTATATCTTTGTCAGCTGGAAATCTAAGTTGACTTAATAAATCTTCGTGTTCTGTTTCAACCCACCCTCTAATAATATCATTCAAATCTGTTTCTGCAGGCACTGCTTTAACTGCGTCAACAAATGCAGGCTCGTCAATTAGGCCCTTTAGTGTCATAATTGCATTGTCACCGTTAGGGCCTACTTGCAAATTTTGAGAAATAATATCGTTTAGCTTGTCTAATGCAGCTGATCTAGCACCTTCGTTTGGGCTTAAAATTTCATTTTTATTTTCGCTAACTAAACTTTCTAAAAAAGATTCAAACTGGTCTTCAGGTTGAAATGATTCATTTTTATGATCGTGTCCGTCGCATTCGCAATCATCGACTGGCTTGTCACAAACGCCGCAATTATCTTTTTCTTCGCCCAGTATATCGTCTGCTGAAATCTCAACAACTGGCAATTCTGATTCGTCAATAAATTTGTATATGTAAGGAAAAACTGATTTTAGTTCTTCGTTAAATGTACGAATAGTTAGTCTATCAATTAAATCGTTTTGAATGTCTTCGGGGATAATAACTTCGTCTGGATCTTGGAACGACTCAACGAAAGATTCATAGTACGAAGTTTTTTGTAGTTTGCTAATTGTTTCTTTAATTTCTTCAATGCGATCAACAACTCGAACAGTTACACCTTCCATTGCTTCGCTGAGTTGCTCTTGGCGGCTCACATAACCTTTAAATTTTCTAAGCCCTGCAAGCTCTTCACTTAGATTGCAAATGTATTGTCCAATATTGTCATAAGGATTGCCTCCATGTGCAATATGTTCTGCTAATGCACGAGCACCATTAATGTGTCTAAATGGATATTTGAATCGCTCGCCTTGATTGTTTTCAATGTAAATGCTTTCAATGTGCATTGTTCTACCAGCAGGTAAATCTACATTAATAGGTTGGCTATGTTTAATGATTAAGCGTGTTTCGCCTAAGTCCTGGTAACTCATTCTATTGTTACCATATAGTTTACTTTCCATTATCGATGGCATAATTGGCATTTCCTTACGTTTCGCCTGAAACTCATAATCTCGTTTATCCAGATTGCTTTTTCCGATATTTTGAACATCAAAGTTGAGTAATCTGTCTTTTGCAAATTGTCTAAAACCTCTAATAAACTGATAGGCTCGATTTCTAGTACTCTTGCTTTCATCGTCTACTAAATCGCCACTAACTTGCATTACAATTCCGTCTTCTGCGTCAAGTGTAATCGCAATAGTTCCCAAAGACTCACCGTCTTCTACGTACTCAAACTCAAAGAATCGAGCTCTAGGAATATCTTCCTTTTTACTCAACACTTCTGCGTTTTCGTCGCCTATGTTAATGTTTTTAAAGCGGGTTTGTATTTTTCCGTACAAATCCTTGGCTATTTTATTTAAATTTGCGTCCATGTTATATTTATCACAAACCAGAGATGAATATTGGTAGCGGTGGCTCCCAGTCGTCGTTAAACTCATCGTTAACGCTCATAAGCTCGAACACCTTAGGATCCCAATCTGCAAGAACTACGCTCATTCTAACCAGCAAAAGCAGGGCAGCTACTAAATCGTCGTGTTGTCCTTCTTTAGCTTTGAAGCTAATTCCTTGGGCAATAAACGTCTTAAGTTCGCTAATTAACGTCCTGCTGTTAATTTTCATTTTATTTTCTTCGATCAGGTATTTTAACCTAGCACACGCAGATATCTTAGATCCGTGTGTAGTATTAAACCCTTTGCGGAACTTACGAACGTGTCCTTTACGTTGCGGCTCGCTTACAAACATTCCAGGAAATGTTTCTTCGCCTAAGTCTGAAATAACTACCAAAGCCGCTTCTCCGACAGTGTTGTTTTCAACACTCCAGTAAATGCTGTTATTATTATCTGTTCCAATTTCGTCCTGGATATGCTTTAGCACATCTCTAAAAATCTTTACTTGTCCTTGTATAGGAGTAATGTTGTGTTGCCACTCTGCTACTTGTATAAAGCTAGGTAATTCAAATACCTGAATACCTGCATAATCGCCGCCGGTTCCTAAACACGGATCTAATGCTGCAAGATACAGCATACCTGGAACTGGTTTCTTATACCAACGCACTTGACCCATTTTAAATATTGGATCTTTACCAAGCATGTCAAGTAGTTTTAAAGAACTAATCAGTGTTTCGTCAAATACTAAGAATTCACAACCGTATTCACGACGAAAACGCTCTTCGCCGATACGACCCATCTCGTTCTTTTTCCACTCTTCGTCACGATCCGGATGTTCCCACCATTCTGCTTTGAATCCATGGAACCCGTTGCGTCCTAAATTGTCCTCTTTAGTGTTGCCGTATTCGTCAAATAAATCTTGTGACTCTTTCCAAATATTAGCGAACGTATCTTCGTCGCTGTTTGGAGTAGATGTAATAATTGCCTTACCACCAGTTGCCAGTGTAGGTGAAATAGAAGTCCAAAACTCTTCAGCAATGTTAGGTTGTACGAACGCAAACTCGTCGCAGTATAGCAATGAAATAGACATACCACGACCTGTTGTACCTGTTGTTGTTTGGCTTACAATACGTGAACCGTTATCGAATTCGATCGATCCTTTATTGTAGCTAACAACCCCGCATCTTACATAATCAGGACATAGTTCGTATCCATAACGAATACGTTGCATAATTTCTTGGGCACCTGTATATTTGTGAGCTGCAACTAATATTGTTTGATCTGGATGAAACATTGCATACCACAATAAGTATCCAGCAGCACATGTAGTCTTACCGCTTTGACGTGGCATCATATTAATATTAAAGCGGTAGTCGTGATAACTGTGAAGTAATCTATCTTGATATTCAAAAGGTTCGAATTTAATCTTACCTTTTGTAGGATGTTGTATGTGAAAAAAGTTCTTAACAAAATGCATATACCCTTCAACAGGGTCAGCACATATCAACAAGTCTTGTACTTGAGACTCGGTGAACTTTTCTTGTTTGTGCGCCTTTTTAACTAAGACGCCATCTAATGATTTTGCCATAACTTTATTTACATAAAAAAAAGGGCTCCTAAGAGCCCTTTTGACTATTGTATCATTAATCCAGCAGCATTAAACTCCGGCTACAGAATCATCGTAGCTTTGACGAATTAAGTCTTGGCTAGCTTTCGGTAGTGGTCTGCCGTATTTGTCTTTTAACACAGCATCGCTTGGGCCTTGACCTAAAAGTCTTGGCTGTACCTGGCTTGGTTTTGCTGGTTGCGGTTTAACTTCATCTTTAACAGCATATACTCCGCACCATTTGAATTTTTTCAATCCTTGCTTTCTAGCTTGAGCGTATGCTTGACTAAATGTTGCTGCTTCAATTGTTGGAATTTGATTTGGATCTTGAGGTGTTGTTGTTGGTGCAGCTACTTCTGGTGCAACAGCAACTGATCCCACTGATGCATCACTTGCTGGTGTGTTGGCAGCGGCGTCAGGAACTGTGCCTGCATTTTGATTAAATGCTGCCACGGGTGCTTCGTTAATTTGTTCTAAACGTTTTTGTAATTCGCGAATTTGGTCTGATATCGACGACATGTTAGTTTCCTTTAATTGATTCGTATTTTGCAGATAGCTTTGAAATCAAAGATTCCATTGCGTTACTGCCGCTGATATGTACACCACGACGGCCAATACCGCCTTTACTGTGTAAGTCGTCGCCTGTTGGAGTAACTGCATTTATGCCAGCAACTGTTGGGTTCGGTTCGTTATCAAACGCTTCTTCTGCGCCAATACCTACTAGTACATCATCCGCATCTTTGTGACTTCCAGATTGTTCGATGTTTCTTAAGATTCCAATTAAATCTCTAATACCGCCTGCGCCTGAGCCGTTCATGCTAACATTCATTGTAACACTATCAGATTGCTTTGGTGCAGGACTTGACATCATGCCGCCGCATTCTCCTGTTAAAAACTCACCATCGTTAGGCATCTTACTTGGCTCGTCTCCGCATTCGTTATATGCAGGCTCGGGTTGATTCAAATCTACACCATCGCGAGTTGCTCTTTGTGCATCTCGGCGTTTATACATATCATCAATTGTTTTTTGGTCTTTTTCTACGTCCGAAGGTCCTTTAATTTTATTAGCTATTGCCTGCGGCCAGTCTTGCGGGTTACCAAATCTTCCTGGTTTTGCTGGAGTTCGATTTCCGGTCTGCTGAGTTGGATCAACTACAGGTGCTGCTTCATCAAGGTCTGTTTCGTTAACTGGCACAGATTGAATTATTCCAGCTTTTTGCATAGCTGCAGCAGTAGCAGGACCCAATGTCATTGTAGTAGAAACTTTCCCGTCTACCATAGTTACATAAGGAGCCATTGATCTGAAGATTGCGCCGCCTGTTGCAGGATCTTTGTTAAGTGTAATAGTTGTGTTTGATTGTGTATCTAGAACAGCAGGAACTTGTCTGCCTCCTAAATTAACAGTGACTTTTTGAAATCCGTTACCTAAATCTTGTCCGGCAACTTCTTCATCAAGTTGTTTAATTTTAGTCAATAAATCTTGAAAATTCATTATTTTACTCCAACAGTTTTAGCTGTTGGCTTTTTGACTTTGCTGCTGCCAACGGGGCTTTTTGAATTAATTTTTGTACTATCTGTTGCTGAAGATTCTCCCTTAGGAGCACTCTTAGCAAGAATTGCATCGTTAACACCTGTATATTGTTCAAGTGTTTTTTTGTCTTTTGTTAGCTCTTTTAACAAACTCATTTTTTGTTTTTCGCCAACTAGTTTTTGTCCTTCGGATTTTTCTTCGTAATCTGCACCTAACATAGCCTTGCCAGATTTTTCATCGTTTGCATGGTTAAGAGCAATTTCTGCTTCTTCCATTGGTGTACGAACTTTAACGCTATCTAAACTGCAACGGCATTTTTCTGCAATAGCTGCACGTACTGTTGCGCTGTTTGTTGGGTAAGCAGTACATACGTCAAAAATAGTAACATTGACGTTTTTGTGATTAGGAAAGTCGGAATGTGTTTCTGCAATAGGTAAACGTTTACCTGCTGAACAACTTTCAACTTTATAAGGTGCTAAAGCTAGTTTAATAGCTTCTGCAGCATTTTTGTAATCGCCAGCAAGTTTTACCTTAAATTCGTAAACTTTCTTGCTTTCCATTAAGTATTCTGTAAATGATCTCATAGCATAATCCTGCTACATTATTTATTCATATTTTTAAGTTTTTCAATTAGGCTATTGCGATCTGTTATAATAACTCCATCGCCCGACAAGTTAATTCCGTTGTCTTCGCCCCCTGCTGCATCCTGATCTAATTTTTGCTTTTTGAGCTGTAATTCAATCATTTTTAGTTTCTTGTCAATCTTAGCAGCTTTTGCATCAATAGCATTTTTTAGTGCTACTTGTGCCACTTCAAAGATTCTACCGCTGTAACGTGCTTCTACGTTCATGCCCAAGTCCATTAAATCGTCGTAGGCATCTGTAGCACGTTGAGCTAGTGCATCAAACTCTGCATCACTAGCATCGCCTAGTCCTTTAACTGCGGGTAGTGCGGCACTAATTTTGTCAAACTCTGACATATCGCGAAGAAAGGGCTGAGCAACTTCTTGCTTTTTAGCTTTCTTTTCTTCGTCCTTGATGAGCTTCTTGCTTTCAGGTAAGTTTAGTAATTCTTCAAGTTTTTTGGTCATACTTTACTTATGCTTGTTGGAACATGTCATTTTCGTTAATGATGCGAAACTTTATGCCCTGTTGTTTGCACCATATGTTTGCTGCTGCCCACTTTGCTTGATTCTTAACAAATTGGGCTTGATTGTACTTATTCTTACCAACACGTTCTAAAATTGTTTGACTTGCCGGTTTGATTTCTATTAGTTCAACATGCATTTTGTTAAACTTATCAACATACTGGATGAAGAAATCTGGAACGTAAACTGTTTGCTTTCCAGTCAGTGGATCTCTATATGGAATTTGTATTGCTTCGCTGGCCCACTTTTGTACACTTTCATTTGTATCGCAAAATTTCATAAAACTAAACTCCCAGCTACTTCTGTATATAGGACTTTTCAATCCTACATACTTCTCTGGGTGTTTCATTGTGAATTTTCCACGAGCAAACTTGGTAGCCATTACACTAAAATATTTCTACTTTCGTATGGGTCTTCAATAGACGCAACACGATATCCTAATACGCTAGTCTTTTCTCGATAAGCGTTTAACACTTGAGCAACAACTTGACTCAGTTGAATATCGTTTAATGTTTTTAATGTGTCAATTAACTGAAAAACATCTACATTGTCTTCACGAGCTTGGTTAAGCAATACAATACTTGTACTTCTTGCACTTTCAGTATCAAATCCGTTTTTCTCAAAAAAACCAACAACGGCATCAATTTGATTGCTAGGAAATGAAATCTGATTGATATAAAATTTGTCAAAGAACTGACTCACTTCTGCGGTGGAGTCATTACTAGGTTGTGAAGGTAAATTTGCTGCCATTTTATTTTCCTACTGAAGTTTGCGATGCTACAACAGGTTGAGTATTGTTTGTGACTGTTGGGAAACTAAATCCCTGTAGTCCGCCTGACGCTCTGCTAGGTTGTGCAGTTACTAGAGATTTTAAATTTCCAACATTGGTATTTTCTTTAGTGTTTTGATAAGTGTTTAATTGCTTTGACACTATATCTAAAATTTGTGATCCTTGCAAATCAGGTCTTGCATTAAATGTTGGGCCTGCTTGTGTGGTGCCGTCACCGCTTTGCAACGAGCTAGGAGTTTGATCATAATGCTCAAAACCAAAACCTTCTGGGTCGCCTTTGGTAACTTCTCCATAATTGTAAGCTACTGATTCGTAAGCAATGCCCATAGTAAAGTCATGTATACCTGCCTGTGCATAGTCCAACTTGTTATGATTAAAAGCTGTAATCATAGGATTAACTAACGTATAGCTAACATATTCGTGTCTTGCCATCTGATAGATAGTAATGTAATTAAAAAACGGTGTTGTACTATTATTATCTAAACCGTAAGGGGTTGTTATGAAGTTTGCATTTCTAGTTGCATTTCTTCTGTACGCACCAGGTGTACTGGCACTGTTTGTATCTGCGTAGTAGTAGCTGTAATAGTTTTGCCACAGCTGATTTATAAGGCCCATGTTATCATCATGAAAAATAACATTGACTGGTTCGTACTTGTGAGTTGTCTGTACAACTTTTTTTCTATTGTATTGATTTAATGTTTCTGTAGTGATTCGATAATTTGGTAAATCTACAGATTTAACCAATACATTAATTTCGTTTCTATAACGCTCTACTAAATCAATATTTTTTAATGCTGCAGGGTTAATATTAAATGCAACATGGAAAAGAAATTTATGTTTTGGAGCAAGCCTAAACTGATCGTCCGTGAAGACGCGAGCCGCATGTTGATAATCTTTCAACGTGACGTTGCTTGGTGAATACAAAAAATTGTTAGGTGTAAAGGCCATACAAATATTTAGCTATCCAAATTAACTGAGTAGTTAATGAAAACTCATAAAAAAGGCCTACTTAGTAGGCCAATTTTATTATCTTGCTCCAGAAGCTGTTGCAGCTGTTCCAGCTCTTCTTGATGTTGGAGCACTTGCTCCACCCGAAGTTTGGATACAGTTATCAGGCTGAATTGTTAAATCAATGGTTAACATTTCCTGTGTACCGTAACCTAATGTGTTATAGTTTGCTTGGCGTACATAGCATCCATAGCACTCCCATGTTTCAAGAACATTAGGAGTTTGGGCGCCGTTACCACCGTCTAGCATTTCTACACGCATTAAGAACTTGTAGTCACCGCCAGAAGCTGCAGAACTTTGTTCAAAGAAGTCAAATTGTTTCTGCATTTGCTCGCCTACTAACTTACTGACTTGTCCTGTCACGTCGTCACGTAGTTTAACAGTTACTTCGTTCCACTTAGGACGACCTGCGTAGTTAATAGTTGAGTTGTAAACTTGAATCATTTGATTTTCAAAGCTAACAGTTGGTCTTGCGGCTTCTTGTACTTGCTTTGTCAACTCAGTAGTTGGTGTTGATACTCCAAAGTTTTCAAACATCACTCTAAAGCGATATTTTAACTTTGGCATCAACATACCTTGAGCACTTGCTGATTGATCAGTTGCTAAAGGTACTGTAAATTTTGATAAACTTGCGATTGCCATATTCTATGCTCCGTTGTTATTATGCTAGGCCCTTGATCTCGCCAGTGTTCTTCAAGCGTAGTGGAATGTAGATAAATTCAACTGCTTTAACTGGTTCAATCGCAACGTCTAGGTAAAGTTCATTACGATCAATTCTTGCTGGTGTGTTGTTACTTGTGTCGCAAACTACAATGTAGTCATATAGAGCACGTTGGCCAACTAGTTCTAATAGTAGGCTCTCAACAGCACCTTTTAATTCATCGCGAGTAACTTTGTCGTTTGGTTCAAACACATATGGCTTAGCCAATAGTGCAAACTGTCTACGTAAGTAAACAACTAAACGTGCAACGTTAATGCGATCTAGTGCTGAAGCATTCTTGGCACGAGTATATTGCCCGTAGTTAACAAGACCTGTGCCTGTAATGAATGTGATTGGGTTAATCTTACTTGAAGCTAGAGTGTCACGTTGTCCAGTATTCAATGATACAGACTGGAATTCACCTTCACCGTTGATATAACCAACTGCTGTTGCATTTGTAATGCCGCCACGACGTGTGCCAGCAGGTGCAAACCAAGGATAACTTACTTGGTCGTTCAATGCAATAGTACGTAAAATCATATGACTTGGCGGAACAACAATGTTATTTCCAGTGTTGTCACTTGTAAAGCCCCATGGATAGAAAATACCTAAGTATTCATCTGAGCTAACTAAGCCTTCGTCATTGTCTTCAACTGCACCAGCAACGTTCTTGCCCCAGTTGTTTAAGCTGGTTGCGTCTGGTGTTAAACGTGGAGGTGTGTCGCCTACAACAAACGCTGTTAGACCTCTGTCATAATTTAGACTCAACATTTCGCCAATTAGCTCAGGATAACCTGGGCAAGCAATTAAGTTGAATATACGTGATTCTTCGTCACGAATTTGTTGGTTGCTATTGACTAACTTTTGTAATGACTGAACAACAACTTTACGTTGTGCCTTACGTCCAAATGTTCCTGCGCCGTTGGCTTGGTTGCCAGATTCTGTTACCCAACGATTTGGATAGTAGCTGCCCATGCCTGCACCGTCTTGTCTATTGTTATCTGCTGTTACATCAACATAGTTGTGAACAAACTTCTTAACGTTAAATCCGCTACGGCGTAAGTTCCATAACAACATACCACGTGGATATAATGCTGGATCAGGTGCGTCAAAATCTAAGAAGTCGCTCACTAACAGTTCTTTTACTGTAGAAGCAGCACTCTTATCGCCGCTTACTGCCCAACGAGCATCTGCAAAAATAATGCCTTCTTCTGTTGTTTGATCGCCTGTATCTATAGAAATCCACTTTCCTAAGTCTTTGTTATATTTGTAAAGACTTGGATAATTTTCTAAGTCGCTAGTATCAATCCACAAGTCACCTGTTACTAGTGATGTGCCATCACTTTGTGTTTTTGGTTTTGTAGCACTAACGATTGGACCTGCTGGGTCAGTTTTGTCTTCTGCAACTGCTGTGTAAAATGGTGATGTGATTCCGGAAATTCCTGAACCGTCGTATTGGTATCCAACCCATGTTTCTCCGTTATGAACAAGAACGTCCACTTCGTCAACCATTGAATTGTACCATAGACGACCGTCTTCTGCTTCAGTTGTTGGAGCTTCTGCGCTAGTTTCGATAGCTGGGTATGGGCTCCATAATGTAGCAACAAAGTCATGTGCGGTGTCAACATCAGTGTAGAAGTTTACAGATCCTTGTCCTACGCCATTTCCGTCTACTACGTACGGTGTGAATAAATCTTCAATTGCAGAACCAGCTGCATCTGTGAAGTGAATATCGCCGCCGTCATTGTGACGAATTAACACAGTTCCTGTTGTTGTTTTAGAAACAGTTACACGGCTAGTAACTGGACTGCCGTTGAATTTTGTTTCTCCAAGTTTTGCTGATAGTGCAGCAACAAATGCATCAATGCCACCAGATCCTGTAAATTCTACTGTTAGAGAATCTGATAAAGTTGCTTTTCCTTTAATGCTTTCTTGGATTGTAAATTGATTGCTACCTGCTGTGCTAAATCCAGCAAACGCTGTTCCAGAAGTAATTTCTGTTGCTCCTGCAGATCTGCGAGCATAAATTTTAAAGTTTGCACTTACAGGATTATCTTGAGCATTTAGTTCTTCTGTGTTGTTAGATTTTACATACAATGCACTTTGAGTTAAGTTGATGCCGCCGCCTGTTGGGTCTAAACCTTTCAGTGCTTCTGCATTTGAACCGTACAATGGAGCAGACTTTTCTGTCCAGTTGCCGGTTGCACCATTGTAAACTTTAACTCTCCAACGAGCACCTAAGTTAGGTTCTGTAGTCTTGACCCAAATAGATCCTGTTGGATAACCTTGTACTGTAGAACCGTTATCTGATCTCTTAAATGTTGGAACAGTATAGTGCGGGCTAATTTGTAATGTTGGAGCAATAAATGAACCAGTACTTGCCCAGTCGCCCGAGCCATCTGGTACTAGTTTTAGTTTTGCAACAGCAGTACCGCTAACGCTGAAATTTTCACCTGCTGTGTAAAGTTCTAATCTTCCGTTAATTAATGCTGCACTGATACCGCGAGCATCAGTTTCATCTCCGCCGCCTTGATTAACTGTATTAATATCTGTTACTAATGTTGTAAGTGATGTATGTCCACTATAGTTGTTTGTGTTGCCATCAACAGTAATTGATAGTGTATCGCCAACTAAAAGTGTGTCTGGAGTTGCAAGGCTTTGTGCTGCTGGCCAGCTCTTGATCCAGTTTGCTGAACCTACTTCTACCCAAGTTCCTGCACCTAAACCTGCTGTTCCGGTGTTGCCCTTTTTAAAGAATAGTGAATAAACACCTTCTTGAAGAACTAAAGCATAGTCGCCTACTGCGCCAATTCTTGACTTAGGGGCACCTGCATCGATGTCGTCTGCGTTGGTAATAACAGTAGGGATACGGTTACTAAAAGTTTGACCGCCTGTTACAGTTGCTTCTGAGCTGTTCCATTGGAATATACCAAAGTTAGAAGCACTGGTGTCAAACCATAATGTTCCGTCTTGTGGCTTACCTGCTGGTTCATCAGAACTTGCTTCTAGCTGTGCTAAGTCTACATCTGCACGAACAACAAAAGCACGATTGCTTACGCCCAAATAACTGTATGCTGTTTGGAGTCCATATTCGTTTTGTTCTCCAGCATGAATTGGGTTGTTGTTTGCGTCAGTTTTAAATACTGCGGTTCCAAATGTGTCTGACAAGTCTTTCTGACTAGTCATTAAGTACACTTTGCCTGCATTTGCGGCAGTTGTACCTGGTGCTGTTCCTGTGTTAGCACTATTAGGTTTATCTTGTTCAGTTGCAACAATGATTAATGGTGTTGTTCCTGGCGCCGCGGAAGTATAAAAACTTTCGTCAATAACTGTTACGCTTACGCCTGGTGAATTAAGTTGAGCCATCGTATGATCTCCATGAATACTATTCCTAATTGTATTTAGTGTACTTTGGCTTTTTATCAGGGTTAACAGCCTAGAAAAAGGTCCTAAAAAGGCTTAAATAACTGTATGAGACCTTTATGTTCTTGCGGAAGACACCCTGTAGCAATAAACTACTACAAACAAGGAAAAATATTTTATCGTAAACTATGTGGATACTGTTTACGAGGAATAACTGCACCACGATGGCAAAGTGCAGGTTACAAAAAGAAATCCGCATGTGATAAATGCGGATTCAAGAGCTTAAACCAAGAAGTGTTTAATGTGTTTCACATAGACGGGGATTTAAATAATTGCCGTCATACAAATCTTAAAACTATTTGTGCTAATTGCCAACGAGTCCTGCATAAAGAGGGCGTTCGCTGGCGTCAAGGGGATCTGACACCAGATCTTTAACCTTTGCAAACAGTTCATCAATACTCCCGTCGTTGTCTAATACAGCATCAAATTCTGTTCCAACCCATGCAGTTTCGCTTGCGTGAATGCCTGCTTGTTCTAGCCTAGCTTTGCTGGTAGACCAAGTGAAATTTTGCACCTCACCTTTATTTGCGCTCAATGCCCATTCGTACCAATGCGGTAATTCGCCACGCTTGACCCATATAATGATTCCGCCTGCATCACGGATTGATTTAATTTCATTAGGAAAACGGCAATCACTTATAACAATATCGTCGGTGCTATTGCGTAGTTTATTTTCTAAGCTGGCAATCCAAATATCATCATGGAAGCCTTTGCGGCATACTTCTGTACCCCACAATTGAAGCATAAGCCTAGGAGTCAAATTGGGCATGTTGAGTCGTTGTGCCCACCAAGGATCTACTTGTTCGCGCCATTCACGGGCTTGTTTTGTGCGCCCTTCTAGTAATGTTCGATCCCAACCAAATACATGGGCAACAGCATCTTTTAAGCTGTTGGCAAAACTTTCTCTTCTAAAACCGTGAAAATTAACTAGGTAATCTGCAATAGTGTCTTTGCCAGATCCAATAAAGCCGCACACACCAATAATCATAGAGTCCTCCAGGAATAACTCTAGTATATAACTGGTTTGCTGCTAAATCAAGAAATTTTTTAGCCAATTACGAAAGTTAACGGAGTTCCGCCTGGAACCATATCGTTAATTTCTTTTTCTAACTTTTCAATTTCCTGTGTGCCGGCTGTTTGAAGTGCAGTACCGTTTAGTTGTATGCCTGCGCCGCCTGGGCCTGCAATGTTACCAAACTTGCTACGAGCTTCGCCTAGCATAAGTTTACAGTTGGCCAACGAATAGTCGTATAGCCACTGTTTTGCGTAGATGTCTTGTAGTAATATAAAATCAGGACGATAATTGTGGGTGCGTAATAACACTTGTTCGCCTGCGGCAAAAGGACGCTGTAAGATTGTTAGTATGTGGTTTGATTGGCGCCATTTGAATTCAATGAATGCACCAAACATACGTCCTACCAGTTTCTGATAACCAGCAAACATTTCATATGTTGCTAAACCGCCCATCATACTACCAGTCAACAGATAGCTGTTTGTGTACGCCAAGTTGAACGGCTCGAACAATGTTCCGCCTGCACCCAAACCGCTACGAGAACCCACAGCACGTCTAAAAATACTTTGTACTTCTATAACTTCATCTGGCAATCTGTACTCATTTACATCTTGAATTAGTTCTAAGAACATGTAACTTTCTTCAACTGCATTACTGCTACGTTGACGAAACTTTGTCAATGCTCTATCTAATGCTAATTCGTAGTGTTTTGGATCTAGTTCAACTTCAACCATGCCGTCGCCCAGCATAGTTCTACAGTACTCAAACACTTTATTGCGTTCAATAGTACTGTCAGAAAGCCCTGGATCTTGTGGGTAATTATCTGCCATTTTAAGTTCTCCTACTATATTTATCTAGCGATAAATATCATTATGCCACGATTATCCTTATACAAACCCGAACGCGGACAGGACTACAAGTTCATGGATCGCCAAATTGCTGAAATGTTTCAAGTCGGCGGAACAGACGTTTATCTGCACAAATACCTTGGTCCTAAGTTAAAAGACGAAGGAACTGCTGACCAACCAGTGTACGATGCTGTTAAAGAAACTAACATACAAGATTTGTTGTTTTTAGAGAATCGTGACAGAAAATACAGCGAAGAAATTTATAAAATTCGCGGGTTGTACAATGTACAAAACATTGATTTTAACCTAAGTCAGTTTGGTTTGTTTATTGATAACGACATGATTTACATGACTGTACATATTAACGATTTTATCAAATATGTAGGTCGTAAACCTTTAAGCGGCGATGTTATAGAACTTCCGCATTTGCGCGATCAGTTTGCATTGAACGATTACGACATTGCACTTCCAAGATACTATGTGATTGAAGATGTTGGTCGTGCCAGCGAAGGCTTCAGTGCTACATGGTACCCGCATTTATATAGACTGCGTTGCAAGAAATTATTAGACGCACAACAATTTGCTGACATACTTGATAAACCAGCAACCGATGCATACGGAAATCCAAGCGACCAAACACTGAGAGAGTTGCTCAGTATGCGAGATAAAGAGCTCGAGATTAATGACGCTGTTATTCAACAAGCTGAAGCAGACGCACCTAAGAGCGGATATGAAACTAGACAGTTCTATACTTTAGCAGTAGACGAAAAAGGAAAAGCTGTTCTCAATACCGCAGATGCTGAAACATTAGATGCTTCGATTACTTCTATTACTGCACTAGAAAGTAACGCTCGACCTGTAAGAACAGGTTACACCGGTTACCTAGTAGGCGATGGCTTTCCGCAGAACGGATACGATTTTGGTCACGGAATACAATTTCCAACTAATCCAGGAGTTGACGATTTCTTCCTACGCACAGATTTCATGCCAAATAGATTATTTAGATTCGACGGAATTCGTTGGGTCAAAGTCGAAGATGCAGTACGTATGAATTTAACCGGCACTGATAGTCGTCAAACATTGAAAACTGGATTCATTAATAATTCTACATACATTTATAACGAAGCAGTTAGCATAGACTGGATTAGCTTAGATGAAGGTGTATTTGAATTTGATACAAACATCAATTATCCAGTAAATGCGTTGTACCTTGTTTTAAAATTAGAAACAGTGGAAGTAGCATTTACTATTGCAGACCACACCAATATTATTACAAACGTAAGTGGAAAAGCACATATTACACTTCCAGTAATTGATACCGAACAACAAATAATTCCTTACTCAGGAACATGGAAATTAAGTTTCTGTAATAACAGAGAAGCACAACGACAAAGCCTAAGCAAGGCTCTCAGACCCAAGGCAGATTTATAATGCAATTTTTTTATGATGGACAAATAAGAAGGTACTTGACTCAAACAATTAGAGTGTTGAGTAATTTTACTGTACGTTACGGCGACGGTTCGCTTGTTCGTGTACCAGTAATGTATGGAGATGCTGATAGGCAAGCTGCTTCTATTGTTCGTCAAAACAGCGAAAATAAAATTAGTAGTGTTCCTCGAATTGCTGTTTACATTTCGGGATTAGATTTAGATTCTACTAGGCTCAGCGATGCTACATTTGTTGGAAAGGTACATGTTAGAGAAAGAGAAATAAACGACTCTAATCCTGCTAACCCAGTTTACACCACTGGCCAAGGTCGTAACTACACAGTTGAAAGGCTAATGCCAACGCCTTTTAAATTAACTATGAAGTGTGACATATGGACAGCAAATACAGAACAAAAACTTCAGTTACTTGAACAAATTTTAGTTTTATTCAATCCTAGTTTAGAATTACAAACAACTGACAATTACATAGACTGGACTAGCTTAACAACTCTTAACTTAACACAAACATTATGGTCAAGCAAAACAGTTCCTGTGGGCAATGACACACCAATTGACATTGCAACATTGACTTTGGAAACTCCTATTTGGATTAGTCCGCCAGTTAAGGTTAAGCATCTTGGTGTTATCACTAAAATTATCACTAGTTTATACGAAGGTGCAACAGTTAATGCCAATACTTATATAGAAGGTTTAGGTCAACCGTTAGCTGGCCCCGAGACTATAATGGGACAACTGCTAACACGCGAAGTTGTGACCATTACTGACTATAATGTCCAAGTATACAACGGACAAGCAATTTTATTAAACAAATCAGAAAGCAGCATTCCTAGAGAACCAACATTAGACATACCTGTTCGACAAGGTGCACCTTTAGAATGGCAAAGTGTATTTGACAAGTATCCAGGAAAATATGTTGCAGGATCTAGTTCAATCTATCTCACACAGCCTAACGGAACAGAAGTAATAGGAACTATTGCAATAAGTCCTTTAGACCCTACTATATTACAAATTTCTTGGGACATTGACACACTTAATACTAATACTGGTATTGACAGCGATGGTAATCTTGACACAGATCAAGGATACGGAACAAACAATTTAAGATCCGCTAGTCCAGGTACAGTTGATGCTATAATTAACCCCCAAACTTACAATCCAAATTCTCCGGTTTCTGGTACTAGATACCTAATTGTAGAAGACATTGGTAACGAAGTTAACGATCAACCTGCCGTAGCGTGGGGAGATCTAGTTGCTGTTGCAAATGACATAATAGAATTTGACGGCACAGCATGGTATGTAATTTTTAATTCTGCTCAGGAATCTGACACGCTCATCTATCAAACGAATATATACACTGGAGTTCAGTACGTCTGGAACGGTGTATATTGGGCAAAATCCTTCGAAGGTGAGTATAGAGCAGGTGAATGGAGACTAGAGCTGTAACTGATCGTGTAGTTTGTAGCGGAGCATTGTTCTACGCAAAATCAACACGAAGAATTTTACTGTTACAAAAGGCTCATGGCAAACACCTAGGTACGTGGGGTTTAGTAGGAGGAACAAATCTCCAAAATGAAAATCCGTGGCAAGGACTGCAACGAGAAATTCAAGAAGAAATTAATACTTCTCCAGAAATAATTAAAACTATACCCTTAGAAACTTTTGTTTCAAATGACAAAGTTTTTAATTTTCACACATATCTTTGTGTAATAGACAAAGAGTTTATCCCTACGCTCAGCGAAGAGCACACAGCTTGGGCATGGGTCAATATTGATTTCCCACCAAAACCATTACACCAAGGTCTAAGAAATAGTTTTTCTAACAAAACTATTAGAACAAAATTACAAACTGTGTTTGATCTAGTGGAGATAATCTAGTATGCAAAAAAAAGCAGAGTGTTGGTTATTTCCAACAGTGATAAATGTTTACAACTTGTTAGATGATGTTAATCTAGCAGAAATTAATAATAAGATTGAAGAAACTGAACTAGTTAACACTTATCATAAATTGTTTAATGGTAAAGGTTTAAGAAGTAATTCTTCTCAGTTTTTAGATTCAAACTTAACTTTAAAAAATGCTATTCAAGGATGTGTTGATCTTTACGCAGATCAACTAGGCTTGTTTCCGTGTAAAGTAACTTACAGTTGGTGTAACATATACAGAGACGGAAGTACAATAAAGCCTCATAGACATGAACTAAGTTTAGTTAGTGGGGTTTTTTATAGTAGAGCCGATGACGAATCGGGAGAACTAGTTTTTGACAACCCGTGCCAACCATTTAAAGTTAATGAAATATCTACAAAGTTGACTGAATACAACAGACAGGCATTTAACTTTAAAGTTTCGCCGGGTGATTTAATATTGTTCCCTAGCTGGGTTATGCATTATACTGAAAATAATTTTTCAAGCAGCAGATATGTTGTAAGTTTTGATACAGGATTAAAAGATGCCGTGGTTCATTAAAGATTTAAATTATACAAATGAAGCGTTTGCATACGCTCCTAATGTGCTCACTGATGACGAGATTAAGTTAGTGGAAGAACTTGCTGGTAAAAGCACCATGCAAGGCGAAGGTACTTTAGAAAACGGTATCACTGACGAAGAAATTCGTAAGAATAAAATTTCTTGGTTAGAAGTCAATGACGAATCTAAGAATCTTTATGCAAAAATAACAAATATTGTTAGTCACTTAAACGACAAATTTTATAGATACGATTTGACAGAAATGGAAGACCTCCAGTATGCAGAATATCATGCAGATACAAGGGGACATTATAAATCTCACAGCGACGATGGGTATGCTTATAATCTTTTTAGAAAAATGAGTGTATCTATACAGCTTTCTGATGAATCAGAATATCAAGGAGGGGAACTAGTATTCTATCGCTTTTCGATCAACGATACTGTTGTTGCTCCAAAAACTAAAGGAACTTTAATTGTTTTTCCTAGTTATGTAATACACGAAGTAACACCTGTAACACAAGGTTTAAGAAAAAGTTTAGTATCTTGGGTAGTTGGTCCGAGGTTCAAATGACACACTACATCGATTCTTGGTTTCCTACATTGGTCTATTATTCGGACCTTAACTGTATGCATAAAATACCAGACTATGAATTTATCTCCTCTGAAATTTTTAAAGAAATCGAAAAAGACCCCCACCCCTTTGGCGAAAGTAGTCTTGATACATCTTTTTGGCACGGCACATACGGTCATTTATATAAAGATGAACGATTTGCTGATTTAATTACAACTATTCGTAAACAGGCTGTTCTGTTTTGCGAAGTATTAGGCTATCCTTCTTTAAAAGAGAACCAGCTAAGATTTACAAATATGTGGATAAATCTAATTGGCCCGTATGGCTATCATGCTCAACACATTCACAGTACAATTGGGCAAGCAGCTATTAGTGGTGTGTTCTATGTAGATGCGCCACCTGGGGCAAAATTGTCTTTTGGATCTCCTTATAGAGATTCTTATGAACCAGTTAAGCCTTGGGTTAATAATCCATCAAATTTTTCTAAAATATCTTATGACTGCGTTCCTGGAAGATTAGTCATGTTCAAATCTAATGTTTACCACGGTTATGATAGTCACAAACAATCGAAAAATAAAATAAGTATTCCTTTTAACTTGTCAATAGAACCAAATGCCAGTTGAATATTTTTTCCCCACGCCAATTTATTATTCGTTTGTAAAAAATTTAGAGTCGATTCAACACGAAGTTGATTCTTATCTTTCTTCAGTTAGCGAAACAGATCTAGTAAATCCCTGGGGAGATACTGTGCAAACTACGTTTAAGTACGGAAATTATATTCACGCACTAGATAAAATGCCAATTCTTTTATCAGAAATTAAAGAGCATTGTTATGAATTTTTAAAAAATATCAAATATCAACAAACAGCAGACATACATGTTAGAGAATCTTGGTGTAATATCTCAAATAAAAATTCGTTTCAACATATTCATCTTCACGGAGATACCGATGTGTCTGGAGTTTATTACCATCAAACTAATGAACAAGATGGTGACATTGTGTTTAGGAATCCGTCTTTAGTAAATAGATTCCACAAATTAACCTATAATATCGATAATTCTGTAACCTATAAACCTGAAGTTGGAAAAATTTTATTGTTTCCAAGTTTTTTAGAGCACGGTGTATTTCATAACAATACTGATCATAAAAGAATCAGTGTAACATTTAACATTGATCTTAAGTAAAATGAAAGAAAATTATAAAATTTTACAAAACTTTTTTGAAAAAGAAAAATGTTTAGAAATGACCAACAAACTTGATGAGCTACTACAGCGAGGAATATATCGAAAGCCAGATCCGTTATGCACTTTAAGCCCTGCATTCTACGGAATATTTAATGACGAGTTAGTAGAAAT
>JACCEB010708231.1_pt1 | contig 21651 bp, 18 predicted proteins | sample 7454761 | NCBI WGS metagenome assembly JACCEB01 (sample SAMN15323454, study PRJNA562643) | freshwater metagenome | isolation source: river surface water | place: USA:Blue River Watershed | collected 2017-08-18 | reverse complement strand
TCAGATTGGATCTATCTTCCAGTTGGTTCAAAGGTTTCATTTAGAGGTAAATCTGGTGAAGTTGCGCTGCTTACAGCGCAGGCGAGTGAGAAATTCCCAGTCTGCTACACACCAGCAGAACAAGTTCAGGTTGAAGTACGCGGATCTGGTAAAGCAACTCGCCAAGTAAATAACATTGCAACTCCAACTAGTTTTACCCAGTGCCACAAGATTCTTGTCTGTGAAGTTCTTACACCGGGAGGAAATCTATCTTCTTGGCCTCCACATCGCCACGATAAATTCCCTGGTTGCCCAACAATCAACGAAGAGGTTTATTACTTCCAGATCGGCAAAGAAGGATCAGATCACGGAGATCCCGAAGGTGTGGGCTTCTTCCACGTTTACACCGTCGATGAAACTGTCGATGAAACCGTAACTTTGCACGATAGAGATACCTACGTTGTACCTCACGGTTATCACGGCCCATCAATTGCCTCACCTGAATATCCAATGTATTTCTTAAATGTTATGGCCGGGCCTGCACCAGAACGCAGCATGGCTTTTTGTGATGATCCAGCACATCACTGGATCCGCGACTCCTGGAACGATCAAGTACAAGATCCGCGTTGTCCCATGACTTCTGCCAATGGAAAAGTAGGGAAAGGTAAGTAAATGAAGAGAGAGATCCGCATCGCCGTCCTTGGGCTAGGTTGGATGGGACAGGCGCATTCACGTTCTGCGCTGCGTATTCCTTCACTATTTCCAGATCGTTCATTTGAACCTATCTTGCAGGTCTGTGCAGATGTAGATCCTGCGCGCCAAGAGAGTGCTGTGAAGAATTATGGATTTACGCGCGCCACCGGCGATTGGATGGAAGCTGCAACTGCAGATGATGTCGATGCTGTCTGGGTAACTGCGCCAAATATGTTGCACCTTCCAATGATTGAGGCAGCAACAAAAGCGGGCAAAGCAGTCTTTAGCGAAAAGCCAATTGGCGGAAAGCCAGAACAGACAGTTCAGGCATACAAGTTAGCAACTGCTGCTGGCGTTCCAACTGGCGTTGGATATAACTATGTTTGGGCGCCATTGGTGCTTCATGCCAAGAATCTCATTGCAAGTGGCGCACTTGGTGAAATCACACATTACCGTGGTCGTTTCTTAAGTATGTATGGCAGCGACGAACTCGGTCTTTTAACTTGGAGATTTAAACTTGCTGATGCTGGTTATGGAGTATCTAGCGACATTCTTAGCCATAGCGTTTCAATGGCGCAGTTCTTAGTTGGTGGTATTTCTGAAGTTATTGGAATGCAGAACACCACGATTAAGCAACGTCCACTACCAAGTGGCAACGCTGGACACTATTCCCGCGGTAAGGCAACTGATCCAAAGGGTGAAGTTGAAAACGAAGACTTCGCATCAATGCTTTGCACATTTGAAAACGGTGCGACAGGAACATTCGAAGTAAGTCGCACAGTTGTTGGCCCAGAGAGTCAGAACGCCTTTGAAATTTATGGCACTAAAGGCTCGCTGATGTGGAACTTAGAGAAGATCAATGAACTTCAGTATTACGAGTTAGGTAATTCGTTGAACACCGGCTACACCACTATTTACGGCGGAGATCGCTTCCCATTCCATGGCGCATTCGTTCCAGGACAAGCCAACGCGATTGGATTTGAAGATCTCGTTGCAATTGAAGATTTTTCATTTATGCAATCAATTGCTGAAGGTACGAAGTTCGGACAGAGCTTTAAAGAGGCAGTTGACGTGGTCAGCGTTCAGCAGGCGCTCATCAACTCTTGGAGTTCACGTACTTGGGAGCGCGTCAAAGATTTAAGTCTTTAAACCATTCCAAAGATTCTGGATTTGCTAGCGCACCTAAGTTGTCAATTGGCTCTTTATTTACCGCTCTCGTAACTGCTAGCTCCACCAATTTTCCACTTTTAGTTCTTGGAAAATCTGGTGCCTGCAAAATCAGAGCTGGCACATGACGCGGGCTCGCTTTCTGCTTTAGCGCTTGCTTTATTTGGTCGCAAAAGCCATCTGTCAGTTCGCAGCCTGGATTTAATTTAAGAAAGAGAAGAACCCGAGTATCGCTCTCCCATTTCTGGGCTACCGCCAAACTTTCTAGAACCTCTTCGAACTCCTCGCAAATACGATAGATCTCAGCCGTTCCAATTCGCACTCCTGCCACATTTAAAGTTGCATCAGACCTGCCATGCATGATGAAACCAGATTCTTGTGTTGGCTCAACAAAATCTCCATGGGTCCAGATACCTGGAAACTTTTCAAAGTAAGAAGCGAGGTATTTCTCATTCTCTTTATCTCCCCAGAAGAAGAGCGGCGCAGAAGGAAATGTGTTGGCGCAAACTAACTCACCTTTATCCCCAGGCTTTGTCCGGCTTCCATCTGGGTTAAGAATTCGCACATCCATGCCGAGTGCAGGAACTTGTATCTGCCCGGCAAAGACCGGGAGTTCTGGCCAGCCCAACATAAAGCAGCCACAAATATCGGTGCCACCAGAAATTGATGCCAAGTGGACCGCAGGTGAAACTGATTCATAGATATAAGAAAAGCTTTCGTGGCTAAGCGGCGAACCAGTAGAAGCAATAGTTTTTAACTTGGAAAGGTTATGCGAATCTTTTGGTGTTAGTTCGCTTTTTCGAATTGAATCGATGTACTTTGCAGAAACTCCAAGAAAGGTTAACTCTTCCTTTTCTGCGATATCAAAGAGCCTTTCAGGGACTGGATACATCGGATTGCCATCAAATAAAACAATTCCTGCGCCAGTTGCAAGGGAGGCAACCAACCAGTTCCACATCATCCAGCCACAAGTCGTGAAGTAAAAGACTTTATCCCCATCGCGAATATCTAGGTGGTAACGCTGTTCGCTTAAAGTCTTAAGCAGAACACCTGCTGCGCTATGCACAATGCACTTAGGTTTGCCTGTAGTTCCAGATGAAAAGAGGATAAATCCAGGGCGGTTGAAATCACCCTTAACCGATATCTCTTCACTTTCCCCACTCTCGCTAAGCCAATCTTCAAATGAAAGATATGGATTAGGTTTTGAACCGATAGAAACAACTTTGACTAGCGAAGGCAAACCAGCAATAATTTCAATGACTTTTTCTAAACAATCTATCTCCTTGCCGTTGTACTCATAGCCTGAAGTAACTAACAGAACTTTTGGTGAGATTTGCTGAAAACGATCTAAAACAGTTGCCGCACCAAAATCTGCAGAAGTGCTCGAGAAGATCGCACCTATTTTTAGCGCACCGAGCGCAAAACACACCACATCGGCGGTATTTGCTACACAAGCTGCAACTACATCACCCTCGACAACACCAGCGCGCAGTAGTGACTGTGCGACTTGGTTAGCTAACTGTCTGACTTCACCTCTTGTAAATGTGCGGCGCTGCCCAGATTCGGAAATCTCAGTTAAAACTATTTGGTCAGGATCACCTTTAAGTAAGGTATCGACCACATTTAACTTGGCACCTGGAAAGAATTCAGTTTTAAAGAAACCAGAGCCAGAGATCGCGGTATCTCCAAAATCGCCAACTATCTGCGAATCACTTACAACGAAGCGCCAAAAGTCTGCCGAGTTATCTATCGACCACTTATGTAGTCCGGCGTAATCCTTAGCATTCGCCAGCTCATTTAATTTACCGAGCGAGGGATTATTGGATTTACCTGGGCTCCAAAGCGGTGAAGACATTAATTAAGGTCGTCCCATTACCTCAAATGCTCGGTCAAATACTTCAGCAAATGCGATCGAATCAGAGTGCGGCATAAGCCAGCCTTCTCCCCCGCGAATCCGGCGCGACATGGCATCGGCCATAAGTTGATAAGGATCGCAAGCGGCAAAGTTTTCAACGGTGACCTTGCCGTCAATCTCAAGTTCGAGTGTGCTTGGTTTGTTATGAGAATTGAAAGCATCATTGCCGGTAAGTGAAACCCTTCCCTTTGTGCCAACCACATCAAAATAAAGAGTGTTCGGAGTATTCATAGAAGTCAGCGCCTCAGCGTGAGCCCCGCCGATATCAAATGAAGTTGTGACAGTTTCATCGCACCCACCTGGATGCCATTTCACATCGGTCTTTATATTGCTCACCGGTGCAAAATCCATCAACCAAATTGGAGCGGCAACTGAATAAGGTCCGAGATCATAAAGCCCACCACCGCCGAGCTCGTAGATTGCGCGAATATTTGATGGATCTAAACCGTCATAGGTAAAGGCAGTGCGAATAGTTTTTACTTCACCAATCACACCTGAATCAACAATCTCTTTCAGGCGAAGAGTGCGCGGATGCCAGCGGTTCCAGCTCGCCTCCATAAAGATCAATCCAGTTTCATTTGCAACAGCAATTGCTTCCTTTAACTGTGCAACGTTCATCGCAGCAGGCTTTTCGCAGAGCACGTGTTTTCCAGCGCGCATCGCTTTGATTGACCATTCGATGTGAAGCGAGTTTGGTAGAGAAATGTAGATCGCTTCAACCTTTGGATCGGCAAGGAGTTCTTCATAATCGGTGTAGACCAACCCTGAAGGAGAAAGTGCTAGCCCTCTGTCGCGATCTTTTGCACCGACTGCATAGATTTCGCCATCTTTTGAGTTAAGCAGCGCTGGATAGAGCGCTAACTTTGCTATGTAGCCTGCACCAATAAATCCCCAGCGAACTTTTCCTTTAGCTGTTTCCATAACGGTGACAATACTTGCAAAATCGACTTTAGCCAATGAGGCGTAGGATAGATCTCATGAAGAGCCAACGTTGGACTGCAAAAGATTCTAAGAAGCACATAATCGTTCCAAGCGAGTTAGATCATAAATATTCGCGCGGAACTCTTGGCGCTATTACCGGCTCTGCCCAGTTTCCTGGCGCTGCTGTATTAACGTCAAAGGCTGCCTTCGCAACAGGTCTTGGAGTCTTGCGTTTCCATAGTTCTTCTGGGCTCGCGCACCTTGTTCTTCATTCCACACCAGAAGCGATCGTTCAACCAGGCAAGGTTGATGCTTGGCTCGCCGGCTCTGGAGTTAGTGATAAAAAGTTTAGCGATTACACAACATGGCTACGCCATCGTTGGTTTACCTTAATGAAGGCACAAAGCGTTCCAACGGTTCTAGATGCAGGTGCGCTGAATTGGGCCGGCAAATTATCGCAACCAACGCTTATAACTCCACATGTTGGCGAACTAGCCAGACTGCTAGGCAAACGGGGAATTACCGTCTCTTCGGAAGCTATTGAAGCTGATCCCAAGAAATGGGCATCCCTCGCGGCCGAAAAATTGCAGGTTACCGTCTTGTTAAAGGGTTCAACTACTTATGTTGCTACGGATGATCTATTAATCGAACTTCCTAAAGCAACGCCATGGCTTGCTACCGCTGGAAGTGGGGATGTATTAGCGGGAATAATTGGGGCACTAGTTGCCACAAATTACATTGAAATATTAAATGATGAAAAAAATTTGGCTCGCATAGCGGCAACGGGTGCGATAATCCACAATAACGCTGCACATTTAGCATCTAAGGATGCCCCTATATCTGCATCAACAATTATTGAATTTATTCCCGAAGCGATTAGAAAAATTATTTAGTGGGGTTCACCCTAGATTTTTTCTTTTATCTCTCATGTGAGTATTCCATGCGCTACCTTGAGTTGTGATTAACTCGCCAACAGTTCTTGTTGCAAGCGATGATGCATTCGAATTAGCTACTTTAAGTGCATCCCTGAGGCTGCAATCAATCAATGTAGTTGCTGAAGCCAGCACTGATGAAATTGCCCAAAATCTTTACAAATTTCTCTCGCCGCAAGTTGTTCTCATTGACCTCCAATTCTCTGGCGCCGAAGCACTGAGTTTGGTGAATAAATTCAGGAAAGTAAATGCTTCGCTCGGAATTGTTTTGATGACAGCATGTCCAGATCTACGATTACTTGGATTGCTTGAGAAACAAATACCTCAAGGCGCACAAGTAATTTTAAAGAAATCTATCGCGGATTTGACTGTCGTTAGTCATGCAATAGTTCGTTCGGTTGCCGCAGTTGACGCTAAAGAGAAAATGGCATGGGTTGATAGCCATGGATCGCTTCACGAAAATGCCTTTAATTCAATCCTTTCTGAATTCACCGATATCCAAATCGAAACTTTTCGCCTACTCGCGAAAGGGTTAAGTAACTCTGAGATCGCCAAGGTGCGCTTTGTGAGTGAGAAATCTGTGGAACAAATCGTTGCCCGTATTGCACAGCATCTTCAGGTTATTCCGGATCGAACTCAAAACCTAAGAGTTGTCTTAACAGGCGAATACTTCAAATGGATCGGCGCACCGCGACACTAACGCTCACTTGTTTAAGACAGCCACTAAAGTTTGGCTATGACTTCCTCCCTAACTTTGGCTGATATTCGCGCACGGTGGAATGATGTTTTAGATCACCTCGAGTCGCAGGATCGAGTCGCATGGATCGCATACTTCGATGCACGGCTTGCCGAATTTGATGGCGTGACACTTCAATTAGATTTCCGAGATTCACGTAAATTATCCGGCGGGCATGAATACTCCCCCGCCCGCGTGAAGCTGGAGAATTCGCTGAAAGCTGCCATCTTTGAGGTTTTAGGATTAACCGTTGAGATCAGTGAAATAGCATGAAGAAGATTGCCTCTGTACTTGTATTTAGCCTAACGCTTATATCACTGCAAATAGTTCCGACAAGTGCTGCGACCTCAAAGTTGAGTATGTCGCTTATTCAAACTCCTGGCGGAGATGAACCAATTGTCACTCTGTACGGAACTTTGAAGCCGGCCAAATCTGCGGTAAAAGTTGAAATACAAATTCAATTAAATGGAAAATGGCAAGACACCAGATTTTCATCACGAACCGCGCGCGTTGGTACTTGGCGCGTGGTTGCCGTCGCTACGGCACTTAATGCTCAAGTTAAGTATCGTGCAAAGGCAGTCGTAGGCTCCAAGAACATTTATTCGAATATCCGTGGGATAACTGTTCGTTCAATCCCAGAAATTTCTAACGCTGTAACCCCTGCCATCGTTGATCAACTTGGTCCTGGTGGACGTATCCATGGCTCAGATATAAGTCGCTGGCAACATCCAAATGATGCACCAATTGACTTTGTGAAGAAGTACAACGCAGGTATGCGATTTGTAATGATTAAAGCATCAGATACTCGTGATGATGCCGATGCTTTAGCTTTGAAATATGTAATTATGGATAGATTAGCGGCGCAGGCTGCTGGTATTTACACCGGCTTCTATCATTATGCGGTTTTGCCAGATGTAAAGACAGATGCTGAAGTGATTACTGATGCACAAACCCAGGCGCAGAAAGTGATTTGGCGCTTGGGCGCCCTTGGCGGCTACAACGAACGCGATCTTCCATATGCGCTAGATCTAGAAAACAACTGTGTTCGCTTATCAGGGAAAACTTGCGCGAGATATCTTCCAAAGGCGCAAATTACTCTTTGGGCAAAGACTTTCCTAAAGGTGCTACGCCAGAAAACCGATCGCATGCCAATCTTGTATTCATATCCAAGTTTCTTAGAGGGTGCGATGGTTCGTGATGACGAACTTCGTCAATATCCGCTCTGGCTTGCTCAGTACGGAATTGATCCTGCCGACCCATTGGGTCAACCTGGCTTGAAGGAGGGCGGTTGTTATGTTCACTCTTGGACTGCCGCTAACTGCTCTTCGCAATGGATCATCTGGCAGTACTCATCTTGCGGAATCGCTCCGAAGTATGGCGTACCTGGAAATCGTCTTGATTTAAATGTATTTCGGGGCGAACCGAGCGCATTCTTAGATTTGATTAAGGGTAAATGGCTTCCTGAAATCGTTGATCAAATGCCTATGAACGAAACTAGTACATTAGTTTACAAAAACGTTAAATTTACAACGAGTGATAAACCCGTGACTTTGGAAGTCGATGTAACCCGACCAGATGGAAAGCCGGTTGTTACCGGAACGGTTCGCTTCTATGCCAACTCTGATAATCCAATTGAACCTAAGCCGATTCAAACGGTTGTTAGATCTACAAGTGGCTCTTGGAAATTAACGATCAACGGAATTCCAGCTGGAACTTGGACCGGGCGAATCGGCTTTAAAGATGCAACAGGAACTCACGCCGAAAGCCGCGCGCCAATTACCTTAACTATTGCGCAAGGCATTCCAGCAACGCCATCACCTTCACCAAAGCCGACTGCTTCACCTACGAAGAAGCCAGCGACCGATGGATGCAGAAATCAGATTAAGAATTAACGCACTGGTGCAAGAAGATTTGCCAGCGCCGCGCGTTCAATTTTTAGCTGCTTAGTAAATTCTGAAACTGAAGCTTTCTTAGCGGCGGCATCCCAGCCCAAAATCGGTGCAATCAAAGTGGCAACAGCTGAGGCTAGAGATTCTCCGCCATCATTAGCCTCAAAAGCGATTCGTGTTCTTCGCGAAATTACATCATCGACGCTCTGTGCGCCTTCGTGAGTTGCTGCATAAACGATTTCCGCCTTTAGGTACGGATGATCGGAAGTTAGCTGCTGTGCTAATTTCTTATCGGATTCAATAATTTTGAAAATGTCTTCAATAGTTGAGCCGTACCGATTTAATAAGTGTGTAATAGTTTCAACTGATAGTCCGCTGAGCTCAGCCAACTGAGCGCTTTGTTGTTCAAGTGCGAAATAACCGTCGGCGCCTATCGCCGGAATTTTCTCAGTAACTGAATCTGCAACAATTCGACGCAAGTCATTGACCGCTAGATCAATTACATCTTTGCCCATCACTCGATACGTTGTGTACTTTCCGCCTGCAATGCTGACAAAACCAGGCACTGGGCGATCCACTGTGTGCTCACGAGAGAGCTTGGTGGTCTTTGAATCAGATGCATTGGCTACTAGCGGACGCAGGCCTGCATAAACACCGATGATTTCATTCGCACTGATCTTGGGGTGCAGCACGCGGTTGGCTTGATCAATGATGTATTCAACATCTTCCTTAGTTGCCACAGGATTGTTCCGATCGGCTTTGTAAGGAGTGTCCGTTGTGCCGACTATCCATTTATCGGCCCACGGAATAATGAAAAGGACTGATATCGCTGTTTTTAGAATGATTCCTGAATCAGAATTGATTGCGCTCTTCGGTAGGACGATATGTGCGCCTTTACTCATGGCAACTTTATAGCCAGGCTTTATCCCGAATTTTTCGTGTAGTTCATCGCTCCAAACTCCCGCACACATGACAGTTACCTTTGCGCTAACGGTGATGCGCTTTCCGCTGTTAAGGTCTCGGACTTTCGCACCAACCACGCGCTTTCCATCACGAACAAGTTCTTCACATTCCACGCGCGAAGCAATCACAGCTCCGTGGCGTGCGGCTGTGCGGGCGATGGCAAGAGTGTGGCGAGCATCGTCAACCTGTGCATCAAAGTATTTAATCGCGCCATTTACGAGATCGCTACGAAGAGACGGTGCTATTTCAGCGATTTTCTTCTCACTCAAATGCTTATGCCACGGAAGTGCTCTCTGAAATCCGCGAAGTACATCATATAGAGCTAGTCCTGCACCAACGTAAGTTCGTTCACGATATTTTTCATGAAGTGGATATAAAAATCCAACTGGCTTAACCAAATGTGGAGCAAGGGAAGAAACCATTAACTCGCGCTCGTGTAGCGCTTCCCGAACTAGCTTAAAATCATATTGTTCTAGGTACCGCAGTCCACCATGAATTAACTTGCTAGAACGGCTTGAAGTGCCAGATGCAAAGTCTTGGCTTTCAACTAGCGCAACTTTCAAACCGCGAGATGCCGCATCGAGCGCTGCGCCGACTCCGGTTACTCCCCCACCAATAATTAGAAGATCAAAATCTTCGCCAGCAAGAGATTTAAGAGCGGCCAGACGTTGCACCGGATTTAAACGCGAATCAAACATCTTTCCTCCCGCCCTATTGCTAGAAAATCTATTCGTTATAGGCTTAAGGATATGTCATACATCGCCAGTATTGATCAAGGAACGAGCAGCTCTCGTTGCATGATCTTTGATAAATCCGGATCAGTCATGGCGATGGCGCAGAAGGAACATAAGCAATTCACTCCCGAATCCGGCTGGGTAGAACACGATTCTGCCGAGATATGGCAGAACACCACAGAAGTTATCAAGGAGGCGATCTCAAAGTTAGGGATATCTCCCAATGAGATTGCGGCGATCGGCATAACAAATCAGCGTGAAACGATAGTTGCTTGGGATAAGCAGACCGGCCAACCGCTACATCATGCGATTGTTTGGCAAGATACCCGAACCGCTGATTTCTTAGATTCCATACGCGAAGAAGATAAGAAAAAGCTGGTCGATCGCACCGGACTTGCAATTGCTCCGTACTTCTCGGCAAGCAAGATCCATTGGTTACTAAATAATGTAGAAGCGGTTCAGCAAGTGCAACGTGCTGGAAATCTGAAGGTTGGCACGATCGACTCGTGGCTGACCTGGAATCTAACCGGCGGTCTACACATCACCGATGTCACCAACGCTTCGCGCACGATGCTGATGAATCTTGAAACGCTATCTTGGGATCCTGAGTTGCTCGCAATTTTTAACATTCCAATTGATATCTTGCCCGAGATCAAATCCTCATCCGAGCTTTATGGAAAAAGCCTTGCCACCGGACTTTTTGGCGCAGAAATTGCCATCTCGGGAATTTTAGGCGACCAACATGCAGCAATGGTGGGACAGGCATGTTTTGAAAAGGGAAGCTCCAAGACAACCTATGGAACTGGCAATTTCGCGCTATTAAATACCGGAAATGAAATCGTTCGTTCTAAGCATGGGCTTTTAACAACAGTCTGCTTTAAGTTTGGTGATAAACCTGCGCAATATGCCCTAGAAGGTTCGGTTGCGGTTACTGGATCTGCAATCCAATGGCTTCGTGATCAACTCGGAATAATCTCATCAGCCGCAGAAATAGAAACTTTAGCGCTCCAAGTTAAAGATGCTGGAGGAATTTTCTTCGTACCGGCATTTTCTGGTTTATTTGCACCTTATTGGCGCAGCGATGCCCGCGGCGTCATCGTTGGCTTAACTCGTGCAACAACTAAAGCGCATTTAGCGCGTGCTGCTCTAGATGCAATTTGCTACCAAACTATGGAGATTATGGATGCCATGGTGGCCGATAGTGGAATTGCTATGACAGAGATGAAAGTTGATGGAGGAATAACGGCCAATCAACTCTGCATGCAGCTGCAAGCCGATGTAATGGGAATCGATATTGTTAAACCGCTAATCACCGAAACAACCGCACTAGGTGCGGCATATGCCGCAGGGTTGGCGATCGGGTTTTGGAAATCTACCGATGAAGTTAAAGCGCAATGGCGCCAAGATCGACGTTGGAAACCTGAAAGTGATGTGAAAACTCGCGCTGCTGGAGCAACACAATGGAAACGAGCCGTTGCTCGCACCTTTAATTGGCTGGAATAGCCTTAGAGTTAGCCCATTATGAGCGAGCAGAAAATCCTTAATGCTGGAGTAATTCGTAACAATTTGGAGATGGCCGATGGACGCACCATTCGCTATTACGACTCCCAGGGACAATCACGTACCGCTCAAGATAATCGTGAAAAAGAAGAGCAGCCGGGTATTGGTGAACTTCGCCTTGATCCACTACTTAACGAGTGGGTTGTTATGGCCGCGCATCGCCAAGGTCGCGTCTTCTTGCCGCCTAAAGAGTTATGCCCGCTCTGCCCAACAAAAGGCGAACTACTTACTGAGATTCCAGATACAAACTATGAAGTAGTTGTATTCGACAACCGCTCCCCTTCTCTTCGCAAACCAGAAGGTGATTGGGCGGCGCCAGATATGGTCGGGCCAGAAACCGATGCCGGAACTGCTGCTGGAAAGTGCGAAGTAATCTGCTTCACCGATAATCACGGCGGCTCATTTAAAGATTTAACACCACAACGTGTACGAGTTCTGTTGGAAGCATGGATTGACCGAGTTCGTGAGCTTTCGCAGGAGCCATACATTCATCACATCGCGCCTTTTGAAAATCGCGGTGAAGAAGTTGGCGTAACGCTCTCTCATCCACATGGACAAATTTATGCTTACTCTTATCTGCCAGCGCGCGTTCAGAAGATGCTGGCAGTTGCGCGTAAATATATGGATGAGACCGGCAAAGTCTTATTCGATGATGTTGTGGCGCGCGAACTCAAAGATCGAGTTCGTATCGTGGCGAAGAACGCCCACTGGGTCGCTTATGTTCCTTATGCGGCACGTTATCCATTTGAAATCCATGTTGCCCCGCTGAAACCTGTCGCAGATTTATCAGAACTTTCAGCAGAACAAGCGGATTCATTTCCTGAAATATCTTTGGAAGTTATGCGCCGCTTAGATGGCGTATTTGGTATTGACATGGCTTACATCGCAACTTGGCATCAAGCGCCCGTGCGCGAAGGCCGCGATCTTTTGCGCCTGCATTGGCAGATCACCAGCGTTCGTCGTGCACCTGGGAAGTTAAAGTATTTGGCAGGTAGCGAATCCGCGATGGGCGCATTCATTATGGATTTAAAACCGGAACAATCTGCTGGGCAGCTGCGAGATGTTGCGCTCTGAATTTAGCGCTCTCTTTGGCCAATCTCCAGAAATAATCAGCGAGGCGCCAGGTCGGGTTAATTTAATCGGCGAGCATGTCGATTATTGCGATGGTTTTGTAATGCCTTTTGCGATCAGTGACCGCACATACGCTGCTATACATCGACGAAATGATCGTAATATCCGCATCGCATCAGCTCAGCGTCCAGATGAATTATTTGAAATTTCTCTCGATGACCTCGCGGCAGACAGTAAGGGAGATTGGGAGCGATATATCTTGGGAGTTATCTGGGCCTTCGGCGACCGAATTACAACTGGGCTAGATATTCTCGTAGATGGTGGCGTTGCACTTGGTGCAGGACTTTCTTCATCGGCAGCTCTCGAATGTTCGATTGCCACTGCACTTAATCAGCTATTTAACGTGGGTCTATCTCTTCCCAAACTCGCTCGTTTAGCGCAGCGCGCTGAAAACGAATACGTCGGTGTTCCCTGTGGAATTATGGATCAATCAGTCTCACTTATGGCCCAAACTGGAAGTGCGCTTCTTTTAGATTGCCGAGATCTAAGTACCGAGCAAATTCCACTTGATCTAGCAAGCGCTGGACTTGAACTTTTAATTATCGATACCCGCGCTCATCATGCCCTTGTAGATGGCGGTTATGCCGAGCGCCGCGCGTCTTGCGAATCTGCTGCAGCAAAGTTGGGAATCAAAGCTTTGCGCGACTGCACAATTGCCGATCTTGAAGCCGCACGTGAAAAGTTAACGGAACTTGAATACATGCGCGCAGAACATGTTGTAAATGACATTGCCCGAGTTCACCAAACTGTTGCCTCACTCAAAGAAAATGACTTTGTGAATGTAGGCCGAATTCTCACCGAATCGCATGCCTCGCTGCGCGATCGTTTTGAAATTTCTTGCCCAGAACTTGATTTAGCGGTGGATGTCGCACTCGCAAACAAATCTCTGGGCGGCCGAATGATCGGTGGTGGATTTGGCGGAAGCGCTATCGCGCTCTTTAAGGTTGCAGATATCGAACCAGCTAAATTAGCTATCGCCGCCGCATTCAAGAACGCAGGATTTACGGAACCGAGATTCTTTACATCGCTACCTAGCAGCGGTGCCGCCGTAATTAACTAAAGAGCGCTAACCGAAATAACTTCGACGCCACCGATAGAACCAAGAACATCAACTAAATCGGTTGGATCAGAGCCTGGGACTGCAACGGTAACTTCGTCGTAACCGCGACCATCTTCAGATTTAATTACATTTAACCCACGAATATCTGCGCCAGCAGCGCCAATTGCAGATGCCAGCAGCCCAAGTGAGCCGGGGCGATCTGGAAGAGAGATCTCTAAACGAAATAGCGCCATGGGTAGAAGGTTACCTCAGGTTGCTTAAACCGCAGGCGCTGTTCCGAGCGTGATCTTGTAGGTCTTAGAAGATCCGTCAGGCAGAGTCATGACCACAGTGATCACAGCACCTGGCGCATATGAGCGGATCTTTACGATCGCTGCATCACGGTTGGAAATCTTCACGCCATCAATTGATTTGATGATTGAGCCAACTAATACGCCAGCTTTTTCTGCACCTTCACCAGGTGTTAACTGAATAATTTTTGCTTGAGTTTCAGCGGTTACATCATCAAATACAACTCCCATTACTGGACGAGTTGACTTGCCAGTTGCGATAATTTCTTCGATTACACGCTTTGCTTCGTTAATTGGAATTGAAAAACCTAGACCGATACTTCCGCTGGTACCACCAGAAGTAAGTGTTGCAATAGCAGAGTTAACACCGATGATGCGACCTTGCGAATCTACGAGGGCGCCACCGGAATTGCCTGGGTTAATTGCTGCATCGGTTTGAATCGCATTTACATATGAAGTTGAGTCAAGAGTTCCAGCGGTAACTGGACGATTAAGTGCGGAGATAATTCCTTGAGTAACGGTATTTGCCAGCCCTAGAGGTGAACCGATTGCTAGTACTTCATCTCCAACGCTGACCTTGGAGGAATCTCCAAGTGCGATCGCCGGCAAATTTCCCTTCTTTACCTGCAGAACAGCGATGTCGTACATACGATCGCGTCCAACGATTGTGGCGGCAACTTCGCTGCCATCGGCAAATTCAACTTTAATTGTTCCGCTGTTGGCCGCGGATTCAACAACGTGGTTATTTGTGATGATATAACTAATCGAAGAATTTGATTTATAAATCGAACCTGAGCCGGTTCCACCGCCGGTGGCTGTCTTTACTGAAATTGAAACCACAGATGGGGTAACGAGCGCCGAAATTGATTTAGCGTTAATTGAATTGTTGCCAATTTCTATGGCTGTCTTATTGGCTGGGCATGATCCAGATTTGGCTAAAGATAAAGCTTGGGTGCGATTATCGGCACATACAACAACGCTGCCCGCAGTTGATGTCGTCGCAGCAGTTGCGACGGTGCCTGCGACAAGTGCGCCAGCAACAAAAGCGATGGTTACCTTTAGAGGTGTACGTGTGATCTTCATGTCCCGATAATCTCTCTTAATTCTTAGCAATTCCTGTGACTCAGGTGTAAAGATTATTAGGCTTCTACGATCCAAGCACCTTCAACTGCCACTTTTAGCTTGGGCAGTGGTTTATTGGTTGGTCCAGTCAGCGCTTTACCCCCATTTTCGGGATCAAAGACAGCGCCGTGACAACCGCATTGCAGATTCTTAGTTGCCGAGTTGTAAGTGACAGTGCAGCCTTCATGGGTGCAAACTGCAGAATACGCATATACCCCAGTTTTGGTTTTAAATAGAACTGCAGGATTTCCGGATTTTGAAGTGAAGTTATGGGTCTTGCCAATTGCGATATCGCCTGCCTTAATAATCTTTACCGGTCCCGCCACTACCTCAGCAGTTTTCTCCTTCGGAAAAAGTCTTCCAATCCATGCGCCGGCAATAGCAAGTGCGGCAACCGAGGAAATACGAATAAAGCCACGGCGATCGATTGACAGGGTGCTCTTTCGGCGCGAACCGTATAGAAATAGAAAATAGGAAAGCCAGAGCACTGCATAGGCTAAATCGCTTGCAAAGAAATATGGCCGAACATTCCAGCTACTTGCCAACCAGAGCGTGATTGACATAGCTAAACCACCGAAAGCGGCCCAAGTTGGTGCAATCCAAAGTAGCGTTGCAAATCCGATTGCAAACTCTGCAAGCATTACAAAGATTCCGATTTGTGTTGAATGCTCAAGCGCTTTATTTAAAAGAAAATCAATCGGAGAATTTTGAGCGTAGGCAGAAAGTTGCGTACCAATAAAAGTTGGCGAACCGGAAGTTAAAAATCCTGGATCACTTGCCTTATCCCAACCGGCGTAGATCCAAGTTACTCCGAGCCAGAATCGCATAACGCGCAGCGGCCAGAGTTGGTTTTTCCAAGAGGTTTTAAACTTCATAATCTCAATTTAGACCTAATTGGCTTACAAAGGATGGATCAGACTTGCGAAGCTGCCCCACCTGGCCTCGATCCAGGGACATCCGAATTAACAGTTCGGCGCTCTACCAACTGAGCTATGGGGCAAAGAGTATTAACTTGTCGTGCAGGCGCACACTCTAGCGCAAGAGGTGGGGTGGGTCTAAATCGAGCGAAGCGCGAGATCATGCAGACCGCGGCGGGTGGTCTCAAGGGCTACCAGGCTGGCGAAGGCTTGGTTGTACTCCTGCTCATTTTCAACTGGATTTAACCGCTGCAGCGAAGATTTCAGTTCTGCGATCTCCCGCGAAATTCCGACTTCGCGTAATCGCGCGACGATGCTCTCCACATAGTGGCCAGTGACTTCGCCGTCAGCGCGAATCGGTTCAACATTTAATTCGGTAAATAGCGAACGCATATTCTCGTCAGTGATTTGTTCAATTTCGATTGAACTTTTCTCTTCAGCTTGCGCAATGATCTGCGCCAATTGAATATATGCCGGATGGGAAAACGCGCCGCTTTCTATCTCGCGCCAATTGGAAATTAACGTAGGCATTTGCAGACGAGCCTTTAAAACTTCACGTTCCAGAATTAAGCGCGGTTCTTGTGGATTTGGGCGCCATGGCACTTGTGGTCTTTCTTCTTCACTCGTTGCTGGTGCGCTCTGCTGCGGTTGTTTCTTTACGCCTTGCGCAACCGCAGATGAAACAGTTTCTACTTCGACGCCGAGCCAGCCAGCTAGCAATCGTGTGTATTCCGGACGAAGTGATTTATCGCGAATCTGGGCGACAAGTGGGGCAGTTGCATTAAGTGCGTTGACGCGACCTTCGGCGGTATCTAGCTTATGAAGCGCGAGTTCAGTACGGATGGCGAACTCAAATAACGGAACTCGCTTGGCAATTAAGTCTCTCAGCGCAAGGTCACCTTTTTGTTGGCGCAGGTCGCATGGGTCGAGACCATTTGGTTCAACTGCCACAAATGTTTGAGTGACAAATTTTTGATCTTCGGTAAATGCGCGCATTGCCGCTTTCTGTCCGGCGGCATCGCCATCAAAGGTGAAGATAACTTCACCGCGGAAAGCATCGTCATCCATCAGCAAGCGGCGAATAATGCGAATGTGATCGGCGCCGAATGCAGTTCCGCAAGTAGCAACCGCAGTTGTGATACCAGCTAACTGCGCCGCCATCACATCTGTGTAACCTTCCACAATTACGACCTGGCGCTTTTTGGCGATCTCTTTCTTGGCCACATCAAGTCCGTAGAGCACCTGGCTCTTCTTGTAAATCGGTGTCTCAGAAGTATTTAGATATTTAGGGCCTTGATCTTCTTCGTCACTAGCTAACTTACGTGCGCCAAATCCAACAACATCGCCGGAGATATCTTTAATTGGCCAGGTAAGACGATTGCGGAATTTATCGATCGGTCCGCGCTGTCCCATCTTGGAAAGTCCAGCTGTTTCTAATTCATCAATTGTGAATCCTTGTTCGCGCAAGAATTTAGTCAGGCCATCCCATTCATCTGGGGCAAAACCAACTCCGAAAGTTTCGCAGGCGCCTTTATCGAATCCGCGCTTGGTCATTAACTCTCGCGCATGTGCAGCAAGCGGTGAAGTATTTAGCTGTTCTTGATAGAACTTGGCGGCAAGCGCATTGGCTGCGATCAATCGCGAGCGATTGCCGGCAGGTGCGGGCGTGAAATTTCCTTGCTCGTAACGAAGTTGATAGCCCAAGCGATCGGCTAAACGTTCGATAGTTTCGGTAACACTCAAGTGATCGATCTTCATTAAGAAAGCGATTACATCGCCGCTTGCCTGACAGCCAAAGCAGTGGAAGAAACCCTTACTTGGGGTTACGTGAAAGGAAGGAGATTTCTCGTCGTGGAAAGGACAGAGCCCTTTCTTCTGACCACCTCCCGCAGATTTGAGTTGCACGTAATCTGCGATGACCTCATCAATGGGTGAGCGTTCGCGCACATGCGCTACATCTTCTTCTTTAATACGTCCGCTCATAAATACATGTTATCTCTCTAATTCGATTAAAGACTTTACCGGAGCGCGCTCAAGCGGGCATGGAGCGCGTAGGCGCCGGGGTCGGTGAGGCTAGCAACTTGATCGATGATGATGCGCATTCGGGAAGTTTCATCGCTCGAGGATTGCCAATCCTTCACAAATATCGGATCCAGCGCTGTTGCCGCGTGCTTATGCAACATCTCAACCAACTCTTTAATAACTATCTGTTGTTTGGCATAACGCTCTTGTGAAATCGCAGCATTAATTAGGTAATGGCCTGCAACTGCCTTTAAGAAATCAACTTCTATTTCTTGTTCGCGCGGAATGACGAGATCGGCCTCATAACGACTTAGTGAACCATCGCCATGAACTTTTCGAGTCTCTAATTCGGCTGCGAGAACGAAGCGACCGATAAGTTGTGACGTTGAATCCTTTAAGCGAGCAAGTGAGCGATGGCTACCATCATAAAAACGTGGCCAGCAAGATAGTTGTTGTAAACGCTGCAAAGCGGCAGCAGCTTCATCTTTAGTTGCAGTTGAGCCGTAGCTATCTTGCATCTCTTTGTGCAAAATATCGAAATCACGTTCGAAGTTATCTACCTTTACCTGACCAACAAAGATTGCATCTTCTAAATCGTGAACTGAATAAGCACAATCATCAGACCAATCCATGATCTGCGCTTCGATACATTTGCGATCCGATGGCGCGCCTTGGCGCATCCAATTAAAGATTTCAACATCGTCGTCATAAACCCCAAATTTGCGCGGGTTAATTGCGCGAGGCCACGGATATTTGGTAGCAGCGTCAAGAGATGCTCTAGTTAAATTTAAGCCGACTGTCTTGCCGTCTTCATCCACAGTCTTTGCTTCTATACGAGTTAGCAATCGAAAGCTTTGGGCATTTCCTTCAAAGCCGCCGAAATCTTTGGCAACTTCAGCTAATGCTTCTTCACCATTGTGCCCAAAAGGTGGATGACCTAAATCATGTGACAGGCATGCGGTTTCAAGAAGATCAGGATCTGCACCAAGTGATTCACCGAGTTCTCGACCGATTTGTGCGCATTCAAGTGAATGTGAAAGTCGAGTACGTTGGAAATCATTCTCCCAAGGAACTGCAACTTGAGTCTTTGCCGCTAAGCGACGAAGTGCGGCAGAGTGAATAACGCGGGCGCGATCGCGCATAAATTCGGTACGGCCAGGGCGTTTGGCAGGTTCGAAGAGAAAGCGCTCTTGATCTTTCTCTGAATAGTTCTGCGCACCGCTGTTCATAGTCCTACCCTAAATGATCGCTGATATGTATGCCGCGCCTGCCTAAGGTGACATAGGCCAGATATGCGCCGGTTTCACGCACCAAATACCGCTTTCCCGAATTTTCCAAGGCGTTCGGTCCAGTCTTTACGGGTGAACAAGTAGCGATCGCTCCCAAATCATTTGCCATGGTCATCGCGCGACGGCAATGAAATGGATCGGTAACGATGATTACATCTTTCCAATCATTTAACTTCATAAACTTCACATAGTTTTGCGTCGACACCCAAGTATCACGACCTACTTCAAGTGAAGTTATGTTGCGTGACTTAACGCCGTTAGTGGATAACCAATACTTTCCAGAGGCGGCCTCTGTAGTGCGATCACCTGGTGCACCTGCGCCGACGGTAATTATGTGAGGAGCAAGCCCCAGTTCGTAAATTCGTTTAGCTTCTTGTAAGCGCGCTTCTAGCACTTCGCCAGGTCGGCCATTTAACTGCGCCGCTCCAAGAACAACAATGACATCACCTTGGCGAATCAACGGATTATTTGCCGCCTGCCAAGTAACACCTACCGCATACAGCGGCACCGCAATAACAATTAGCAAAATCGCTGCGATAACGCGACGAATAATTTTAAAGAAAATCATCCGCCCGAGAACGCATCTTCTAACTCAACTGAAACATCTTCATCTGGATCAAGGAGCCATCCATCCGGCAAAGTTGGTGGACGACCGTGGCTAACTCGACCACGTGGCTTTTCAGCAACTTCAAATGGATATGGCTGATCTGTTAATTGATTTAGTAATGTGCGAAGTTCGGCTAAAGATGAATGCATTCCGAACTGGCGGCGGAGCTCGCTTGGAACTCGAAAACCCTTCAAATACCAAGCCATATGTTTGCGCAGGTCGCGACATCCACGATCTTCTGATTCGAAGTAATCAACAATCAATTCGGCATGACGGAACATAACTTCGCGAACTTCAAAGAGCGAAGGAAGTACACGTTTTTCCCCGCCTTTAAAAGCTTCAACAAGATCTGCAAATAACCAAGGGCGTCCCAAGCATCCGCGACCAACCACGACACCTGCACATCCAGTTTGATCCATCATCGCTTTGCCATCAGCGCCCGACCAGATATCGCCATTTCCAAGAACGGGTGTTCCGGTTGGCTTTAAATGTTCAACCAAGCGCGCGATCGCCGACCAATCAGCTTTTCCTTCATACATCTGCTCTGCAGTGCGCGCATGTAGTGCTACCCAAGCAACGCCGCTATCTGATGCTGACTTGGCCGCTTCTAAATATGTATGGTGATCAGTATCAATACCGATGCGCATCTTTACGGTTACTGGAATACCAAAAGGTTTGGCTGCTTGTACCGCTGCATCAACAATTGATGAAAATAACTTTCGCTTGTAAGGAAGTGCTGCTCCCCCGCCTTTGCGAGTTACCTTCGGAACGGGGCAACCAAAGTTCATATCAATGTGATCGGCGAGATTTTCTTTGCCGATCATTGTGACTGCAGCGCGCATGGTGTGTGGATCAACGCTGTACAACTGCACCGAACGCGGCCATTCTCCGGCGCCAGGAGCGATCATTCGTAAGGTATCTGGACGTCTTTCAATGAGCGCTCGTGCAGTGACCATTTCCGAGACAAATAACCCAGCGCCTTGTTCGCGACAGAGCGCGCGAAAAGCGGAGTTGGTAATTCCTGCCATCGGTGCAAGAACTACTGGTGGATCAATTACATGGTCACCACTTGCTAGTGGAAGGGTAAGTGGCACTGGTTAGCAACCGAGTAGTTTTGGAGCAAGCCAAGCTTCTACTTGATCGATGGCGATACGTTCTTGCGCCATAGTGTCACGATCGCGAATGGTTACAGCTTGATCATCAAGTGTTTCAAAGTCGATGGTGATGCAATATGGAGTACCGATTTCATCTTGGCGACGGTAGCGACGACCGATTGCACCGGCATCATCAAAGTCAATATTCCAGTTCTTGCGCAATTGCGCCGCAAGATCGCGCGCCTTTGGCGAAAGATCAGCGTTACGTGAAAGTGGCAATACCGCAGCCTTAACTGGAGCCAAACGGTGATCGAGCTTAAGCACTGCGCGCTTTTCCATCTCGCCCTTGGCATTTGGCGCTTCATCTTCAGTGAAAGCATCCATTAGGAAAGTGAGTGCGCAACGGTCTACACCTGCTGCGGGTTCGATTACATAAGGTGTCCAGCGTTCGTTCTTCTCTTGATCGAAGTAAGAAAGATCCTTACCTGATGCGGCAGAGTGCGCCTTTAGATCGAAATCTGTGCGGTTTGCAATACCTTCGAGCTCGCCCCATTCGGTACCGGCGAATTCAAATTTATATTCAATATCAGCGGTGCGCTTTGAATAGTGTGACAACTTCTCTTTTGGATG
>JACCEB010620752.1_pt1 | contig 21653 bp, 18 predicted proteins | sample 7454761 | NCBI WGS metagenome assembly JACCEB01 (sample SAMN15323454, study PRJNA562643) | freshwater metagenome | isolation source: river surface water | place: USA:Blue River Watershed | collected 2017-08-18 | reverse complement strand
CGGACTTCCTGCCGATGCTGAAAAAGATTGGCCAGTCGATCGCGAAGAGCGGCGGCCGCATCACCGTCGAAGGCCATACCGACGACATACCGCTGACGGGCCACAACCGTTACCGTTCCAACTGGGACTTGTCCGGCGCGCGTGCCGCGTCGGTGGCGGATTACCTGACCGGCAATGCGGGCGTGCCGCGCGAGCGGGTGGTCGTGCGCGGCATGGCCGACACGCGACCAGTGGCGCCGAACGACAGCCGCGAAGGCCGGGCAAAGAATCGCCGCATCGAAGTACTGGTGGATGCCTACGGCGGTTGAAGGCAGAAGCCTGAAAGCTGAAAGCTGAACGCTGCCCTCTCAGCCGTTGACCTTGTTGCGCAGGTCGTTGTGCATGTTCTGCTGCAGCATCAGGCCCTCGAACACCGCAATCAGGATCGGCGATTTGTGGCTGAGCATGTCGCGCAGGGCATCGACCGTAATTTCCTGGCACACCGAATCCTCGACGGCAATCGCCGTCGCGCCGCGAATGCCGCCCTGGAGCATCGCCTGCTCGCCAAACGATTCGCCTTCCTTCAAGGTGACGAAGACCTTGCCGTTCTTGTCGGCCATGCCGATCGCGCCCGACTGGATCAGGTACAGCTTGTCGGCCGGCGCGCCTGCCTCGAACAGGACCGTGCCCTTGGGCAGGGACACTTCGACAAAATTGTTCATAGCAGTTGCGGCGTCGGTTTCGGAAGTTTGAGGGTACGCATCACCAGCGAGCGGATGATGCCGCGCAGGCCGGACGCCATGTTCTGGATCAGCAGGTTGATCGAGCCCAGCGGCATCACGCGCACCTGCACCGAATTGACCGCAATCACCGTCATCACATAGTCGATGCCCGCAATGCCCTCGGCCAGGCCGATCACGCTGCCCGGGCCGAGCCGGTAGATGTGGCTGCCTTGAATCCCGAGCGCCGTGCCGCTGACGATAAAGTAAGCCGATTCCGCCGGTTGGCCGGCCGTGCAGATGCGTGCCTTCGGATCGAACAGCGAAATGTTCAACTCCGAGCAGCCCCACAAGGTGAAGTACAAGCGCTCGTTGCTGACCAGCTTGCCGGACGCATACAGCTCCAGGCTTTGCTTCGAATACGGATCCACCGCGCCAAGCTTGTGCAGGTGTTCGATGTCGACCCCGAAGCTGGCCGTTATTTCATTGTTCAATCAGTGACCTCTCGCTGTCCCGGCAGGAGCCGGGCTCTGTCGCTACTTGCGTCGGCTGCCCGCATTGCATGCAAGGCAGTCCGATATATTTCTGGCGGGCAAGCTTAGCAATTCTTGCTTTCACTTGCAAACCAGCGTGGCCAAGGCATGCAACGAAGGTGAAGCAACACGGTTTTGCGCAAAAAGCCGCCTGTTATAATTCAGAAACGTTTCTCAAAGAAAACTTTGACAGTGATGGAAAAGCCTCCCTCGACCTGGGTCGACTTGCAAGCCGGACTCGCCCGGCTGCGCCAGTCATGGCCGCATCCCTGGGTCGGGCTTCCCGCGATTGCCTCGGACTGCCTGCGGCAGCTTGGCTATCGTGAAGACCTGTCGCTGTCCGATTCCGCGCGCGCCCTGCGCGATTGCATCGCGCTGGTCGCAGCTGCCATCGAAGACGATGGCGCTCAACGCCAGCAGCAGGGCGCCGAGCCCGCGTATCACAACCGGCTGCATATCGCCGACACCCTGTGCAGCATGACCTGCCTGCTGCTGGCGACCCGCGCCGAGCAGCAGCGTGCGCCCGACAGCGCGCCCAGCGAAGCCGAATGGGTGCTGATGCTGGCGATGCTGGGCCATGATTTCCGGCACACCGGCAAGGTGAACCAGTTCCCCGGCGAGATCGAAGGCCAGTCCGTCAGCGCGCTGCAGCCGCTGATGCAGGCCGCCGGCGTGCCGGAGCCGCTGCGCGCCCGAGTGGCCGAGCTGATCCTGATGACCGACCCGACCCGCGTGCGCCCGCATCATGAAGCCATGCGCGGACGTCCGTTCGACCTTGATGATTTCGGCTGCATGGCGATGCTGCTGCAGGAGTGCGACATCCTGGCCAGCGCGATGCCGCAGATCGGCATCGGGCTGACGCACCAACTGGCCAGCGAGTGGTCGCAGTTTTCCGAAGCGATGGCCAGCTCACTGTTGCGCGCCAAGAGCCGCATTGTTTTCCTGCGCGATTTTGCGCTGTTCTCCAGCCCGGCCAGCCGGCGACTGGGCTTGACCGCGATGACGGCGGCCGAGATCCGGCAGCTCGAAGGCGCGCCGGCCGAGTCTCCCATCTGAACCGGCGCAAGGCCGCTCCGCGATCAGCGCTTCCCACCTTTATCCAGCGACCTTCCGTATGCGACACCTCCTTTCTTCTGCCTGGGCCCGATTGCGCGGACAGGCGCCGCAGCCTGCGAACGACAGCAAGGCACTGTCCGATGGTCAGGTCGATGCGCTGGTGCGCGGCGCCGTCGATGCCATCGTCAACCGCAGTGTCGATGGTATCGTCCATCGGCTGCAGGGCGACGTGCGCAAGATCGCCGGCTTCGACGACAAGGAAGTGTTTGGCCAGGCGCTCGAGAGCAGTCCCTACGGTGTCGTGCTGACCGATGCCAGCCACGTCATTCATTTCGCCAACCGCAAATACTCGGAAATCACCGGCCACGGCCGCGCCGACCTGATTGGCCGCCATGCAGATTCGCTGTTCATCCCGCAGCAGGGCGGCAAGGTGTCCGAATTCCTCGGGCTCGGCGGACGCTGGAGCGGCCAGCGCGACCTGCTCACGCCAGCCGGCAAGAGGGTGCGCACCTGGAACCAGGTGGTGGCGCTGCGCGATCACGAGAACGCCATCATTGGCTATTGCGGAACCCTCGAGGACATCACCCAGCGCCTGGCCGATGCCGAAGAACTGGAAAACTATCGACACAACCTGCAGTCCGTCATCGACGTGCGCACTGCCGGCCTGCGCATCCAGCTGGAGACCATCCGTGGCAATGAGGAGCGCTACAGCTTCGCGCTGGAAGCGACCCAGGACGGCGTCTGGGACTGGAACCTGACCACCGACGAGATCGAGTGCAACAACGCCTACCTGAACATGCTCGGTTACGAGCGTGACCAGTTGGGCAATCTCGCGCAGGACTGCCTGTTCGCGCTGATCCATCCGGGCGAGCGCGATGCGGTGCGCGAAGTGTTCTCCGACCCGAACAAGCTCGGCACCAGCTCCAGCAGTGATGCCGACATGTTCGCCCTTGAATACCGGATGCGTGCTCGCGACGGCGCCTATCGCTGGATCGAGTGCCGCGCCAAGGCCGTCGTGTATGACGACCAGGGCCGCCCGCTGCGCATCGTCGGCTCGCACAGCGACCAGACCATGCACAAGCAAGTCGAACAAGACCTGCGCAATGCGAAAGAAGCCGCCGAAGCGGCCAGTCAGGCCAAGAGCACCTTCCTGGCCAACATGAGCCATGAACTGCGTACGCCGCTCAATGCCGTCATCGGCATGACCTACCTGATGCAGCACAGCATCGAGGACAAGGTGCAGAAGGACCGACTGAAGAAGATCAACGAAGCCGGCCAGCACCTGCTGGGCGTCATCAGCGACATTCTCGACATGTCGAAGATCGAGTCCGGCAAGATGATCCTCGAGAACGCCGATTTCGAGACCCGTCACCTGATGAAACGCGTCAATGGCATGGTCGCCGAGCGCGCGTCCGCCAAGGGCCTGAAGCTGAAGGTGGTGCTCGACTCGGCACTGCCGGCCTACCTGAAAGGCGATTCGCTGCGTATCGGCCAGGTGCTGATCAATTACGCGAACAACGCCATCAAGTTTACCGAGACCGGCAGCGTGACCATCGGCGTCAAGGTGCTCGAACAGGATGCGGGCAGCGTCAAGCTGCACTTCAGCGTCAAGGACACCGGTATCGGCCTGACCGAGCAGGAAATCGTGAAGCTGTTCAAGAGCTTCCAGCAGGCCAATGAATCAACCACCCGCAAGTTCGGCGGCACCGGCCTTGGTCTCGCGATTTCTAAGGAGCTGATCCAGCAGATGGGCGGCGAAGTCGGCGTCGACAGCGAAGTGGGCAAGGGCAGCGACTTCTGGTTCACCCTGCGTCTCAAGCGCGGCGCCGGCGTCAAGTTCTCGGCCAAGGAACCGGCGGCCGGCGAGACCAAGCTGATGCGTGGCGCACGCGTGCTGCTTGCCGATGACAATGAAATCAACCGCGAGATCGCGCTCGAATTGCTGCAGGGCGTGGGCCTGAGCGTGGTCGCCGTCGCCGACGGGCAGGAAGTGCTCGACAAGCTGGCTGCCGAAAAATTCGATGCCGTCGTGATGGACGTGCAGATGCCGGTGATGGATGGCCTCGAAGCCAGCCGCCGCATCCGCCAGACGCCGGGCCTCGAGAACCTGCCGATCATCGCGATGACCGCGAATGCCTTCGAAGAAGACCGCCGCAAGTGCCGCGAGGCTGGCATGAACGATTACCTCGCCAAGCCTGTGTCGCCGGGCAATCTGTATTCGATGATGGCGCGCTGGCTACCCGAGGGCGGCAAGACGCAGAATGAGGGGTCAAACGAAGCGGCCGACGCCGACAGCGAAGCGCAGGCGGCGTCGTCCAGTGACAAGGCGATCAACCTCGACGACGGCCTGCAGTTCTGCGATGGCCGCAAGAGCACCTATTTCCGCTTGCTCGGCAAGTTCCGCGACTCGCGTCAGGGCGCCATCGAAGAACTGCGCACGACGCTGGCTGCGAACGATCGCACCGGTGCGACTCGCCAGATGCACAGTCTCAAGGGGGTGTCGTCGACACTGGGCGCGCATTTGCTGGCGCGGATGGCGCGTGATCTCGAGGCGGGCCTGCATGGCGGCATCGACGGCAAAGACCTGGAAGAGGCCATCAACAACCTGGAAAAGGAAATGGGTCGCGTGTTCACGCAGATCGAGGGCCTGAGCGAGGAGGCCGTCGCCGGTTGACGCCGGATCCGGCGCGCAGGATTCAATATTTCATATTCAATCCGGCCGCAGGAGCGGACCGAAAAAAATGGCCGGAGCGATGCCGTATCACCTCCGGTCATTGTCATTGTGTCACACGTCTTGTCGCTGAACCGCACGCTTTGCGCTGAGACGGCAACCTGCAAAGCGGCATCCCGCCTGCATCCTTTGTAGCCTGTTTTCATTTCTCATGAGAAATTGATTTTCAGCAAAATTTCGCATTGGCAATATGATAGGATCCCCAAGCAGTGGTTCTCGAAAGAAACAAAAATACAGGTATGAGATTCATGCCGATAACGGGTTGAAAGTGGGTTTTGCATGAAAACGGTTTTGCTTGTCGACGATGAAGATCTGCTGCGCGACGGGCTGCGGGATGTTCTGGAATCGCACGGCTACCAGGTGCTGGAAGCCGACAATGGCGCCAAGGCGCTGGAGAATTTCGCGCTGGCCGATCGCATCGACCTCGTCATCACCGATGTGGTGATGCCGGAGATGGATGGCGTCGATTTCGTCGAACATTTGCGTCGCTCTTTCCCGGACGTACCCATCCTCACCATTTCGGGCGGCAGCCCGGTCATCAGCGCCCGCTTCGGGCTCGATTCGGCGCTGCTGTTCGGCGCCACCGATACGCTCTCCAAGCCTTTCACTTCCAAGCAGCTGCTGGCCAAGGTTAGCGAGCTGCTGTCGCACTCGCCGGTCTGACGCCCGATCATGCAAGTGGCAGGTATGCCGGGGCAAGGAGGCGTGCGGGCAGCCGATCCCGCGGCCGACCAGACGGCGGAGGATTTTTCGCGCGAAGGGCGCAGCTTTGCCGATGCGCGCGTGTTGCTGGTTGACGATAGCCAGATGATCCGCATGGGTGCGCGCCGCTCGCTGATGCAGATCGGCCTGACCGACATCCGCGAAGTTGACAACGGCATGGCGGCGGTCGAGTTGCTGATGCGCGAGCCCTTCGACCTGATGCTGCTCGACATGGAAATGCCACAGATGAACGGCATGCAGGTGCTCGAGCTGCTGCGCGAATCGCCGCACCACGTATGGCCGCCGGTCATCGTGATCTCCGGCGGCGCAGGCGCCAGCGACGACGCCGTGCGCTGTATCGAACTGGGCGCCGAGGATTACCTGCAAAAGCCGTTCAATCCCGTTCTGCTGCGCGCGCGGGTCACCACCTCGATCGAAAAGAAGCTGCTGCGCGACCAGGAAATGCTGCGCCTGAAGCAGTTGCGCAAGCAGCATGAACAGCTCGCCTCCGAGCAGGCCAAGACCGAAGAGCTGCTGCTCAACATCCTGCCGCGCTCCATCGCCAAGCGCCTGCGCGATGGCGAAGAGCGCATCGCGGATTCCTTCCCGGCCGTCAGCGTCCTGTTCGCCGACATGGTCGGCTTCACCAAGATGACCCGCAAGACCACGGCGACCGCGCTGGTCGACCTGCTGGATGAACTGTTCTCGGGCTTCGACCTGATCACCGAAAAGCACGGGCTGGAAAAGATCAAGACGATCGGCGATTGCTACATGCTGGCCGGCGGGGTACCGCTGCAGCGCGACGACCATGCGCTGGCCGTGGTGCGCGCCTCATTCGAGATGATCGACTTCCTCAACGAATTCCGCGAGCGCACCGGCAGCGACATCAACATGCGCATCGGCGTGCACAGCGGCCTCGTGATCGCGGGCGTGATCGGCGTTCGCAAGTTCACCTATGACCTGTGGGGCGACACCGTCAACGTCGCCAGCCGCATGGAATCCACCGGCCAGCCGGGCAGGGTGCATGTGTCGCCGCAGACCGCGGCGCTGCTGGAAGGCCACTACCATCTGGAGCCGCGCGGGCGCATCGAAGTCAAGAGCCTGGGCGAAGTCGAGACCTATTTCGTCAGCCGCAGCGAAGAAAAATTGTTCGGCGTGCCGACACGGCAGGTGGTACCCAGCCGCCTGTGACACCGGCGACGCCGATACGGAGTTTGAATTCATGATCAACCCACATGAGAGGGCGCAACAAGGGATCGACTTATGAGCAAAAACAGAGAGATAGTCCCGACCGAGAAGGAAATCGTAATGCGCGATGACCAGTTTATCGTGTCCAAGACCGATACCAAAGGTCGCATCACCTACGTCAATCGTGTGTTCATCGAGATTTCGGGCTTTGTCGAGCCTGAACTGATCGGCTACCAGCACAACGTCATTCGCCATCCCGACATGCCGCGCGGCGTCTTCAAGCTGCTGTGGAGCTCGATCCAGGAAGGCAAGGAAATCTTTGCTTACGTGAAGAACCTGTGCAGGGACGGCAGCTATTACTGGGTGCTGGCCAACGTGACGCCGTCGCTGGACGTGAACGGCAACATCATTGGTTACTACTCGGTGCGCCGCAAGCCCAACCCGCGCGCACTGTCCATCGTGTCCGACCTGTACCGCCGCATGCTGGCGGCCGAGCGCCAGGCTGGCGCGCGCGATGCGACCGCCGCATCGCTGGACCTGTTGCAGCAAGTATTGAATGAAAAAGGAATGAGCTATGAAGAGCTGGTTTTCTCGCTTCAGTCGCATTGAACTGTCGACCGGCCGCGGCCTGTTTGTCCTGTCGGCGCTGCTGGTAGCGCTGTCCGCCTGGACGGTCTGGGAAAGTGGGCTGGCCCTGTGGTCGTTCGCGGTGTTGGCCATTGCGCTGCTGGTCACGCTGATGTCCATCGCAGGTTATCGTGGCGAACAGCGCCTGCTGGGCCAGATCGAGGTGACCCTCGACAGCTTCAGCCGTGGCGTGCTCGAGCCGCGTGTGGTCAATATCCCGCGCAATTCGCGCCTGACCGAATGCGCCTGGTCCGTCAATGAATCGCTCGACCAGGTCGAGGCCGTGCTGCGCGAATCGCTGACCGTGGTCTCGCGCATGGCCGAGGGCAGCTTCAACCGCTACCCGCAGACGGCCGGCATGTCGGGCCTGTTCCCGCAGGTGCTGCTGAAAGTCGCCGATGCGCAGCTGCGCACCTCGCGCACGGTGGAGTCGCTGCGTCACGCCATGGGCGGCATGGCCGACGGCAATTTCGCGGTACGCGTGAAGATGGCGGACGAAGAGGGCGACTACAAGACCATCCTCGAGAATTCGCAGAAGGCAATCGAGGCGCTCGATGCCATCGTCGGCAACGTGGCCGGCGTGATGGACGCCGTTGCCCAGGGCAACCTGACCCAGCGCGTCAGCGCCGATGCGATGGGCAGCCTGGCCAAGCTGAAGGATGACATCAACCGCTCGCTGTCGGCGATGGCCGGTTCGATGAAGGACATCGGCGAGAACGCGCAGCAGGTGGCGCGTGCAGCCAGCGAAACCTCGACCGCGATCGGCCAGCTGGCCGATGGCGCGCAGAGCCAGACCCAGTACATCGGTCAGGTGGTATCGGCGATCCGCCAGACCGCCACCGCGATCAACGATATTTCGTCGTCCACCGAAACCGCCAGCAAGCAGGCGCAGGAATCGGCCGAGATCGTGCGTCAGGGTCAGGGCAAGATGTCGCAGATGGTCGAGGTCGTCAACGGTATCTCCGTCAACTCCGAAAAGATCAGCAAGATCACCGAAGTGATCGAAAAGATCGCCAACAAGACCAACCTGCTGTCGCTGAACGCTGCCATCGAGGCTGCGCGTGCGGGCGAGCATGGCAAGGGCTTCGCGGTGGTCGCCGAGGAAGTCGGCAAGCTGGCTGCCTCCAGCGGCGAGAGCGCCAAGGAAATCACCTCGCTGATCCAGCAGGCGGTGTCCGAAGCCAGCCGTGCGGTAGTGGCCGTGCATGAAGTCAGTTCCGACATGGAGCGCATCGTGCAGAGCTCGAACATGACCGACAGCATGCTGCAGCGTATTTCGGCTGCGGTCGAGGAGCAGGGTCGCATGGTGCAGGAGATCAACGAGAACGTCTCCAACCTCGACAAGATCGCGCACAGCAATTCGGCCGCGTCCGAAGAACTGGCTGCCAGCATGATCGAACTGTCGCGCGTGGCCGATTCGACGCGCCGCGAAATCAGCAAGTTCGAGATCTGAAGAGGCTGGCCTGGCGATGGAGCTGGTGCTTTTTGAACTTGGTGGCGGCCGCTATGCGTTCCCGGCCGGCGATATCGGCAAGGTACTCGAGCCGCTGCCGGTCACACCGCTGCCGTATGCGCCGCCCGACATCGACGGACTCGTCAATGTCGGTGGCGTGGTCATGGTGCGCGTCAACCTCGCGCGCCGGCTAGGGCTGGCGTCGGACAAGGTACACGCGGACGGCAGCCTGTTGATCGTCAATGGCGGGCACGACAATGTCGTGGTCGCGGTCGATCGCGTGCAGCACAAGGTGTCGGTCAAGGACGAGGACCTCCATGTGCGCGATGACGGCAAGTCGCTGGTGCGCGGCGAGTTCCAGCTCGACGGCACGCTTGCGCTGCTGCTCGACCCCTCGCATCTCGGCTTGCAGGATGTCGCGCCGCATGGCGTGCCCGAGGAGGGCGGCGGATTGCTCGGCCAGCTGGCCGCGCTCGAGGCCGGCCCGTCGACGCGCAAGCTGCCGGATTTGCCGGTGCTGTCCGTGCGCGACGGCGACGAGAACTATGCATTCCACATGCACGACGTGCAGGAGATCGTCGAGGTCGCCGCAATGACCGAGCTGCCCGGCACCGGCCTCGAAGTCGAGGGGCTGATGCAGCTGCGCGGCTCGGCCTTGCTGGTGTTGTCGCTGGCGCGCCTGCTGGGTCGCCAGCGCGAGGGGCGGGCATCGCATGTGATCGTGGTTGCTGTTGGCGGCACGCGCTTCGGCATCTCGGTGGCCGAGATCGTCGGCATGGAAAACCATGGCAGCGACAGCCTGCAGGCGCTGGCCGTCGGCGACAGTCAGCTCGAAGGTTACCTGCCGGGCGTCGGCGACCGTGCCGGGCGCATGACCGGCCTGCTGTCGATGGGCGGCCTGCTGTCGCCGGTCCTGCTTGAAAACTGCGGCCGTTACATGGCCGGCACCGAAGGCGGCGAACTGGCCTTGCAGCTGGAGCCGGCGCGCGTGCGCCGCTTGCTCGCCTTCCGCGTCGGCGACGAGCGCTGCGCGCTGGCGCTGGACCTGGTCGACCGCATCGAAGATTACGTCGACGGCGTGGCGCTGCCGGAAAGCGACACCGCGTTCACCGGCATCCTGCAAGTGCAGGGGCAGCTGGCTGCAGTGGTTGACCTGCGTCGCTTGCTGTTCAGCCGCGCAACGACGATGGCGACAGGCGAAGCCTCCGCTGCGGCGCGCGCGTACATCGTCACCCATGTCGCCGATGCCAGCTGGGCACTGCTGGCCGACAAGGTCGATGGCGTCATCGAAATACCTGAAGGAGACATCACCCCGATCAGGACAAGGCAGAGCGACTATCTGCCGGAAGTCGGGCAACTGGACGGCGAACTGATTTCGCTGATGACCCTGGAGCCGCTGGCGAGCGCCAAACCCGAATCGAGGTATACGAGTGTTGAGTGATCTGCTGGCACGGCAGGCCCGTGCCAACGACCCGGCCGACCGCAATTCTTCGGTGCTGCTGCAGCAATTGATGCAGGGCGTCGAGTCCCGCTTCGGCATCAAGCCCGGCGGACTGGTCGAGCGCAAGCTGCAGCGCGTGATGGGCGCGGTGCCGCTGCCCGAGCTGGCCAACTGGGTGATGTACATGAACGGCCTCAATGCCGACCACCCGGAATGGCAGTCGCTGGTCGAGTCCCTGACCGTGCACGAAACCTATTTCTATCGCGAGCCGGACCTGATGGAGATGGTCAACAACGAAGCCTTGTCGCACCTGATGAGGGTGCGCGAGCGCGAGCGCCAGATCAAGATCTGGTCGTCCGCCTGCTCGACTGGCGAGGAAGCGTATGACCTGACCTTCATGACGCTGCGTCACCTGGCCGCGCAGGGCAAGGCTTACTGGAGCGATTTCGGTCCGCGCCTGACCGACGGCTGGACTTTGTCGACCCTCGGTTCCGACGTGTCCAACCAGGTGCTGCGCACCGCGCGCTCCGGCGTCTACAGCAACATCGCGATGGGCTCGATCCGCAGCATGCCGCCGTCCTGGATGGAGATGCTGGAGCAGGTCGAGCAGCCATCCGACCGCGCCGATACGGGCGAGCGCTATTTCGGCGTGCGCAGCTGGCTGCAGAGCTATGTGCGCTTCACGCGCTTCAACCTGCTGTCGGGACTGCCGCCGGTCGAGGGCATGGACCTGGTGTTCTGCCGTAACGTGTTGATCTATTTCGAAGACGAGGCCAAGCGCCGCGTGCAGACCATGCTGGCGCGCGCGATCGCGCCGGGCGGTGTGCTGGTGCTCGGCAGCGCCGTGCGGCTGCTGGTGCCCGAATACTTCGAGTCGCGCTTCGGCCGCGGCGGCGCCTGGTATGTGCGCAACGATACGCGGGTGAACGCATGACACGCGTGCTGATCGCCGATGATTCCGCATTCATGCGGATCGCGCTCAAGAAGATGCTGAGCGAGTCGGCCGACATCCAGATCGTCGGCGAAGCTGCCAACGGCCAGCTGGCCGTGCAGATGGCCAAAGAGCTCAGGCCGGACGTGATCACGATGGATGTCGAGATGCCGGTGATGAACGGCCTCGATGCCGTGCGCGAGATCATGGCGAGCCATCCGACGCCGGTGATCATGGTCAGCAGCCTGACCGAAAAGGATTCGGAAACGACGATGCGGGCGCTGAGCCTGGGCGCCGTCGATTTCATTGCCAAGCAATCGTCGTTCGTGCAGCTCGACATCGTGAAGATCGGGCAGGAACTGATCGAGAAGCTGCGATTCTGGGGCTCGCGCAAATCCTTCCGTCTGCCGACTGCAGGCAGCGCAGGCGCGTCAGCGAGCAGCGCCAAGGGTACGACCTTTACGACCGGTGCCGCAGGGACGTCCACCTCGCTGCGTTCTGGCGACAGCATGCTGCCGGCAGCTGGCAAGAGCGCCGGCCTGCCGGTGCTGCGCCGCGCAGAACAACGCAGCGCGCCGGGACTGATCGTGATCGGCATCTCGACTGGCGGTCCGGCCACGCTGCCGCGCTTGCTCAAGACCATGGGCAGGCTGAAGTGTCCGGTGGTGATCGCGCAGCACATGCCGCCGATGTTCACCCAGGGCCTGGCCACGCACCTGCGCAAGGACACCGGCCTGAACGTGGTCGAGAGCACCGACAACCTGAAGCTCGAACCGGGCATGGTCGTCATCGCCAAGGGCGGCACCGACCTGATCGTGCGCGAGCTCACGCCGGGACACCTGACCGTGTTCGAAAGACTGGATGCGGGAGCGGGCATCCATCCAAACGCCGACGTGCTGTTCACGTCGGCCGCCAAGATCTCATGCGAAGTGCTGGGCGTGGTCATGACCGGCATGGGCAGCGATGGCACGCGGGGTTCGAAGGAATTGGTCGACCGCAAGGGCGCGATGATCATCGCCCAAGAGTCGTCGAGCTGCGTGGTCGATGGCATGCCGCACTCGGTGGTGGAGGCCGAACTCGCATCGGCCATCCTGCCGCCCGAAGACATAGGTCGCCGTCTCGCGCGTATCGCCGGGGTGGGCTTCCTGGACAAACTGGCGGGTCAGCCCTGACCCGGAATCAAGCATTAACGGAGCAAGTAAACATGAGCCAGAAAAAAATCCTGATCGTCGATGATTCCTTTGTGATGCGCGCTCTGCTCAAGAGCATCGTGGTCGCAGATCCGGATCTGATGATTGCTGGCGAAGCGACCAACGGCCTCGAGGCGCTGCAGGCGATCAAGAAGGAAGCGCCGGACCTGGTGCTGCTGGACATCGAGATGCCGCAGATGGATGGCATCGAATGCCTGCGCCGCCTGCGGCTGCTGAGCAATGTGCCGGTCATCATCGTATCTTCGGTCGCACAGGCCGGCTCGCCCCAGGCGCTGGAAGCGCGCAAGCTGGGCGCGGCCGACGTGATCGCCAAGCCGTCGGGTGCGATGAGCCTCGACCTCGGCGCGAAAAAAGGCCACGAGATCGTTACCTCGATCCGCAAGACCCTGGGTATCTGAAGCCGACGGCATGACCAGGGTGAGGGCAGGGCGAGGACAGAGCGACCATGAGGCGCGGGTAACGGAAAGCGAAGCTAATGTCAGACGACTTCATTGAGACCATGTGGTCTCAGTATGCGATCGAGACCGAAGAGCATATTGAGACCATCGAAGCGCTGTTGGTGAAAGCCGACGACCAGGCGCTGGCTGCGGACGAGCTGTCCGGGCTGTTCCGTGCCTTCCATTCGCTCAAGGGCCTTAGCCGGGTGATGGAGCTGGTGGCGCTGGAAAAGATCGCGCACCGCGCCGAGGACTTGCTGGGCCTGGTGAGGGATGGCGTCTGCCCGCTCGACAAGGCCACCGTCGACCTGCTGCTGCGTTCGCTCGACGCGATCCGCGTGCTGCGCGAGAAGGCCGTCACCGAGCGTGCCGACGGCACGGCACCCGATGAACTGATTCGCGAGCTGCAGACTGCTTACCAGGCGGTTTCCTCTGGTGGCGCGGTCGCCGCTGCGCCGACCGAATCTGCTGTACCCGCTTCCGCACCCGCACCCGCTTCCCCACCTGCACCTGCCGCAAGCCCGGCCGCTGTGGCAAGCGAACCCGCGCGCACTGAACCGGCTGCCGGCGTGTCACCCGCCGCGGCATCGTCGGCAGCGGCTGCGCCGGCCGCTGCCGCGCCTGCGCCCGCTGCTGCGAATGCCGAGGCCGCGGCCGCTGCAAAGCCCGCCGCCGAGAGCACGCAGGAAGTGTTCTTCCGCATGATTCGCAATGGCGTGCCGCTGCTCGAGCAGCTCGCCAAGTCGCTGGCCGAGAAAGACCATCCGGAGCGCGTCTTTCAGGTCGCGACCGACATTCGCCGTCCGCTGCTGTGGATGCTGCGCCTGACCGACAAGCTGCAGTACCACGGCCTGTCGCGCGACATCCGTCAGCTGATCGATGCATTGCCGGCCAGTGACGGCGCGCCGTCGGACAGCCGGCAGATCGTCAACGGCATCGTCGACCTGGTGGGCGACCTGCGCCGGCTGGCCGAATTCAGCGGCACCTCGTTCGGCGAAGAAGGCCTGGTCGGCCTGCTGAAGGAGTCGTTGCAGAACGAACTGGTGTCGCTGCTGGATTCGATCGCGTCCGGCCTCGGCAAGGCGACGGCGACCGACCGCGATGGCAACGTGCAGCTGGGCGAAGCATTCGCGCGCGTGCATGAATACCTGGTCACGCGTTTCCCCGAAATCGAATTCGATTTGCCGCTGGTGCTGTCCGACGTGTACCGCCGCGACGGCGTGCAGGCCGGCGGCTTCGATGCACTGGCCGCGATCGCCACCGAAGCCGTGGCCGCGTTGCGCGATGTGGCATCCGGGCTCGACGCGGCGCGCTTTGCCGCGCTGGCCGGTTCGGACAAGGTGGCCGCGTTGATGCAAAAGATCCGCGACCACCTGTGGCAGAGCGCGCCGTCGCAGGACATGGGCCAACTGCTGGTCGAGCAGTTACGCATACCCAGCGGTCTGGTCGACCTGCTGACGCCGGAAAACCATGAAGAGATCAATCGCCTGCTGAACGAAGGCGCGCATGCGTACGTGATCTCGGCCCACCTCGAATCCTCCGAAGAATTGGCCTCGGCCTTTATCGCCTGGATTCAGGGCCGCGGCACGCTGATCAACAACCGCTCCGTTTTCCTGGATGACCAGAGCTGGTACGAGATCCTGTTCTTCTCGGCCTCCGATCGCGCCACCATCCACGCCGAACTGCAGGCGATGGACAAGGGCCAGGGGCTGGTGGAACTGGTCGAGGGCGCCGGCAGCGCCGACAGCGACAAGTCGGCTGCAGCAGCTCCAAGCGCAGCCCCTTCAGCGACGGCAGCCACGGCTGCCGCCACGAATGTCGCCGCCAATGCTGCAGCAAATGCGTCGGCCAATGTGGCCTCGACGCCCCCGGTCGTGCAGCGCGCCACACCTATGCCTGGCACGCCGCCCACGCCTATCGGCGCTGCGGCATCAAACTTCATTCGCGTGCCGGGCGAAGTGCTCGACCGCTTCATGAACCAGATCGGCGAGATGGTGATCATCCGCGGCCAGCTGACGCATCTCGCCGCCGGCGATGCGCCGCGCGAATTGCGGCAGGCGCTGCGCCGCGAACTGTCGGCGCGCGCCGATGCCGACCCGGCACTGGCCGGGCTGCTGGACCTGATGGACGAGCAGGCACGCCGGCTGGAAGAAGTCGATGCGCAGATCCAGGGCGCGCTGTCGCGGCTGCAGGATGGCGTGATGGAATTGCGCGTGGTGCCGGTCGAACTGGTGTTCAAGCGCCTGCCGCGCATGGTGCGCGACCTCGCGCAGGCGCAGGGCAAGCTGGTCCGCCTCGAACTGGGTGGACAGGATGTAAAGATCGACAAGGCAATGGTCGATTCGCTGTCTGATCCGCTGTTGCACATGATCCGCAACGGCATCGATCACGGGATCGAGACCCCGGAAGAGCGACGCGCCGCCGGCAAGCCGGAAGAGGCGACCATCCGCGTGCAGGCCGAGCAACTGGGTGGCCGCGTGGTGATCCGCGTGTCCGACGATGGCCGCGGCATCGACCCCGAGCGCGTACGCCGCAAGGCCGTCGAGCGCGGGCTGGTGCGCGACGAAGACAGCCAGTCCATGGGCATCGACGAGATCCTGAAATTCATTTTCCGGCCCGGCTTCAGCACGGCCGAAGTCGTGACCGAGACCTCGGGCCGCGGCGTCGGCATGGACGTCGTGCGTACCAATGTGATGCGCATGGGCGGCAACATCCATCTCGATTCCACCGTTGGCCGCGGCACCGTCTTCACGATGCAGATGCCCTTGTCGGCCGCGGTGCAGGAAGTGCTGCTGGTGCGCGCTGCCGGCCAGACGCTGGCCATTCCGGCACGCTATGTGGCCGAGGTGATCGAGGTGGGCCAGGATGCACTGCAGTCGGTCAAGGGCCGGCAGGCGATCCTGCTGCGCGGCCACTTCCTGCCGGTGGCGCGACTTGATCGCCTGCTGGGCTATGCGCGTCCGGGCACGCGCAACGCCAATCCCTTCGCGGTGGTGCTGTCGGATTCGCAACGTACTGTCGGCATTTCGGTGGAAAGCATTGTCGGCCGCCAGGAGCTGTATTCGAAGAACATCCATCCGCGGCTGTCCGACTTGCCGGGCGTGGGCGGCGCGTCCATCCTCGGCGATGGCAAGGTGGTGCTCATCCTCGATTGCGCGGCGATCTTCACGCTGGCCGAGAATGTCGGCGACGACGCCGCGCCGACACCGGTGCTGGCGGCCTGACGATGGGAACGCTTTACCTGCAGGTCCAGGCCGGGCCGCTGCTGGTGCTGCTGGAGGCCTCCGGCGTGCACGAAGTGCTCGACGGGGTCGGCGGCAACGAGGGCAGCGGTGCTGCCAGCGCACGCGGCCATGTGCAATGGCGGGACGAGGTGCTGCCCGCGATCGAACTGGGCCGCTTCTTCGGTTTCGATGGTGCCCGGCCGGGCGCGAGCGTGGTCTATGGCGCCGCGCCCGAACAGCCGCCGCTCGTGTTTCAGGTCGACCGCGTGCTCGGGCTGCACAAGATCGAGCTGCATGAATGGAAACGTTTGCCGGCCTTGCCGGCCGACGTCACCCGATTCTTCGACGCCGCCTACGCCGGGGCGGGACAGGAACTGTTGTCGTACCGCTTGCGGAGCGAGCTGGACCCGGCCAGTTTCGGCGTGTTAGCGGAAGAGCAAATAGCCGACTAGGCTACTCCATCAGTTGCTCAGTTACAACTTTCGTAAAGTAAAGTGTCGTACAATCGTCGTATAAGATTGAATTTGCCCATAATTTGCGCGCTGATTTTCAGTGCGCGATTGTCGTGGTGGTGAAAGACATGGTTGAAAAAACAGTCGGAAAATTTCCGTGGGCGGCCAATTACAGTGTTGGCCATGAGGTGCTTGATCGTCAGCACAAGATGATCCTCGACCTGTGCGTACAGGTGCGTGATCTCGATGTGACGGATCCGATGTACTCGGAGCGCCTGCACGAAATCCTGAATTCGATGAGCGTCTACGCTATCAATCATTTCAAGACGGAAGAGCGCGTGCTGCGCGAGATTAACTACCCGCACATGGATGAGCAGGAAAAGGAACACCTGGATTACCAGGAGGGGCTGACCAACCTGCTGATGGATTCCATCACCGGCGTGCCGGACCAGGCGCGCGTGCGTACCTTCCTCGACGACTGGTGGGTGGACCATATCCTGCTGTCAGACATGAAATACAAGGGCTATTTCGAAGCCGCATGACGTGACCCGGCGCGAGTGGACGAATGATGTCCGCCGCGCGCTGCAGCGCGTAGCTGCAACCAGCAACAAGCAGTAACTGGCAGCATCAATGGATCAGAGAATGAACGCGGCCCGCGGGCGGGTCGATGAAACGCGGCAGCGTTTCGACGAAGTCGACCGCAGGAGCGACGAAATCGGCGAACAGATTGACCGTCTCAACGGCGGCAATGACAAGGCCTCGCGCTTCCTCGCGCTCCGCTTGTTCCTGGTGACGGCGGTGCTGGTGATCGGCGTAGTCACTCTGGCCGCCTGGTGGCTGATGGGTGATCGGGCCAACAACCAGCCGGCCAGTACCCGCGATGCGGCGATGAGTGACGTGAAATAAGCGGCCGCCGGCAAGACCCCCGAATCAGAAGCTCAGAAGTTCCAGGCCCATGCGCCGCACTGCGCGTGGCAGCGAAAAAAAATGCCTCCCGTCGGGAGGCATTTTCATTTGGCGTGGGTGCCTTATTGCTCGGCCTTCGGCTGCCGGTAGCTCGGGGCACCGCCGGTCGCACCGCCCGTCGCATCCGCCGTCTTCTGCTTCGCATCCTTGTTGTAGGTGATGGCTGCGTCGCGCTTTTCCTTTGCAGCAGCCTCGGCGGCCTGTCGGTCCTTCGCAGCCTGTTCGCGTTCGCGTGCCAGTTCGCGTTCCTTCGCTTCCCTGATCTCGCGTGCGCGTTCACGCTCGCGGGCCAGTTCGCGCTCCTTGTCCTTGAGTTCCTTGTCGCGACGTGCGTTGGCCGCGGCCAGCTCTTGCGCCATTTCCTTTTCGCGCAGCTTCTGCTGGGTGGCCAGCGTCTCCACATCCTTCTTCACGCTCTGCACGTTGGCGACCGAACCTTCGAGCTTGTTGAACTGGCCTGACAAGTCCTTCACGGCGCGTGCCTGGTCTTTCAACATGCCGTCGAGTGCGGTCAGCTGCTGCAGCAAGGCCTTGTTCTGTGCTTCGGCACGCGCTGCTTCGGCGCGCGCGCGCTCCACGCGAGCGGCTTCAGCCTTCGCGGCGGCCTCGGCCTTCTTCGCTGCAGCTTCCGCGGCAGCCGGGTCCTTGGCAGCCGGAGCAGGGGCCGCGGCTGCCGGTGCTGCCTTGGGTTCCGGGCGAGCCGGCGGGTGCGGCACTTCGGACAGCTTCGCGATCTTGGACTCGATTGCTTCCTGCACCGACTGCGTGTTCTCTTGTGCCAGCTTCAGTTCTTCCAGCGCCTGATGGATGTCATCCATGCTCTCCATGCGGCGCTTGAGGTCGACCGCGCGCTTGCCGACGGCCAGCATCATCTCGTCGAGCTGCGACACCTTGTTCTGCAGCTGCACGCTCATGAAGCTGAAAACGCCGGCGCAACCGACCAGCACCGTGCCGGCCAGCGCCAGCACGACCTTGGCCTGCATCGACGTGCGCTGTGCGCCATCGATCAGCTTTTCGGCCGCCTTGTTCACATGGCTGCCGGTGGTGGCCACGGCCGATGCGGAACGGTTTGCCACTTCCGCGGCATCGAGCACGATCGTCATCAGCGATTCGAGCTGCTGTGATGCCGAGCGGTTGTTCTCGACCAGCACCTGCACCGCTTCCAGCGCGCGCTTGGCGGTGTCATGCGCGACCGGGATCGTGCCGTCCGGCATCTGGCCGGCGAAACTAGGGCCGATCTTGGAGGCAGCGGCGCTGATCGAAGCTGCAGCCGCAGCCTCGGCTTCAGCGGCCTCGGCCGCAGCGGCTTCTTCCGGGCTCACGGCCGGTGGCGTGGGCGCAGGCGTGAACCCATCGCCCGCTGCTGCTTCCGGTGCCTTGTCGTCTTTTGCGTCGTCGCTCATTTTCCGATCCGTTTCGCAAGTCGCTTGATCGAGTCTTCGAGACCGCCAAGCTGTTCATTCACTTTTGCCGTCGATTCCGTCAGGCTCGCAATCCGTGCTTCCAGGTGGATGGACAGCGCCCACGGGGTCGCAGCTTCCTCGACCTTGAAGGTCAGGTCGGCGTCCGAGACCGGCGCCTGGACCTGCGCGGCTGCCGGGGCTTCTGCGGGGTCGGGCTCGACCACTTCGCCGGCGCTGTTCAGCGTAACCATGCCGGCATTCGCTTCCGGCTCCGGCTCTTCGTCGTCATGGAAGCTGTGCGCCTGGCGCTTGGGCGCTGCGGCCGGCGCGTGCGTGGCGTCTTGCATCTGGCGTTGCAGGGAAGGGCCTGCGGCATCCTGTGCATGGCGCGTATCGACCAGTCCCTGGGCGTCGCTCATGCTGCGCTGATCCGACGGGCCCTGCGCATCATGCGCAAGGATGGCATCGACCAGGCCTTGTGCATCCTGCATGCTGCGCTGCTCGGACGGGCCGGCGCCATCATGCGCGTGGTTCGTATCGACCAGGCCCTCGGAGTCGTTAAGGCTGCGCTGCTCGGACGGACCGTGGCCATCGTGCGCGTGCTGCGCATCGACGACGCCATCGGCATCCGCCATGCTGCGCTGGTCGGACGGACCGGCGCCATCGTGCGCGTGCTGCGCATCGATCACACCGTCGGCATCCGTCATGCTGTGCTGGACCGACGGGCCACCGGCGGCGTCATCCATCTTGCGCAGCTCGGATGCACCCGACGCATCATGCAACTGGCGAAGGTCAGCCAGCTCATCGCGGTGGTCATTCAGCTGGCGCGTATCCGACGCGCCATGCGACTGGTCATGCAGGCTGCGCTGGTCCGCGTGCCCGTTGGTCTGGTCGTGCAGGCTGCGCTGGTCCGACGGCGCAGCAGGGCGCCGGCGCTGCGCCGGGCCGCCCGTCTCTGCGATGCCGATTTCCGGCGGCTGGTTATCGCCGCGGAAAATCTGGGTGTGTTCTTGGTTCGACATTCCTGCTTTCCTCTCGTGCGCTGACTATCAGCGGCTGCTGCCCAGCAGCGCGCCTTGCAGCGACTTCACCGGGCGCAGCCACGGGTCTGCGGGCACGCCCGGTTTGGCGGCAAAGGCTTCAGCTTGCTTGCGGTCGGCGAAGGGGCCGGAGATCACTGCAAACTTGATGCCCTTGTCCTGCGTATTCACGGCGACAATCTTCGCGCCCGACAGCGCGCGGTACTGCGCGCGCCATTCCTGGGCTTCGGCCATCGAGCCCAGCGATACATGCTGGACAAAGAAGCTGCCGGTCATCGCTGCGCGTACAGCTGCATCGACGCCGGTCTCCGAGCGCGGCGCCAGCGCATCAGCTGCCGATGCCGGCTTCGCTGCGGCTGCCTTCGGATCCGCTTTCGGATCCGCTTTCGGATCCGCTTTCGGATCCGCTTTCGGATCGGCCTTGGCATCCGCTTTCGGGTCGGTCTTCGGGTCAGTCTTCGCGTCGGCCTTCGTGTCGGCTTTCACTTCCGTCTTCACTTCATTCTTCGCGTCGACCTTGGCCGGCTCGGCCTTCGCGGGCTCGCCCTTGCTCGGTGCTGCCTTGCCTGCATCGGTCTTCACCGGCAGGCCCTTGGCATCGACCGGGGCAGCAGCCGCAGCCGCCGGTGCCGCCGTGGTAGCCGCAGCCGCAGCCGGGCCAGCCTGGTTGGCCGGTGCCGCGCCATTAGTTGCAGTCGTTGCAGCAGCCATGGCCGCCGTCGGTGTACCGGTCGTTGCTGCAGTCGGGGCCGTCGCAGCGCCTGCTGCCGCCTCCGGGGCTGCCGCCGCCGAAGCCATGTCGTCTTTCGGTAAATCGGCGCCAGCGGCCGGAACTGTAGCCTTGGCCGCTTCGGCCTTGCTTTCTTCCAGCACCGCGGCCGGCGGCTTGCCGACCACCGACACCACCATGTCCATCGCCCACGGGGGCAGGGTTTCCTTCAGAATCGGCGAATTGGCCAGCAGCGGCGACATACGCAGCGGGAACAGCGCGACGATCACGCCGATCGACACGGCCAGCAGCAGCACCAGCGCGGCGACCCAGCGCGCGGCCGTGTTCAGCAGCGAGCGGCCCTTGGGAGTGGCCGGCGTGAACAGCTTGCCCGTGGGGGCCGGGCCATCCAGCGAGGGCTCGGTGCGGCCCAGCGATTCCTGCAGGCTCGCCTTTTCCTGCGCTGCGCGCTCGGCGTTGTCGAGTTCGTCGCGTTCCTTGCGGGCGGCGGCCAGCTGCTGCTCGAAGCGCACCTGGGCGGCATCGGGCTCGGCCTTGGCCTTGTCTTTTTTCTGCGCGATCTTGATTTCGGCATAGCCGGTCGCTGCCAGTACTTTCTTGGCCTCGACTTCGAAGCCCATCGCGCGCGCCACCTTCAGCAAGGCATCGCCTTCGCTGCGGGTCGGCGCTTCCACCGGCCAGCGCAGCAGGCGCTGGCCGAAGCCTTCGAGCGTGCGCTCGTGCAGCTTGGTGCCGGCCTTGTCGACCAGCAGCACCAGCGACACGTTCGCACCGGGGAAGTCCTGCACCAGCCGCGCCAGCAGTTGCAGGTCGCGGGTCGACAGCGCCTT
>JACCEB011809612.1_pt1 | contig 21656 bp, 16 predicted proteins | sample 7454761 | NCBI WGS metagenome assembly JACCEB01 (sample SAMN15323454, study PRJNA562643) | freshwater metagenome | isolation source: river surface water | place: USA:Blue River Watershed | collected 2017-08-18 | reverse complement strand
TGTGGGTGGAGCGGGCTCCGCGAGATAGAAGTGGAGTTGGGAGGCGTCTGCTTCGATGCGGAGGCGCGGGGCTTGGGCGATTGCGAAGGGGATGTTGCAACCGACCAGTGCGACGAGGATTGCTCGCAGATGGGGGAAGATTTGAGAGAGCGGCATACGATACGATTCGGTTTGGTGTGGTTCTGGTGGATAGAACTTTCCGAGCACGAAGAGGGGGGGTACAAGTACGGTCTGTCTAAGAAGTCGACGATGTTCGGCTAGATTAGACAGCGGTGGAAGTGCCGCAGCAGTCACAACACACATCTCAACCCTGATAAACTGTCATTATGAAAACTGAAATCACCTCACTTTTGGCGGCGACTGCCGTTGCATTGACGTTCGCAGCTTGCGACGGAGGTGCTCCGGCGCCTGCGGAAAAGAAGGCCGAAGCACCTGCTGCGGAGAAAAAAGCTGAGGCACCCAAGGCGCCTGAAGCGAAGCCTGCTGCTCCGGCTCCCGCCCCTGCTGCGGAAGCTCCGAAGCCCGCTGCAACCCCGGTGGCTCCTGCTCCGGTGCCTGCTCCTGAGGCAAAGCCTACTGCTCCTGCGCCAGCTCCAGAGGCTCCTAAGCCCGCTCCAGCTCCTGAGAGCAAGTAAGTCGGATTGCCGATTGGCTTGATTCTCACGTGGTGAGAATCGTGAAGCAGGTCACCTTGCGAAAGGTGACCTGTTTTTTTTGATCGTGAGACGTTGCTTTTCTTGGCTGCCAGTTGCAGTCAGTGCGGTTCCGGTAACCGAGACCGGTGCGGTTAAAGAGAGCGCGTCATTTGCGATGAGTCATTTGCGATGAGACGAAGCTGAGCAGTTCCTCGATTGTTTGAACGGCATGGCTCAAGTCGCGCTTAGGGCGACGAATCACAACGATTGGCAGTTTCAGTTCCTCTGCGGCGTCGAGTTTTTCTTGAAGTCCTCCTTCGGGGCCTGACTCCTTGGTGATGATGCCTGAAATGTTCCAATCACGAAGGATGGCGGTGTTTAGATTTGCAGAGAAAGGGCCCACCATTGCAATGGTTCGAGACGATGGAATGCCGGCTTGGCGCGCGGTTGCGAGGGAGGCGGCATCTGGCATCACTCGACAGAACCAATCCTTGCTTGGGGCCGCTTGAGTGAATTTGCTCAGATCTTTTGATCCAGTGGTTAGCAAGATGCGCTGACCGAGGTGTGGAAGATGGGTCAGGGCATGATCCATGGACTCCGCGGAGATTGCGTGGGATGGCGTGGGGAGCGAGGGGCGCTCCCATCGAATGATTGGGGTTTCGGTGACCTCAGCGATGCGGCGGAGTTGGTTCTGCATTCGCGCAGCAAAAGGATGGGTCGCATCAACGATAACCCTGGGAGCGTGCTGTTTAAGCAGGGCTATTCGCGCGGTTTCACCGATGCATCCGGGAACAGTCTGCGCGCGTGGCACTTGTTTTTTGGCCTGTTCCGCTCCGGTTTGAGTCGCAGTGGAAATGGTCACCTTGAAACCGAGACGATCGATTTCTTTTGCAATCAGGTTTCCATCACTTGTTCCTGAAAAAACCCAGACCCCCCCGGAGATGAGAGACGAATCGGCTATCGGGGAGGGTGTTCTGTCCTTCCATCCGAGGTAACCTCGGGGTCCGAAGAGGAACCCTGATTGTTCACGGGTGCGACTGTTTCCCAGAATGAGGGTGGTGAACATGTCGAACTCACGGGATCGCAGTTCGGCAAGGGACGCGATTTCTGCTGATTGATCGGTCCGATAGGCATTCCTGACTATGCCGCAGGGCGTGGAGGGAGATCGTTTGCCGAGGAAGGCGTCGAGAACGTGATAAATGAGTTCACGACGCCCTTGGCTTTGCACGTTGTAGAGAACCGTGACGATATCGCCCGAGGCGAGTGCGTTTGCTCGATGAAGAATCCAGTCCTTCGGGCATAGAAGGTCTGAGAGAGAGAGGGTGGCGAAGTCGTGAGAGAGCGGTGCTCCGAGGAGCGACGCGCAGGCGGTGGCGGCGGTGATGCCGGGAATAACCTCGAGCGCGAAACTGGGCGGTTCTTTGAGGAGTTCGAAGACGAGTGGGGCCATGCCGTAGACGCCAATGTCGCCGGAGGAGAGGATGCACACTGATCTCCCTTGCATGGCTAACTCGAGGGCTTTTTTTGCCCGATCAACTTCTTGCGTGAGGGGAAATGGGTGAATTTCTGCTGAGGTAGTGAGATGTTCGATTCCCCTGAGGTACAGGGGGTATGTCACGATGTCGGTGGCGTTTTGCAGGGCCTGTGCTGCTTTGGGAGCGAGCAAATCCGGGGAACCTGGACCGACTGAAACGAGCGTGAGTCTTCCCGTCGAGGGGGGCGGAACTTGGCTCATTTGTTGGGGGTCGCTGGGAGGGTCAAGGCGTAGTCGAGGAGCGCGTCGGGGTTCAGTCCAGAAAGCTTGGAACGCACGTGACTCGATTGGAAGGTGGTGGCGAGGTTGGGGTTGGTTAAAACTCCCCAGAGATCTGATTTTCGGAGTGCGGACCGCAGGCCCTCGTCTTTCACGAGGACGTTGAATCCGAAGTTCTGTGGAAGCGCCTGACCGATGGAAGTGATGTCTGGTGCGGTGAACAGTCGAGAGGTCGCGAGTTGGCTCGAGAAAACTTGGGCGAAGCGACTGGCGCGTGCGTAATAGCGACCGGGGATGGGATCCCACGCTGCGGCGATGAGAGAGAACTGTCCTTGGAGTGTTTCGGGATTTTTTGGCCTGACTTCTGGGACGATCACTGGCGCGGCGGAGACCATTTTTGCGGCGGGTCCTGTCGGTGCGCCTTTTAGAGCGACGGGGTTTTGCGAGTTATTGGACTCTGCAGAGTTCTCGGGTCGGGATTCCGTAATCGCTTTCGCGTTGCGGCGTCCGACGGCGTAGCCGTACTCGAGGGATTGGCCGAATCGATGGATTTCGTAGGCAACCATCAAGGTTGCGACGCCGTACACGAAGCCCAAGGCTGCCCCGCCGAAACCCCAGAGCAGGCGAATGATTCCGAGTTTTTGGTTCTCCGTTTCTTTGATGAGGAGTGCCGAGACGATGGCGCAGAGAACCCAACAGGCGAGTGCACCCACGAGTGCGGCGACAGGAACGCGGAGCAGACCGGGTAGAACCGATTCCGGTAGCCACTGGGAGACTGGCAGTGCGAACGAGTAACCGACGTAGCCTCCACCGGCGAGAGATACCAAGGAGATTGCTTGGCGAATCAGTCCTTTCGACCAACCCGAGACAAGGCACCCCAAAATCCAACAGGCACCGAGCATCAGGGACCAGTTGGGAAGGGTTGGGATGATCGCTTCTTGCATGAGGAGTGACGTTTTAAACTGGGACGACGGGGAATCTAGATCCCGACACTCCCGCATTGTCCGCGTTGACGGAGGAGATGATCGCAGAGCGTTAGGGCCGCCATTGCCTCGACCATGGGAACCGCGCGTGGCAGGACGCAGGCGTCGTGGCGGCCACGGGCTTTTAGTTCGATATCTGTAAAGTCTGTAGAGACTGTTTGTTGCGAATGGAAGATTGTGGCCGTTGGCTTAAACGCGACACGAAACAGGATGTCTTCTCCGTTGGAAATGCCACCTTGGATGCCGCCGGAACGGTTTGAGGTGGTTCGGACCCTGCCGTCCCGCATTCGGAACGGGTCGTTGTGAGACCTACCTGTCAGGAGGGTTCCCCCGAAACCTGATCCTACCTCGAATCCTTTGGTTGCGGGCAAGCTGAGCATTCCCTTGGCGAGGTCTGCGTCGAGCTTATCGAACACTGGTTCGCCGAGGCCGGACGGTACTCCGCGGATGACGCATTCGATCACTCCTCCTACGGAATCGCCTTGGGAGCGGATGTCTTTGATTCGTTCGATCATGAGGTTAGCCGCTTCGAGATCGGGGCACCTGACCATATTCGATTCGACCTGATTGAGCGTTACCGATGAGGAGTCTACGTTCGCTTGGATGTCCTGAATGGACAGAACGTACGCGACAATCTCAATGCTTGGGGCGATGGATGAGAGGACTTTTTTTGCGACGGCCGCAGCGGCGACTCGCCCGATGGTTTCCCGTGCGGAGGCGCGTCCTCCGCCTTGCCAGTTCCGAATCCCGTACTTTGTTTGGTAGGTGTAATCCGCGTGGGATGGGCGGAATGCGGATTCCATCTCCGCGTAAGATTCCGGCCTCGCATCCTCGTTAAGGACAGAGATGCATATCGGAGTGCCGAGGGTGAGTCCTTGAAAGGTTCCGGAGAGGATGGCGCACCGGTCTTTTTCTGCCCGAGGCGTCACGATTTCACTTTGGCCGGGGCGCCGTCGGTCGAGATCGAGTTGAATGTCGGCCTCGGACAGGGGGATGCGCGGGGGACATCCGTCAATGACGACGCCGACCCCACCGCCGTGGGATTCGCCGTAGGTTGAGATGCGGAAGAGAGTGCCGAACGAACTGGACATGCGATAGGTGCTGAAAACGAGGAGTGTGGCAGATGGTTGGTTCCCTTGGAATGCCGAACTCCTTCGGGTTTGCCTCGGGTTGCGGGCGGTGTAGGAGGGGGGGATGATTGTGTTTTCTGAGATGTTGGAGGTGCGGACGAGTGGCAAAGGGACGACGGAAATCACGCATGCGGTGCGTTCGATTTTGGCGAAGAGCGGTGTGACGGAGGGAACCGTGACCGTGTTTATCCAGCACACGAGCGCGAGTTTGGTGATTTATGAGAATGCCGATCCCTCTGCTCGAACGGATTTGCATGCATTTTTTGAGCGACTCGTTCCTGAGAATCTTCCGTATTTTGTTCATACGGATGAGGGGCCGGACGATATGCCCTCACATTTGCGGATGGTTTTAACGCGAACGAGCGAGGTGATTCCCGTCCACGCGGGCCGGTTGATGTTGGGAACGTGGCAGGGGGTGTTCGTGTTTGAGCATCGGAGAGCGCCTCATGTGCGTCGGGTTGTTGTCACGGTGGCTGGGATTTAACGGATGGGCGACGGCGCCAGATGTTTTTCCTGCGGGACATGCATCGATGGGGTGGGGTTTACTGGTGGTTTGACCTTTTCCGACGATGAGCACCGAATTCCGTAAGCCGTATCCGTTCGATCTTCTTGAGCCTAAGTGGCAGGCGCTTTGGGATCGGGAGCAAACGTTTCACGTGGCGAACCCTGGCGAGTCGGGTTTTGATGCATCGAAACCTAAGTACTACGTGTTGGACATGTTCCCGTATCCAAGTGGCGCTGGGTTGCATGTGGGCCATCCGGAAGGGTATACGGCGACGGACATCATGGCGCGGTACAAACGGATGCGCGGCTTCAATGTGTTACACCCGATGGGATGGGATGCGTTTGGTTTGCCGGCCGAGCAGTATGCCATCAAGACGGGCCAGCATCCGGCGGTAACCACCGAGCAGAACATCAATCGGTTTCGTGAGCAGTTGAAGCGGATTGGATTTTCGTACGACTGGCAGCGAGAGGTGAATACGACGGATCCGGGGTATTTTCGATGGACGCAGTGGATTTTTTTGAGGCTTTACGGAAGTTGGTTCAACCCGTTGACCCAGCGTGCGGAATCGGTGAACACGTACGTCGGGGAAGATGTTGATTCTGTGAGGTTGGCGTATGTGGCGGAGGTGCCGGTGAACTGGTGTCCAGCCTTGGGGACGGTTTTAGCGAACGAGGAGGTGGTGAATGGGAAGAGCGAGGTGGGCGGGCACGAGGTGGAGCGGCGTCCGATGAGGCAGTGGATGTTGCGAATCACGGCGTATGCGGAACGATTGATTTTGGAGTTGGACGGCTTGGATTGGCCGGAGTCGATTAAATTGCTGCAGCGCAACTGGATTGGGAAGTCGGAGGGTGCGGAGGTGGAGTTTGGGACGGAGTTGGATGGATGCTCGATTCGGGTGTTTACGACGCGTCCCGACACATTGTTTGGCGCGAGTTATTTGGTTCTAGCGCCGGAACATCCGTTGGTGGACCGATTGGTGGTGGAAGGGCAGCGCGAGGCGGTGGCAGCTTACCGGGTGCGTTGCGGGGCGAAGAGCGATTTGGAGCGGACGGATTTGGCGAAGGAGAAGACGGGGGTTTGGACGGGGGCGTTTGCGGTGAATCCGGTGAATGGGGCGCGGGTGCCGATATGGGTCGCTGACTATGTGTTGATGGGGTACGGCACGGGGGCGATCATGGCGGTTCCTGCACATGACTCTCGTGACCTAGAGTTTGCGACGGCGTTTGGTTTGCCGGTTTTGCAGGTGGTGGACCCGGTGGACGGATCGACGGACTGGAGAGGATTCACGGGGGAAGGTGTTGCGGTGAACTCGGGTTTTCTCGACGGGTTAAGGACATTGGATGCGAAGAGGCGGGTGGTGGAGGAGTTGGAGCGTTTGGGGAAGGGGCGTGGGACAGTGCAGTACAAACTGCGGGACTGGCTATTCTCGCGGCAGCGTTATTGGGGAGAGCCATTTCCGATCGTTTGGGAAGGCGGGCGTCATCGGGCTCTTGGAGACGAGGAGTTGCCGGTTCGCGCGCCGGAGTTGGCGGATTTTAAGCCGACGGGGACTCCGGAACCGCCACTTTCGAAGGCGGCGGATTGGGTGCGCTACTCGGAGACCGCGTCACGCGAGTTGAACACGATGCCTCAGTGGGCGGGGTCGTGCTGGTATTATTTGAGGTATTGCGATCCGCGGAACTCTGAGAGATTCGTGAGTTTGGATGCGGAGCGGTACTGGTGCGGGGGGGATGGTGCGCATGGTGGGGTGGATTTGTATGTGGGAGGGACGGAGCACGCGGTGCTGCACCTTCTCTACTCCCGATTCTGGCATAAGGTGCTTTTTGATTTGGGGTATGTGTCGACGCCTGAACCGTTTCAGCGATTGGTAAACCAAGGTATCATTCTGGGGGCCGACGGGCAGAAGATGTCGAAAAGTCGAGGGAACGTGGTGAATCCTGATGACGTGATTGATGCTTATGGGGCGGACGCCTTCCGGTGTTACGAGATGTTCATGGGGCCGTTGGAGCAGATGAAGCCGTGGAGCACGACGGGTGTGGAGGGGGTGTCGCGCTTTCTCGCTCGGGTTTGGCGGTTGATGATGACGGAAAATCAGGAGGGGGTTTGGCAGGTTGCGAAAGAGGTGTCGGATTGCGAGATGACGTCTGCGCAGCGGAAGGTGGTTCACGCTTCGATCAAGAAGGTGACGGAGGATATCGAGGCGATGTCGTTTAATACGGCGATTTCGCAGTTGATGATTTTTGTGAATGCGTTCACGGGCGAGACGCAGCGCTCGCGGGAAGCGATGCGGGTTCTGCTGATCCTGTTGAATCCGATGGCGCCGCATGTGACGGAGGAGTTGTGGGAACGGCTAGGATTTGCGGGACGGATTTCCGGTTCGGCGTGGCCGACGTGGAATGATGCGTATCTTGTTGAGAGCGAGGTGGAGTTAGTGATTCAGGTGAACGGGAAGATTCGGGACAAGTTTGTGGTGGCGCGCGATGCGACCCGCGAGCAGGTTGAGGCGTTGGCCTTGGCGAGTCCGAAGATTCAGGATTGGACGTCGGGATTGATGGTGAAGAAGGTCGTGGTTGTTCCGGGCAAGCTCGTGAACTTGGTAGTGGGTTGAGTGTTAGTGAGAACAGGACATGCCGTACCGCATTTGTAAGACGTTTGAGGTGGAGAACGGGCACATGCTTTCGAAGCACCCGGACCGTTGTCGTTTTCCGCACGGGCACACGCGGAAGGTCGAGATTGTGGTGGAAAGTGAGGGGCTAGATGGGAATGAGATGGTGTGCGATTTCAAGGCGGTGAAGGGGTGGATTTGTGATTACTTGGATGCATTGGATCATGCGATGTGCATGAACACGGAGGATCCTGCCTACGGAGAGATGCGGGATCGGTATGGGAATCGGATTGTGGGGTTTGAGGGACGGGATCCGACGACGGAGGTTATGGCGGAAGCGATTTATCGTTGCGTGCAGGCGGGGATGGACGCGCACCGTCGTTCCGGTGGGGTCTATGGGTTGCGAGATTCGGTGCGCTTGGTTTCGGTTCGTCTGTGGGAAACGAGCAGTAGTTGGGCAGAGTATTTTGAGTGAGCGCGAGACCGAGGTCAGTCGCGCCTTGTCAGAGTGACGCTCCCTTGACCCTTTAAGACGGCGACTCCATGCTTGTCGGCTTATGAACTACGATTTGATTGTCGTCGGCGGCGGACCTGCCGGTTACGTGGGGGCGATCCGAGCGGCTCAGTTGGGGAAGAAAGTGGCGTGCGTCGAGAAGGAGCGTGCGGGGGGGACCTGTTTGAACTGGGGATGCATTCCGACGAAGTCACTCTTGCGCAATGCGGAGTTGTATCACGTTCTGGCGCACCGCGCTGGGGAGTTTGGTTTCAAAGCCGACAATGTTTCCTTCGAATGGGACAAGATTATTGGCCGTTCACGGGATGTCTCGGACAAGAATGCGGGCGGGATTGAGTTTTTGTTCAAAAAGAACAAGGTGGATTACCTTCGGGGTGAGGCGTCGTTGGACAAGCCGGGTGCGGTCACGGTGAAGATGGCGGATGGGAAGGTGGAGACGCATTCAGCCCCTCGGATTTTGGTGAGCACGGGTTGCGTGTCGCGTCCGATGCCAGGCTTCCCGTTTGACGGTAAGCGGGTGATATCCAGCAAGGAGGCGATGATTTTGGATCACCGGCCTGAGAGCATGATTGTGATTGGCGCGGGGGCAATTGGGGTTGAGTTTGCGTATTTTTACAATGCGTTTGGGACGAAAGTAACCGTGGTTGAGATGCTTCCAAATCTTTTGCCGGTGGAAGACACGGAGGTTTCAGCAGCGTTAGGCAAGTCGTTCCAGAAGCAGGGGATTAACGTGTTGACGGGCACTAAAACGACGAAAGCTGAGACGACGGACAAAGGGGTTCGGATTACGGTGGAAGACGGGAAGGGGGCTTCGCAGGTTTTAGAGGCGGAGGTGTGTTTGGTGGCGATTGGAGTGCAACCGCTGTTGCCGGGTGGCGGGATTAAGTTGGGGTTGACGGATCGCGGATACATCAAAACGAATGACCGGTACGAGACTTCCATTCCCGGGATCTTCGCGGCGGGTGACATTATTGGGCCGCCTTGGTTGGCCCATGTGGCTTCGTTTGAGGCAATTCAGGCGGTGAATGGAATGTTTGATTCTGCGTTCAAACCGAAAAAGGTGGAGACGTTCCCTGGCTGTACGTACTGCCAACCTCAGGTGGCGAGCGTCGGGTTGACGGAGCGTGCTGCGAAGGAGAAGGGGTTGAAGTTCAAGGTCGGAAAGTTCCCCTTTATGGCAAGCGGCAAGGCGCGCGCGATTGGCGAGTTGGACGGATTTGTGAAGCTGGTCATTGGGGAACCGCATGGAGAGATTCTCGGAGCGCACATCATTGGTGCGGAGGCAACCGAGTTGATTGCGGAGTTGGGGCTCGCGATTAACATGGAGGCTACTCTGGATGAGATTCATGGGACGATTCATGCTCACCCGACGCTGAGCGAAATGATTCATGAGGCCGCTCTGAGTGCTGAAGGGCACGCGATTCATATCTAGCCGCAGCCCCCTCGGTTGCCTGTGAGCCTCGCAGGCAACCGACTGACTCAGTGAGCGGTAGCGAGAGCGGTGGCGAGGTCCGAGTCTTTTCTGCGTTTGTTTGCGCTCAGACGATTCGTTGGAATCTGGAGGCTAAGCGGTGAGGTGGAAATATCCGTGAATGTGTGGAGAGCCTCGGAAGTACCAGACCAAATTTGGTCCCTCGATTTGCCAAACATCCCATACCCCGTCGCCACCAACGTCTAAGTCTCCGCCGTAGCAGGAGATGAAAAGGGTGGACAGGACGTTTTTTTCCTCGATGGTTCGCATGGTCGCATTGACGTCGTCCGCACGAAAACAGGCGAGCATGTTTCGCATGGTTTTCAAGAGGGCGAGTTGTTGGTCTCTTGTAAGACTGGCGACGGGCAGACCGGGTATGTTTGATGAGCGAGTGAGAATGACGCCTGAGGGTTTTTCGGTTCGAGGCTCGGCGTCTACGAGCAGTTGTGCGCGTTGGGCGGGTTCGAGAGTTGCAACAAACGCGTTGAAAGCGATTCCTTGATACCAGAAGGGATTGCCTTCGTGGTCCTTGAATTCGCGGAATGCCTTCGCAAAGTTGCCGTAAAACAACGGTTTGTTCCCGAAGCCGAGTCCTCTGTCGGAATGCGCGTTGCATCGGCGAGTGACGTGGTGCCCTGTGTAAATGAACTCGAAGTCGGTATTTTCAGGAGTGCCGAAGAAAGCCACCGAGGGAGTGTTTTTGATATTACCCATCAGGTCTTTTTGGACCTGCCACGACATTTTTTCTCGAAAGTCGGGGGCGTGAAGGGATTCAAAAATTTGCTTAACGAGGTCTTGTTGATCAGGAGTGAAGAAGGTGTGGAGTCGTTCCTCGGGGCAGATGTACCACCAGTTGCTGATGAAATCCCGTTTTGGGTGATTGCTTGGGAGGCAAACGCGTTGGCGCTGCGGGTCCGTGAGACTTTTGTAAAGCTGCATGGGCAACGAATCCGAGGAAACGGCGTTTGCAGGCGAGAGGACTGGAGCGAGGGCGGAGCCCGCGAGGAGGCGGAGGATGTCGCGGCGGGAGTGCGGGGAAACGTTAAGCGACAGCGAGGGGGTGGAATCCATTGAAGGCGCGGGGCTGAAGAAAGTTTGACGCGGGTTCGTCTGACTGTAGCACCGTAACAAGGTGGCACCCAAATGCATTCGCGTATTACCCCGAGGTGCTTTCTGGAGGGAGTTCTACTGTGACATCGAGGTCAGGCGTCGTCGTATTTTCGACAGGGGCTTCCTTCTCGTCTGGCGACGAGACAGAGGGGGTGATGCCTAGGGCGACGCGCTGCCACGGGAGCAGCGACTCAACCGCCTCGGGATCTTGGCGGGCGAGAGATTCCAAGGTTGCCTTGGGGGCGATGAGAGTGGGGTCTAATGCATACTGGGCGGCGCTTTTGTCGCGACGATCGCGGAAGAGACGGAAACGGTCTTCGTAGTCAGGAATCGCTTTCTGGCGTGCACGGCGGATTAGTTTTGGCCAATCGGCCTGGGGGATGGCGAGAGCGTCTTGGGCGGCGGATTGGAAACGTTCGAGCCGGCTGCCGCGTAGGTTGCGGGGTTCGGCTTTGCCGTGTTGGTCTAAGCGATGAGCGGCTTCGAGGAGGGAATCGTTATTGAGGATGTGAAATGTCGGGCGGTCTACGGCTTGGGCTTCCGATTCACGCCAGTGCCAGAGGGCTCGGAGGATTGCCATTCCGCGTTGAGACAAATCCGCGTGGCCAGAGATGCGCCAAAGAGAGTCGGGATCACGCTCGCGAACGATGGCAGAGTTGCGGATGAGGCGGTCGCAGGATTGACGGAACCAATCGGTGCGGCCGAGTCGGGTAAGTTGTTGTTCGAGTTGATCCGCAAGGGCCAAAAGATGCGCCGTGTCGTTGACGGCATAGTCGAGCATTTGGGGCGGGAGCGGGCGGATGGCCCAGTTGGCCTTCTGGGAGGCTTTTGCAAGGACGAGCCCGAAGTGATGGTGGAGCAAGGCCGCGAGGCCAAACTCGCGGAGCCCGACGAGACGTGCTGCGACCCCGGTATCAAAGATATTTTCGGGATTAATCCAGCCTGCTTTACGCAGCAGACGAAGGTCGTAGTCACAGCCGTGGATAATGACGGTTTTTCCCTTGAGAACGGCAAAAAGGGGAGAGAGGTCGAGGGGGGCGAGCGGGTCTACGAGAAAATGCGCCTCAGGGCTAGAGATTTGGATGAGACAAAGCTTCTCAAAGTAGCAGTGCAGCGAATCGGCTTCGGTATCGAGTGCGATTCTGGGGTGGCGAGCGAGGTGGTCGCAGAGGGCGAGAAGGGCAGGTTGTTCAGTGATCATTTCCGCGTGAACTGCCGGGGTGTTCGAAACTGAGGGAGTCGTGCGTTGAGGACGGCTTTTGGCGGTTGTTGGTGCTGCGGATTTGGGCTTTGGGTTCCTAGAGGTTCGAGGATGCCTACGGCCGCCGCTACGAGATTCGTTTGACGGGACTTTCTGATGTTTTGCGTCGTTGTTTGGATTCTCCGACGTGGCGGAATTCGGAAACCCAATCCAAGCTAAGAATCGTCGGAAGAGACTTGGGACGCCGGGCGCGCCGTGGGGCGGTAGGCTACTCATAGCCGGATAGTGAGCAGCAACTCGGCGTTAGACGTCGTGGCTTTAAGAATGCCGGAGAGATATTCCATCGATTCAATCGGAGGAAGGGTGGCAAGTTTTCTTCGGACGAGGTTTACCTTTTCGAACTCAGCGGGGTGATAGAGGAGCTCGTCACGACGGGTGCCGGATTGAGGGATGTTGATGGCGGGAAAAACACGCTTTTCAGCCAAGGAGCGATCGAGTCGTAGCTCCATGTTTCCGGTACCCTTGAACTCTTCGAAAATGATATCGTCCATGCGGTTCTGTGTTTCCACCAGAGCCGTTGCCACGATGGTTAGACTACCACCTTCGGAGGTATTACGTGCCGCCCCGAAAAACTTTTTGGGTTTGATGAGTGCCTTAGTATCGAGTCCCCCGGACATGATACGTCCTTTTCCAGGTTGAAGATTATTGTAACCTCTTGACAGGCGCGTGATTGAATCCAAAAGGATGATGACGGTCTTGTTAAGCTCGACGAGGCGTTTCGCGCGGTCGAGCACCATTTCGGCCACTTGAGTGTGGCGCTGCGCGTTTTCGTCGAAGGTTGAGCTATAAATCTCCGCGTTAACGGTTCGCCGGAAGTCGGTGACTTCTTCTGGGCGTTCGTCGACGAGCAGGATAATGAGAGCTGCTTCTGGGTGATTTTTAACAATCGATTGCGCGATATCTTTGAGGAGCACCGTCTTTCCAGCGCGCGGTGGAGCCACAATGAGCGCGCGCTGACCTTTGCCGAGAGGGGCAACGAGGTCGATGGCTCTTGGGCTGATGGAGCGAGAGTTCGGGTTTTCTAAGATGACGCGTTGATTTGGATGGGTGGCAGTGAGGCGGTCAAAATCGGCTGGTTCGCGCCAATCGGATGCTGGAATTCCTTCGACAGAGAGGACTTCATCCACCGAGAGAAAACGTTCACGGTCGCGGGGGGCGCGAAGGCGGGCCTTGACCTTGAGCCCCGGTTTGAAACGGAAAGTGCGGTCAATGTGCATGGGCACCTGGATGTCCTGAGGAATGGGTCGAAAGTTGTAGCGTTGCCAGCGTAGGAAGACGCTCCCTTGGGAACTCACGTCGGTAATCGCCTCAGCCAAGAGAGTTGCGCCTGCGTTCGCATAAGCGGTCGCGATGTCCACGACAAGATGATGCCTTGATCGATCTGGGTTGAATCGAAGCCGAAGGGCTTCCGCTAGCTCAAGTAACTCAACAAGCGGAGTGTCGTTGAGTTGATCGATGTCCAGCGTCGCGGGGATATTGAGAGTTGGCGGAGCTTCGACACCCCCGCTCGGGAGATTGCTGACTGAGGGTTCAGGATCAATCGAGTGCAATGCGGAATCGGTAGCGCCGGGAAGAGATTCGGTTTGCGATTCCGTGGGCAGTTCGTTTTGTTCGGTCATCTGGGCTGTGGTGTTGGTGCGGTGGCAGGGTGGTGTTCGTCCTCGGTTCCAGCGTCCAATGAATAGGAGGCTGGGTTTTCCTCAGGAAACTACCGGCTTGGCTGATCGAAATCCGACCGCTTTGCGAAAGTATGCAAGAGCGAATCGGCGAGCAGCGCGGTTTGTCTGCCGACGATGTGGATTGGGACATCCGTCCAAATCACAAAGTGCGCGGAGATGACCTTACTCTCGGGACTAGCCTGTGCAATCAAGATTTCTCGGATTTGCTGGGTAGTCCAGTTTCGCTGGAGAAGACGGGCGTGTTGGGAACGGGGCGAACATGCCGCAGTGATGATCACATCAAAGTGAGAGTGGGCTTTGGTTTCGAAGAGCAGCGGAATTTCAGCGACAAAGAACTGGTCCAACTTTCGAGCCGCCCGAGCGTTGCTTTGCCATGCCTCTCGAATCGCGGGGTGCAGGATTTCTTCGAGTTGAACTCGTTTTTCAGGAAAATCAGTAATTGCTTCGCGAATTTTTGCTCGCGAGATGTCGCCATCGGAGTCGCAGACCGATGAACCGAAGGAACACAGTACCGCCTCACGAATCGCGACGTTCTCTCGTAAAAGCTGATGCGCACAAGCATCCGCACTAAAATGAGAAAACAACGCGTGTCTCGCGAGGAGCATCGAAACTAACTGCGACGCAACGGTCGACTTCCCGCAGGATACGCCGCCAGTGATCGCAATCGCGGGCATGAACAGGCCCTGTCTTGAGGCTACCGTCAGTTACCGTCGCCCGCGGGCAACTTAGGTTGGGCGAGGTTTGGAACTGGGGAACTGTAAGAAGATTTGTCTTCGAGTCCTTCCATTGGGTTGACTGGCTGTCCCGCCGCGTCAATGAGCCGCATGGTGACAAAAATCACTAGGTTTTTCTTAATGTGTTGTTCAATTTTGGATTGGAAGAGCCGCCCGACAATCGGGATGTTTTTGAGGATGGGCGTTCCGTCATCAACCTTTTGGATATCTTCACGAATCAGTCCACCGAGAGCGACGGTGTGTCCGTCCATGATTGAAACGGATGTCTCGACCTCTCTCACTGAGAAGATTGGTTGATTCATGATGTTGTCGGTGAGCGTGACGGCTACTGGATCTGCCCCGCCCGCACCAATATTGATTGTTCTCGTAGCAATGGCTTTGATGGGACTGCCGTAGTTGATGAAGCCCTCGAACTCGGTGACTTTCGGTTTGAGTTCCATATCGACAGTGAAGTTGTCGGCTTGGATTTGAGGCTGGATGACTTCGAGAATAACGCCGGTGTTTCGCGTCTCGAAGTTTTCTGGGTTGGCGGGTGTGACAGGGGCGCTCAACGCGCCTTGGGCCGCTTGGTTTGCCACGCCTGCACCGCCTCCACCTCCACCCACACCGCCCCCAATTGTTCCCGGAATCTGGGGTGGGGCAAAGGATGTCGGATATCGGAACTCGCGAGTGATTTTGATGCTGGCTGTGGCACCATTTCGACAGGTGACGCGCGGAGAAGATAAGAGGTCGATTCCTTTCTTTTGACTCATGGCGCGAACAATCATCTGGAACTGAGGGTCGGTGAATGCCCCCGCAATGGAGAACGCAGCTGGAGCCATTACGCCTCGTGCACCTTGGACACCGTTAAGTAAGGAATCGATTGCATTTGCGGAGATGGCAAGGCTCCCAGAGCGGTTGCCACCAGTGACTGGGTACACACCCACAGGCGCATTCGTATTCGCGTACCCTGGACCGATGATGAAGGGGTAATCGGCCATGTTAGACCCGGTTCTGGCGCTTCCTGTGGTTCCTCCGGACATGAACGTGTTGTAGGTGCCAGGTAGATTGGACTGACCGAGTAACCAATCGAAAGAGAGTTCCTCAAGGTTCTGTTGGGAGAACTCGATGAACTTCGCCTCGATTTCAATTTGGGAGGGCGTGGGCGTATCGGCGGCTTGGACGACTTCATCGATAATATCCAAATTTTTCCTCTCGTTGTACACTGCGAGGGTGAAGTTGGCGGAGTTGTAAATCGCCGTTGAACCCTCTGGAAACGGAACGCTGTAACGGGTGGAGAGAATCTCCTTGGCATCGGGGCCCCCTCGGTTTCTTGGAGCGGCAGCTGCGGGAGCACCGCCACCGAGCGCGCCGAGTCCACCACCTCCCATGCCTGCATCTTGATTTACTCTCGCAGTGTTGGTGAGGAACTGTGGCGATACCTTCCATCGGCGCATTTCCATTTTCTCACCAGAGGCGCTGCCAGAGACGATTTTCACAAAGAACTCTTCAACGACCGGTTTGACACCCGCCATTTGGCAGGCGGTGTCGAGGATGACGTTGAGGGGGGTTGGGGTGGGAATGTGGAACGTGATCGCTCCGCCTCCCCCAGCAGCTCCACCTGCGGGCGCGGCCGCCGCAGGGGCAGGGGCATTCAACCCAAACACATTCGCAGCAGCCGCAGCAGCAGGGGCGGCCGCGCCAGGGGCGCTGTCCACCTGAACCACAAACGCAACGCCTTTTGTGTCATCTGCCGAGTTGTCGTGTTTCTTGGACAACTCTTGAAGTTGCGACGCGACGCTCTCGATTGTTTCGCCGGCGAACTTGACTTCTGGGATGATGATTTTGGAAAGCTTTTCTCGGAGTTTGTCGGAGCGTGTCTGTTGTTTCGCTTGATTGAGTGGTTGAGCATTCTCCGTGGCGCTAAACTTTCGAACCGGACTGGCCCATGACTCGTCAACCTTGCGGAAGGCCCGAGAGCGGGCTTCGTTGTAAGAGTCTTTGGAAAAGTTGCGAACCGCGGCATTGATTTGCTCCTGAAGTTTCCTTGCTGCGGAGTTGTGTCGGTCGATGAGGAGGACTTGGTCGGTGCGTTTAAAAGCGAGGTCAAAACGCCCCGTGTCGTAGAACCCCTGAGCCTCTGTCAGTAGTCGTTTGACTTCCTCAATCTGTTCTCGGAAGGCAGGTGTAATGGTTTTGTTGAAATACCCCGGGGTGTGGAGTCGCTCCACTAGGCGGCGAGCGTCTTTATTGTCGGGATTCCGAGAGAGCGCATCGGTCAAAATTTCCTCAGCAGCGTCTTGGTTTCCTTTGTACCGGCCTTCCTGAATCCGCTGTTCCGCAAGCTTGACGGCTGCGCGATCAAAGCCGGATTGGGCCCTTTCGCGTGTTAGATCGGTGAAAGGTGCCCGATGGTTGCCGAGTGTGGCGAGAGCGGAAGCATAAAAATCGACGGCTGATTTCCAGTCTTTCTCGCCTGCAGAACGGTTGGCCTCGGAAAGTTCCTTGATTGCCTTGTCAAGACTTTGCTGCATTACAGCTGCCTGCTCTGCGGCTAGCCTTGCCACGTCGGGTTCGTTGGGCCCGGCCGCCGTGAGCACTGTCAGTTGTGCAAAAGCAAGCGCCGTTGATAGGATGCGAGTGGCTTTCAGAAAGTTGCTAGGACTCATCGATGGGGGAGGGAAGGTGTTTTCCGCTGGGAGAATGCGTTAGCGAGATTGCGGATTAGTTGTTCTGTGCGTTTTGGGGAGCAGATGCGTTCTCGACGCTTGCCTCAAGAACATCAAGTTCTGAACCGTCGGCAGCGCAGAGTCTCACTGATTTAGGATTATCGCGAATCTCTTTTACAGAGAAAACCTCTTTTTCTTCTGGGTCTGCGCTGAATGATTGTCCGAGGTGAATCGGAATGTCTCGCCCTGGTTTTGGAATCGGCATCAAGACAACGGCACTGATCTCATAGAAATTTACGAGATCATCGTTCACGCTTTTGCGTCCAAGCCCCTCTTTAGCCGTGAACTTTCTCGGCGGTTTGCCGTCCACTTTCTCGGTGATTTCTAATGTCCCGACTTCAACTTTGACGTTGTTGAGGCCTTTTTCCTCCATTTGAACGCTGAATCCGGAGATGACAAAGTTGGTGTTGGGGATTGGTTGCCCGACTTTGAGAGTGTGGCGAGGGCGGTTGGGTGATGGAACCGGGTTTTCGCCGAGCATTTCCACGGTTGCCTCGACTTTATCGGGTTGGTCCTTGGGGCCGGTGAACTTGATGAACTTAATGAAGTTGTTTTTCTTCGAGACGCTTTTCACTGCTAACTTTTTGAAGTAAGGGGGGTGTGAAGCTGCCGAGGTGGGGTTGGTCCCTTCCACAAACTCCTCTTCGTTTGAGAACCCGTCATTGTCAGTGTCTTCCAGACCGATTTTAGGCCGAAATGGGTCGAGTTTATTTTCTGTAAACCATTTATTTGGTATGGGTTGCCCACTTTTTGAGTGGGTGTTCCTATTCCCCTCATTAGGTTTTTTAGGCTCGTTATTTTCAATGATGTAACGTTCACTGACGAAGAGAGACGTCTTGAACTCCCCGCTGTTCTTTGGGGCCCACTTCGCTGGATTCTCGAAGTTGGTGACGGTTTGTTGAAACGGCTGGATGTCTATGTTCTCTGGTTTTGATTTGTTACTGAAGCGCGGTTTTTTTTGCTGAATTTCTGAGGAGCGTGATGAATCTGCGCTGAACAAAAACCACGCGCTACCGACGGCAGCGATGGATGCAAGGAGGACGATGGCTGCGGGTGCCTTGCTGCTGGAGGTGGACATGAGCGTGAAGGATAAGTTATTTCCCCGCAGGTTGGGCTGACTGTCCAGCAGGGGATTGCGGTGCGTCTCGGAACGTTAAGATTTCGAGCGAAAGGGATGTTTCAACCTTTTCTTCGCCTACGATGTAGAGTGATTGCTGATTGTCTGGGGTTTCAGCGGCCAGTGGATTGTCTGACTTCCGCTTTGGGCCATCCTTTTTCTCGTTGCTCACGGTGACGGCTTTTACCGTCACGAAGGGCTTTTTGGAGGCGGACAGCTCTCCGAGGAGACCGCGTACAGCTTCGGGTCTGGATACGACAGTGATTTGGTAGTTTTTGGCCTGGTACGGAGGCAAAGGTTTCGTCTCAGGTTCAGTATCTTTCGGTGCTCCTTTGCGATTCGGAGTTGCGGTTTTGGGCGGAGGCTCTGGAGCCTTCGGCTTGAATGCAGGGTCTTCCTCTGGGGCTTTCTCGCGTTCAAATCTACGGATTTCCGAAGGCTGATGTTTGAGAATGACGTTGATGAGAAACTCGGACTCCGCGAGTTGACGGGAGAGCGCCGGGAGTAGGGTCTGCTTCGGAACTTCTTTTGTGAAACGGTCAAAATCGAGGGAGAAGTCGCTGGATGAACTTGAGAGGACGATGCCAGAGTCCTGAGCTTTCGCCTTCACTTCACGGACCAGCTTATTTAGCGCGTCTTGGAATGCGGTGCCGTCTAGTTGAGAGACGTTTAAGTTTGATTCCAGCAGACGCTTTTCAAGTTTTCCTGCAAGGTCCTCTAAGGCAGATGCTTGGATGTCTAAGAGGTCGGAGTTCTCCTTGGTCGGCGCGGGCTTTGCATTTTGGAGTCTCGCGAGTTTGTCCGAGTCTGTTTTCAGAGTCGTCAACTTCTCTGAGGCAGCAGAGGACGACTCGGCGACAAGGTAAGCGGTGACCCCTGTGGAGACGATTCCCGCTAACAGGATTCCGGCAAGTCCAGCGTTGCGTTTGATCCAGTTCATTTCGAGGAGCCTTGGGGTTGAGTGGGATTCGAGTTATCCGCAGAGGGCGCCGGAGAAGTTTTCACGTGAAAGTTTTTGGGCTGCAGTTGAACGGAGAACTTGTACGCCCATTCCTCGGAGTTACTGGATTGGTCTACGCGAGTGATTTTTTCTTTGTTGACTGAGTATAAATCTGATTTGTCGAGGAGCGCCAAAAAGTCGTCGACAATACCCACTCCCTTGGGGTTTAGGAGATACAGCCCTTGGATTTCAATCGTTCCATTCGGGATGGTCAGTGGGGGCAAGGAGATGGGCGCCTCGATGTCGGGTTCGTTGTTCCGACGACTGGAAGGTTTTGGGGATGTTTCTTGCGTTTTTGGAGTGCTCACAGGCTCCTCTGCGGCGGTTTTGGCAAAGTGAAGATTGGTGATCCAGACGAACTCCTCTGGGAGTCTTTGGTGAATATCGCTGATGACTTTAACCCAGTAGTCTCGGTCCGCGATGGCTTGATGGAAGGGGAGACTTGATTCGTAACGTTTCCGGAGATTTTGCCGTTTTTCTTTAATGGATCGATCGACGTCTTCGAATGTTTTGGTCTCTTTTTTCAGCTGAGCCGAAAGTTGATCTGCCTCGGCGGTTACCGCGTCGAAGTGACCTTTCCAGCCAAGGAGGGCGGAGTTGAGCAAAAGGAAAGCGAGGGCTGCGGCGGGAACCATCCTCCGTTGTGTTTGGCGTTGCAGGGTGGACGGTGGGACTAAGCGAAGCGCGACTGGACACTCCCGAATCATTCGGAGGGCGAGGCCAACGTGTTCTCCCCACGTGTGAGCTAGGCCCGCGACCTTCTCTGCATCGATTCCGGGTGCTAACGACAGTTTGAGGAGCGGGTTAAAGAACTCACTTGGAACGGCCAGTTTCTCTTCGAAAAACTCGCGGGAGTAGGGCAAACTCACGCCACCGCCTGCGAGTAGGATTCTCGACGGGGCACTACCTCCCTGCTGGGAGCGATAGAAAGAGATAGAGCGCGCAATTTCCGCGTGGAGCCGAGTCATGGCGTTACGGATAACCTTCGATAGTTTCGCCACGTCCTCGTCCTCAGGATCCGCATAGTTACCACCCAGCGCGATGAAACCGTGCTCAACCTTTCGAGATTCTGCTTCTGCAAAGGACTCTTGAAACTCTTTGGCAATCGCGCCTGTTACGGAGCTCCCCCCGGAGGAAATGCTTCGATAGAACACTCTGCCCGATTCGACAAAGACAAGATTTGTTGTTCGCGCCCCTACATCCACAATCATCGAGCATCCGTCGTAGTCGGGGTAGTTGAAGAGAAAACTGTTGGCGAGAGCAAGCGGGGAAAGGTCGAACCCCTCGGTTTCAAGGTTTCCTGACTCAATGGCACCGTTCACCTCTGCGAGCAGGTCCGATTTGATTGCAGCAATCAGGGCTTCTTTCTCACCGGACTTTCGAGATTCGATGGGTTGGAAATCCCAAACGACCTCATTCATCGGGTAGGGGATATTTTGGGCAGCCTCGAACTCAACCAGTTTCGCGATGTCCTGCCCCTCGACCGACGGTAGTTTGATGAAACGACTGAACGCAGATTGCGAGGCAAGAGAGACTCGGATGTGGCTACCCTTTCGCTTGATTTTTGTCGAAAGCTCCGCGATGGCCATCTTCGTCTGGGCGACCCGCGTCGCGTCGGCGGAAGGATCCGCCACGAGCCCACTCTCTTCGACGCGAGAGAGAATAAGCCCCCCATTCTTCGTCGATTTGAACTCAGCGAGGCTTACGTTCTGGGTCCCGAGTTTCAGGGTAAGGAAATGGGAGAGTGATGCCATTGTTTCGGGCTTTATTGGCTAAGCGGGATACTCGGATTCGTTTCGGAGCACGGGTGATTGTCTGGTGGGGCGGAGCCCTACTGTTTCACCGGTTCGTAATAGTCCCAGAGAAGAAGCCCGAAGGGTGTCTGGTTTTTACTCAGGAACGATCCAGCGATTTCACGAGCCTTGCCACCATCCAGAGCAGCTTTCACGTTTTGTTGAGTGACCCCGTTGCCTTCAAACTTGAGGTCGATTTCTTCGCCTCCTTTTCTCAGTTCGACCCATGCGGCTTTGACGTTGGTGTTCATCGAAAAGGACTTTCCTTCGGTAATGGAGTCAAGGGTGCGCGGATCGAGGAACATGGCCGAGTGACGGTCGCGTCCTTTCGGAATCCTGGTGTGGGTGACCTCGCCAATGTAGTGGCTCAGTGATTGGTCGGGATTCATGATGAGGCAGTGGAACTTGAGCGAGACGTCGTTGACGTCGGCACGGGCGGAGAGTTCTACCTCAATCTCTAGCCATTCACCGGCCTTCAGGACGCGTTTGTTTGGCAAGCCTTGCGCTTGGATTTGCGGAGTTTTCAGTAGCTCGACCTTCAAGCGCTCAATTTTGATTTCTGATTGCTTTACAGGCGCTTGTGCGAACGCGGAAGCAACAGTGAGAACTGAGGCGAGCAAACCGACGAAGTACGTTTTCATTTTGTTCAGTGGGGGAG
>JACCEB010587173.1_pt1 | contig 21667 bp, 31 predicted proteins | sample 7454761 | NCBI WGS metagenome assembly JACCEB01 (sample SAMN15323454, study PRJNA562643) | freshwater metagenome | isolation source: river surface water | place: USA:Blue River Watershed | collected 2017-08-18 | reverse complement strand
TATACTTTTTTATATACTAACACTATAGTAAAATAGAAAACCTCATAGACTATATCTAGACATGAATAGTTATGAGGTTTTCTTATTTTTTAATCTTCGTCTTGGTCCAGTGTTTGCTCAAACGATAAAAGCAAATTTGAATCATTATCTGATATTAACATAAAGTTCTCAAATATTGAAAATGGTATATTTTCCATTTTATCATTTATACACCCAAGGAATCTTTTGTTTAAAATCAAAGTGGCATTTCTATCAACTTCGATTTGATCAATTTCAAGTTCCCAAGATGATTTTTCATAGAAAAGAACTTTACCTTTATCAATATCCATATTAATGATTAATTCTGAATTAATATTAGACAACTTCTTAATATCTAAGAAATCGCTATTCGTAATATTAAATTCCCATTTCTTTTCAACAGGGTTCAGTATTTTAGCTAACATTGCTTTTGTAATATCTCTAACTGAATATAACTCACCTGTCATCCAATTCACTTTAAATTTACCGGATGCTAATTGTATTGAGCGAACTTCATACAAATCATCATCATCGTCCGATACTTTATAATTTAAGTCAAAAGTTATTTTATCCATTTCACGGATAAAAGAAAGGTTCTTAACAAACTTCTTAGCATTAGGAATTATCATATCAATTGTATAATCGAAGTCACCAAGAATATAATCACTTGTATTTAATAAAAAGTTCTTAAATGCTATCATAACATTTCCTTTACCCAACATTGAGTAAATTAATATATTATCACTATCGATTTTAATTCTAACAGAATCATGAATAGATGCAATATCTTCTATCTTAGACACAAATAAGCTAAAGTTATCTGGTTTTACTTTTAATTTTAATTTTGACATATTTATTCTTTTTTATTATATGAAAATGTTATTTTTTGTTTAATTGAATTTTATATATACTCTATGAAATATTTGAAAACTTATAAGTTATATGAATCGAAGAGTAGTAAACTGTTAACAGTTAAAAAAATCTGTAAGGAAAAATTAATATACTTAATAGATGATGGTTTAGATATTGCATTCGAGAGAGAAGGTAAATATCTATTTTTATCATTTGATAATGATAAGAAAGATTTTATGAAATGGAATGATATTAAAGATGATATTCTATCATTATTTGAAACCTTAATTGAATATAAGGTTATAAGCTTATCCACTTTTATTACATTTCGTTATTATACACCAGGTGAACTTGATTCAGAGGATTTAAAACTTAAAGAGATACTTGATGATAATTTTATTATGAAGAAAGATATATCTGGATTCACATTAAGTATTAAAATAAAAAATATTAAACGATTTGAACAATTTATTAACGAAAATGTAAATAACCCAGATAGTTATTTAGATTCTAAGATGCAAGAAATAAAAGATATGATTGGTACTATTGAGAATGGTACATCACTAATATATGATTGGGAAAATAAAAATGACCACGAATTATATATTAACTTTTCAAAAGATGATCTTAGTATAAGATATGAATTTGATATAGACGATTTAAAGCTAACTAAAATAGCAGGTGGTGCTACGGACTTTCAAACAGCAGTTGATTCAATGGATGCTGGTATAAATATGATTGAGAGTGATATAAACTCTATATTAGGAGTTAATGAAAGCGTATTTAATATCTTCAAAAATAAGAATAATGATAAAGAGTAAAACATCTCTATTATGCTAGTATTAAAAGATTATATAGAATTTGATAGTCTATCACCTTATTCAAAAAGAGTTACAGTTAACTCTTTTGATGGTAAAAGATTAAATGATGTGATAGACTATCTTAAAAAATCTTGGACTTGAATATACCGAATTTGGTAGTTGATAAAAATAATAATAAAAGCGTATTTAAAGGTAAGCTATCTTTAAATGACTTGAAATAAATTTAAAGAGAATCTAAAAATATTTCTTTTTTATTAATTTCATTATTATTGTATCTATCTATATATTTTTTAAGCCATGATCTTATATCACTAGTTTCATTACCATCAAACCTAAAATATAAACTTCCTATGTTGCTATCATAAGGATAAATATGTACATGTGTACAATATAATTCTGTTTTATTCTTTTCTTCTCTACTACAAAATAATCCTAATAATCCTTTTATCTTTTTAATTTCATATATAGGATAATGATTTATATTTATTGTTGATTCTTTATAATAGAATGTAACTGTTATTTCACCATCACTTTTTTCATAGCAATATTCATTTGGATTTCTATTCAAAAGAATTTCTTTTAGTACTTTTTTAATTTTCTTATTTTCCATATTTTTTAATAAATTAGTCTAGGATACTGCTTACAACTTCTTTAAAGATTTTCTCGATTTCTTTTAATTTTTTCGAGGAAGTTTTAACATCTAGCTGTATTCTATAATTTCTAACAATATCCTCTTCATTAGTTGATATTTCTTTTATATTTAGTTCAATTTCTTTAACAGACTCAAACATAGTATTTCTTTTTAATAAATCTTCTTCTGTTTGATATTTAATATTACCATCCATACCTTTAAACTCAAATAACCCATCTTCATTTGGTATAAATATAGTTCCCTTCTCATATAATAAAACATCTTCAAATGTAGAGTTTGCTATTATATCTTTAATTAATTTGAATTTCATTTATATCTTTTTTAATTAATTCTTCTAAATAATTTTTAAGACTTATTCCGTTTAATTTTTCTTTAAGTTTATCTATTAATTCTCTATTTAATTGAACATTTATATTTAATTTATTGTAATTCTTTGTATATATTTTAGTAGAGTCATATTGACTCTTTTTCTTTATTTCCTTCATAAGGGAAGAGTATTATTTTTATATATACTTTATATACTAAAAAATAATAAAGATTGAAAATGTCTAAAAAAATAACAACAGAGGAATTTATTAGAAGATCAAAGGAAATACATGGTGAGAATAAGTATGATTATTCGTTGGTTAAATATCTAAGGAATAAGTTAAAAGTTAAGATATTATGTAATGAACATGGTGTGTTTGAGCAATCACCAGATGCTCATTTAGTAGGCAAGGGGTGTAAAAAGTGTGGTGTTTTAATATCAAGTAAGAAAAGGTCATCTAGTGAAAATGATTTTATAATAAAATCAAGTGATTTACACTCAAATAAATATGATTATAGCAAATGTAATTATATCTCATCAAACATTAAAGTTACTATTATTTGTAGTTATCATGGTGAGTTTGAACAATTACCGAAAAAACATCTTAGAGGACAGGGGTGTATAAAATGCTATCACACAAAAAGTATAATGACAAAAGATTATTTCGTGAATTTAGCGAATGATAAACACAATGATGTTTATGACTATACTAAAACAGTTTATAATGGTAGTAAATGTGATGTTTTAATAATTTGTAGAATACATGGTGAATTTATGAAAAATGCAAACTCTCACTTAAGAGGAAGTGGATGTAATATGTGCGTTATTGAAAAATCTAGAAAATCTAAGGAAGATTTTATTCGTTCAGCTAAAAATAAACATAATGATAGATATAATTATGACAAATCAGTTTATCTTACTGTAAGAGATAAAGTAATAATAGAGTGTAATATACACGGTGTATTTAAACAAATGCCATTAAGCCACATTAAAGGAAGTGGTTGTCCAAAATGCACTAATTACATAAGCAAACCAGAAACTGAGTGGTTAGATTCATTAAACATACTGGAAGAAAATAGACAATATAGAATAGGTAGATATAAGGTGGATGGGTTTGATCCAGTAACAAATAATGTTTATGAGTTTAATGGTGATTACTGGCATGGTAACCCAAATTACTATAATTTGGATGATTATAATTCAGTTGCTAAGAAAACATATGGTGAATTATATAGAAAAACCTTATTGAAGGAAAAAATATTGAGTGATAAAGGTTATAATGTTATTTCTATTTGGGGTAGTGATTTCAAAAAAATAAAAACTCAACTTTAAAGTTGAGTTTTTATTTTTAAAATATTTTATAAATTATACTTAAAATTATGATTTTCTTCAATTTTCAAAAGAGTTTCATAAATCAAATTAATAACCGTCTTAATATCATCTTTATGACATGTTTCCACGGTGCTATGCATGTATTTCAATGGTAAACTAATTAATGCTGAAACAGCCCCTCCATTAAATGCGAATGCGTCAGTGTCTGTTCCGGTACTTGTACTACTTGCTGATAATTGAACAGGTATCTTTTTATCAGAAGCAGTATCTAGAATCAATTTTCTCAAATTATTTTGAACAGCAGGTCCTCTTGTTATAACACCACCTTTACCAGATTCAATATCACCTTGTTTAGAAGCGTTATAACAAGGAGATGAAGTGTCATGACAAACATCAGTAACAATAGCAACATTTGGTTTAATTACTTGTGCTATCATTTGTGCACCTCTAAGTCCAATTTCTTCTTGAACTGAATTCACAACATAAAGTTTGAAAGGTAATTCAATTTTATTTTCTTTCAATTTTCTAGCAACCTCAGATATCATAAACCCACCAATTCTATTATCCAATGCTCTACCACAATAAAAATCATTACCTAGTTCCATTAATCCATCAGTAAATGTTATAACAGTACCAACATTAATTCCCATTTCGATAACTTCTTCTTTTGTTGAAGCTCCAACATCTACAAAAATACTATCTAATGTAATATCTTTTGCTCTATCGTGAATATGAATAGCAGGATGTCCGAATACACCAGATACTGGTCCTTTGCTACCCCAAACATTAACTCTCATAGATGGTGCAATTTGTGTATCAGATCCACCATTTCTAATAACTCTAATAAAACCCTTTGAATCAATATAATTAACGAGCCAAGAGATTTCATCAGCATGTGCTTCGATCACAACTTTAAAATCAGAATCCATATTACCCATAACCCCGTATGCAGTTCCATAGTTATCAATTTCTACTTCATTTGCATATTGTGCAATGTTTTCCATCCATAACTTTTGTCCTCCTAATTCATATTCAAACCCTACTGGTGAATGGCTATTTAAGTACTTTTTTAAAAATTTTTTGTCTAATTTCATATTATTATTTTAATGTTAATTATATAGTTCGTTACTATAAATAAGTTTACAAATATAGACATTAAAATAAAAAGACGATATATAAATATCGTCTTTTTATTATTCTTAATATGAACCGTAACCTAATAAAATTACTTTCTCACCTACTTCTTTATGTTCACAATCTCCCATTTCATCAATATCTGATTGTGTTATTTCATATTCTCTTGGTCCTTTATTGCTCTTGGGTTACCACCACCGTTGAAACCATCCAATATCATTACTTCTACATCATCATCGTATTTACTAAGTAATTCTTTCAATTGCCCAACTGTCTTAAGTATTTATTTTATTAGTGTTAAGATATGCTTACGGATATATAATAGTTATATTCAATTAAATAAAAATTATTTCCTAAGAGATATAAGTAAGTTTATTTGATTTTGTAAATTACTATCCCATTCACCATTTACCCAATAACCACCATTACCATCATCTCGTATTCCAATATCCCATTTTTTACAAACTTGTTTAAGTCGTAAATCTGATAATTTTACATTATGTCTAACTAAACTAGTAACATAATTTACAAAATCATTTGAATAATCTTTATATAATATCCCAATCATAAGTATAATTTTTATTTAACTAAATATAACAACAAATATAAGAAATAAATCTTACTTTGTCTAATTTTTTAATGAAAAGATTTACTTCTCATATTTGCAAACGTTATAAGTAACTTTAACCGAACTAACTGACACGAATGTCGGAGAGTTGATTATTTAATTCATTAATTAAACTTTTAAACCAAACTTCGTATTCGTCATTTTCAGCGTAGTTTAGATGTGTACCAAGATAAATCTTGGGCTTCATTAAATTTACGTATTTTCATTTTCTAATTTTATTTTTATTTTTACATTTCAGATAATCTTTTAATGATTGCATTCTTATTTGCTTTAATGCTTTTTAGAACATCAGGTCTCATTTTATATGCTATGTTACCAAACACTCCAACACCCCAAACCATATCTTTATCACTAATCATTAAGTTTTTCATATCTCTTAATGTAACTGCTGGAATTCTTATATAAGATTTTTTAACTTTTAATTTAAATCTAGCACTTAATGCTAATGTATATAAACTTTTATAACCTCCCTTTGGAGCGGCTACACACCCAGATAGTAATAATTGCTTCATAGTCTCTTTATCAATAACACTATAAGCAATATCATCATGATCAGGATAAGCAATTAACCATTCATCAACACCTCTTGATATAACAACCCATAAATCTTCTTTTAAGTTACCAATGGTATAGCCATCATAAAGTATTTCCGAGTTATTCATTTTAAATATATTAGTCAACCCATTTAGTTTAACTACATAATCATTTAATGGTGTTTTTTCTATAATATTTCTATAAGAACCCAATTCGGGTGCTTTGGATTGATTATCTATGAATTTAACACTTAGTCTCTTACCCTCAATTTCAACATCTGCTTTAGCACCTCTTTGAGTTAGGTTACCATCAAATAATCCAGCAACCAATCCCTCGAAGTTATGTCCTCTTGAATCTTTACTCATTAAAAGAGAATTATAATAATCATTAAACCTTATTTTATCGTGTGCTTTAAAGCTATTTACTTCAATATCATCACCTAAGTTGAAATTATTACCAGATGATGTTATTATTTTATTTATAACGATAGCGGATTTCTCCTTTGGTAACGGAATAGATCCATAAAGGTGTAATATCTTACCCATCATATCATCATATTCAGTAAGTGCTTCGAAAATCTTATAATCATTAATATAATTCATAATAGTATATATTAAATGGTAAAAGTCCATTTTTTACAACCACTATCAAATATTCTAAAATATCCTTTTTCATTCATTATTTGAACTTCCGTCTTATTTGGATCACCACCCTCTCTTATTAACTTATCTTTTCTATAATTAAACCGATGTTTTCTAACTGAATTTATAATATAATAATAATTTGGTAGTGAATTATGTGAAAATTCAAACCCCAATTTAGTATATAAATTACCTATTCCCCTTGAATTATCAGAATAACTTGTAATTTCTTTAACATCATAATTATTTAAAAAATATTTAAATAATTTACTAGCCCCACCAACAACTGTTGTGTTTAGTTTATTACAAAATCTCAACATCTCATAATTATCATCAATTGATTTTTGTCCTAGTGATTTTCTCAAACTACCAAATGTCATTAAGCTAACCAACTCATTTTCAAAATATAATCCTAATTTAATATTAGAGCCAACAAACCCTTGTATATGGTTATTATTTAGAAATTCTCTAACTTCTTTATTATTAGGTGTTTTAATTTCACATTTTCTTGCGAATATTCTTTGACATTTACCCAATTTGTTTAATATAATTGATTTTATAATACTTTTCTTATTATCCCAATCATCTTCCCATATATGAATTAATTTAATATTCTTTTTTAAACAATTATTAGTTTTATCCAAATGATATTTTTTATCTTTAAATAATTCATTATGCCAATATAAACCATTGAATTCAAAAGCTAAATTTAACTCAGGTAGATAAATATCTAATTCTTTACCATCTAAAATATTTCTATTTGATGTTATTATTTGACCATCATAATTTTCTTTAATAAATTCATACAAACTATTTTCCTTTATATCAAATCTATTACATTTAGGACAACCGGCTCCCCTTAGATGATTATCTACAATCTGTTCAAATTCGTGAAACTTATCGCAGATAAGTTTAATCTTACACTTGTGATTAATATATTCTACTTTAGAATAGTCATATTTATCACCATGTACCTCTTTTGATTTTTTAATGAATTTATCTATATCTGATTTATTATAAAAATAATCACAATTAATATGATTATTAGGAACTTGGTTATATTCGAAACCGGTTTCTTTATCAACTATCCTCAATTTTTTTTTGTTATCAACAAAGTCATAATATAAGTATTTGTTATTATGTTTATTATTTGCTTTTTCTAAAAAGGCATCAAATCTTTTATTATAAGAATAACATTCTACACATATCTGTCTACCTTCCCTAACTTGATTTATTATTTGATTAGGAGTTATCATAAAAGCACCATGTTTAGGGCAAATTATATTTATATTAGTTTTATTATTAATATACTCAACTTGTCCATAGTTTAATGTATTATCCATTTTCTTCAATTCTTCAATAAATAATTTACTATCTTTTTTGAAAACATTGGCACATTTTGGACAACCACTGCCATTATAATGGTGTTTATAAGACTGTTTAAACACACCATGTTCATTACATATTATTTGAATTTTATCAGCTTTTTTTATAGAATTGAAATCTAAATTGTGATATTTATACTTATTAGAATGTATTATATTCAACTCATTTAAAATATACTCATTACTTTTCTTAAAACCAGAACAATATGGACATTTAGCACCCTTTAAGTGATAATCTATTGATGTTTCAAAGTTATGTCCTATATTACATATAACATTTATTCTTTGTTTATTATTTATATAATAAGTGATATCGTATTTATAATCTGGGTGTAATATGTTAAACTTTTCCAATATTTCATCGAGCGAATATCTCATAATTTCTACTTGGTAGTTATTTTCTATTATATATTAATTTTTATAATTGAAAATATTACTTAGAAAAGTAATTTAATAATTCAATCATATTCTTTATAGCAAATCCTAGTGATTCTAAGTTTTTAACAGTATCTCTTAGAAATGTTATATAGTTCTCAATTTGTTCTATTTGTCTATCATTCTCGGCTAAATGTCCGTCTATTAATATACCCTTCTCACCTAGATTTGTTTTAATTCCAAATCCGGTTGCGTAGAACACAAACTTATTCTGTCTTAATACTTTGCTCTTAGCAGTTTCTCTACTTCTTTTTGTAAGGAAAGTATTTATTTGTTCATTTAATATTTGTCTATATGACAAAGCTAAAGATTGTGTATTTAATATCTCTTTATGATTTGATGGATTGGTAAAATCCAATGATAACGACTTAAATAAAGGCTCAATCGTAGAGTTCCATTCTTCTCTTTTTGTTGAGAAGAAGTCCTCTAACTTTTCATTTGTTTCTTTTGTCTTATTTATTCTATCTAATTCTTCTTGATTAAATAAATTCATTATAATATTCTCTTAATTTTATATTCTCTCGATAAATCACTTTTAGAAAGTGCTGTATTTATTAATCTATTAACTTTGTGATCTATTTGTGTTTCTAAATACTGTTCACATATATCTGCCCACTTTGTAACCAAATCACTATTTTCGATAAGAACTTCATCCATATTTACATTTAATAAAATGTATTTATTTTGTGTGTCTATTTTTAATGATATATTATTATATGAAAATACATTATGTGTATTAATAGGTTTATTTCCGTCTTCTATATGAATTCCAATTGAATAAGTTCTATATCCATCTGTTATAGTCTTATTTAATTCAAAACGATCATCATTAATATTTTCAAAGATAAAAGATAAAAAATAATCTATTTCATTCATCGTTGTCTTTTATTTTTATTACCCATTCTGAGTTAGTATTATACTTAAATTAAATAAAAAAGTCCTCTAAGAGGACTTAATATTTTTTATAAGACTTTATAACTCTCAGCTCTTGTTGAATGAGAATCTAAATACTTTTGTAATGTTTCTTTATCAGAATTTGAATATATTTTAATTGAATATTTTTCATCTTTACCATCAATACCTTCATAAGATATATCATATTTAGAAACTATATTTGTTGGTGCAAAATGTAAACAAGTTTTTATAATTTCTTCGGCATCACCGAACCATCCTTTAGATATAGTATATTCTACTCTAAAGAAAAATTTATCATCTAACTTTTTAAATTGATTAAATCTTTGTAACTGATATTGTTTATTCATTTTAATTATAATTTTTTATCGATTTCGGCTTTGGAAATTTTCTCATCTTTACCTTTACCTAAAGATTTCTTCAATGCTCCTGGTTTTTTTATAGCATCCTTTATCCAGTTTTCTTTTTTCTCTTCATTAAATGATTCAAATGATTTAATATTAGACATAATTTTTTTGAATATTTTTTATTATATATTAAATTATATATTATTAAAAAATCAATTTTTAATAAAAGGTAAACCATTCTATATAATATATAGATTATAGATAAAATTAAAATAATAATATGGAAGAAAAGAAGTTTAAGAATATAATGATTAGTTCGGAATTGAAGAAACTAATGGATAATGAGATAATTAAGAGTGGTATTAAAATGAGTTACTCTCAATTAATAAAATATCTAATTGAGAGAAATGGAAAATTATAAGATATATGCTTTAAAACTTAAAGATGATGATAATATTAGATATATCGGATTAACTAAGAAAACATTAGAAGAAAGATTCAAGAGACATTTAAGAGAAACAATTAAAAAGAATAATAAAAATGGTAATTGGATAAAGAAAAATAAAGAAAATATTGAAATAATTTTAATAGAAGAAAATATAAATGATGTGGAGATGATAAGCAAACGTGAGATTTATTGGATAAAATATTATACAGAGTTAGGAATAGAACTAACGAATGGAACTCTTGGTGGATTTAAGGGAGAACCAACAGAAGAAACTCGTATAAAATTATCCGAATCTCAGAAAAACAAGGTATTATCACAAGAAACTAAAGATAAAATAAAAAATACACTAACTGGTAAAAAATTAACAAAAGAACATATAAATAATGTAATAGAGTCTAAGATTGGTTATAGACATTCGGAAACAACCAAAGAAAAAATTGGTAATGGCAATAGAAACAAAGCTCAGATAAATAGTAAGGATTTTGAAGCTTATTATTATATTTCAGGTGAGACAATAGGTATATTTAAAACACAAACAGAATGTGCTAGTTTATTAAAAATAAGCAAAACTAGTATATGTGATGTTCTATCTGGAAGATATAAACAATGTAAAGGTTATTCTTTTAGAATAATTGATAAAAATCTATAGTATTTATAACTTTTTATCCCATAAATATAAATCATAAATAGCATTACCTTTTATATTCTTTATATTTTTAAGAACCTCACCGGTTACACTATCCATAACTTTAAAAACTCCTAAATTGTTTTGTTTATCAGTTAGCACACGCACTGTATTACCACTCTGTCCAAGTGCATCTAATACAGCTATATATTTATTACCATAAATACTTTTTAAGAATGATATTCTTAATGTAGCTGAATCTTTATTATTTTGAAGATATGAATTCTCAAATGGCTTAGTTAAATCTAATTGGGTATCAGTTTCTTTAATTTGAATAGTTGCAAATGATTTATCTTTTTCACCAATAGTAACCTCTTCTCTATTTTGTATTTTGTTTTGATTAACAAGAACTTGTTGATTTCTTCTAATCTCATTAAAGTCTGCTTTAACAATAGTACCACCACGCATAGCTTTATCATTAGCATTATATCCAGATGGAGGAAGTCTATAAAATGAACCTGTAAATGTCATAGATAATATTCTATCTGTTCTAAAAAGTCTCCATATCTTATTAATATGTCGTCTTTGTGAAACACTCCATCCATTTAAGTGCCATGCACGAAGTAATACTTTACCTTGTGATGAACGTCCGAGAACTAGGGGATATATAACTCGCTCATGACCAGAAAAGTGTTTATCTTTTTCACCTTTATAATTTATAAGCATAACAAGTCCATATCTAATACATTTGGACATTACTTCTGGTGAATACTTGATAGGTTCGTTTATAGGTATATTAGCTATTTCTTTAACATTTTTTAACGAAAAACGAGGTATATATTCATGATCCTCGATTAGATTATAATGTTCTTTAACAACGAATTCTACCGGTTTCTTATTATAAAAATCTCTAAGTTGCTTTAAATTCATATTTTATGTAATTTTTAATTATGTTATATATTAAAAATAATACTATAGTTATTTAATATATAAGTAAAAATAAGTTTTTTACAATGAGAATACGTAAATTTAATGAAGATAATGAAAATAATGAATTAGATATTGTATATATCGAAGAATGTTTAGTGGAAATATATGATAAGTATCATGCTTATCCAATTGAAAGTGATATAGATGATTTACTATTTCAAGTTGAAATTGATTTTGGTGTAGAAAATTATAGTGATTACGGTCATAATGAAGATACTATACGATATATTAATACTGTCTTTACAGATTTAATAGAACTATCAACGGAAGCTATGGAAAAGGTTAAAATAAAATATAATAATATTCAACCATTTTATGATCTTACTAAGAATGAAGGTTTAAATGATGTATATGTATTTACAATAAGTGTTAAAAGTGTTAAATAAAAAAAGAGAGCTAAATTAGCTCTCTTTTTTATTATTTTACTTTTACTGAGTCAACGCTAACGCTGTCTACTGTTGTTGAATCTACTGCTACTGTTGTTGAATCAACAGTCGTAGTAGCTGGTGTAACGTTGTGTTTACAAGATGCAAAGGCAATTACAGCCAATACTAATAGTACTTTTTTCATTTTCTTTATATTTATTTTTGTTATATATATATTATTTAAATCATCTATTGTTTACAAAATTTGAATATTATTTTAATATTTTACTCATAAATATATAGTATCTGATATATTTTTAGTAAGATCTAATCCGATTACTTGTTTTACATTATCACTATTTACGTGCTTTTCTAAAGTATTCGTATCCGTATCAGTGTCTAATATACCTTCATTTATAAATTCTTTTAGCTTTTTAATTTATTTTTTATTTTTATATATTAAAATTTAATATATAGATAAATATAAAATAATTTTAATAGATGTCAATTACTAATAGAGAAGGAGCTAACAAATATTATAAAGTTGTTAATGAACTGATTGATGAATACATAGAGAAGAATGGTATTCGTCCATCAAGATTGAAAAAGTACCTTAAAAAAGGTTCTGATAAATTTGAAAAGTTTGTTAATAGAAACGGTTTAAAAGATATTAAAGGCATCCACAAAGTAATTGAGGATGTTATAGAAGATATATGTCATATGGAAAAAGATGGAGTTTTAACATTTGAAAGATATAAATTCTTTGAATCAAATGATTTCAAAGTTTTGAATATCAAACAATGTTTGTACAAAGGTGTAGGTAAAACAGATATAAAGTCTGAGAAAATAATAGCGGATATATTTGATGCTAATTTAAGTGATATTGATATAATTGATAGCGAAAAACATTTATTTAAAGTAAGACATTGGGAAAAAGAAAATAATGTTATTATTTATAGCAAAGATGAGCTTGATATAATAACAGAGAATATTAAAGATTATCTATTGAATCAGCTTCTTGAAAAAGAGGTTGATGTATTGGATATAAAGATAAAAGTTGATGATTTAGTTGATAATAAAAAGTTTGAAGATAAACTAAACTCTTTATTAACTGATGATACAATTATTAATTTTATAACTAAAGCAATAGGTGATGATTTTGAAACTAAACAGGTTGATGGTTACTTTCTTTGGATAAAATAATAAATTAGAAAATTTATATTTTCCTCACAAGCCTCTATACTATGCTTGTGAGGTTTTTTCATTTTTATACAATGTAGTTTTAATATATACTTAAAAATATATTTAATTATAATGGCAAAAGTACCAGGTAGTATAGGAGGAACATCGTCAAATGGAACACTATCTTATGAATATGATAATGTAGATGATTTATTAGGTTATTTACATGATAATACAGCTAATGATATTAATGCAAGTGATGTTAGAGATTCTGTATTCACTCTATGGGAGAGAATTGATAAAGTATCTATAATCGCTGGATCAGCAGCATCTGCTTCTGCTACTTTTATAAATCCAAATCCTACAACAGTAACAGTGGGTGGTATTCCATCCGGATCAACATTCCCAACTGTTCAAACAATGCAACAGATGTTTGATAAGCTTTTATATCCTTATCAAGCACCTGTATTATCATTATCAGCAAATCCTAGTCAAAAAGAATATGGTGATGCATTAACCACTACACTTAGCTGGTCATATACTCAAAAGTCAAATCCAATAACAAGTGCAACCGTAAATGGCTCTGTTGTTACAGGTACTAGTGGAACCAAAAGTGCAACAGGTACATATAGTACAATAGGTGTTAGTACAGTAAATACATTTCCTATGGCAGTTACTGATAATCAATCCAATACAACGGTTACAACAACTACACTGACTTGGATGAATAAAATTCGATGGGGAGCTGTTAATTTAAGTGCTATATCACCATCAAACCCAAATTTAACTACAAATCCTGAATTTTCTGGTAACGTTGGTGCTGCTATAACTAATGCAACAATAAACGGTTTAACAGGACAATTAGCAACGAGTAAAGCAAAAGTATATACTGGTATTAATGGTGGTGGTAACTATCTAATATTCGCTTGGCCTACTATATTCAGTGGTGTTCCAACTTTTATAGTCAACAACTTACCAAGCACAGCATTTACCAGAGTTAAAACTAACTGGGCTTATACAAACTCATTTGGTGTAGTAACGAATTATGAAGTTTGGGTAAGTAATACATTACAAAATTCACCACTGCTTGTTGAAGTGAAATAATAATATATAAATAACAATGAAATTAAATAAATATTTAGAATTTGTAAGCTCTGATTTAGAACCGGTTAAGTCATTTCGTCTAAAAGATGATCTTAATCCAAAATTGTGGACTGATTTTGAAATTAACGAAGAAGTAAAGGAAGATTTATTAAAAATCGCAAGTGATTTTTATAGTTCTACGGACTTAAATGCTGATGTTAAAGATATAGTATTAACTGGTTCATTAGCTAATTATAATTGGTCTGAAAAATACTCAGATTATGATTTACATATTCTTATTAACTTCAAAGATGTTGATGATAATGTAGTATTGGTTAAGAAGTTTGTTGATTCAGCAAAGAATATTTGGAATAAGGATCATGATATTAGAATTAAAGGATATGAAGTTGAAGTATATATTCAAGATATATCAGAACCACATAAATCAACTGGTATATTCTCTTTATTAAAGGATAAATGGATAGTAAGACCTGAGAAGGTTGATGTTGAACCTGATGAGGATATGATTAAGGAAAAAGCTAAATCTATAATGATGGCTATTGATGATATAGAAGATGAGGTGGATGAAGACAAATATGAAGCCTTCATAGAAAAGATAGATAAGGTTTGGAATAAAGTTAAAGATTATAGAAAAAGTGGTTTAGATAGTGAAGGTGGTGAATTTTCAACCGGTAACTTTGTATTTAAACTTTTGAGAAGAAATGGTTACATTTCAAAAATAATGTCTCTGAAAAAAGAATCATATGATAAACAATTTAATTAGTTATGAATCTTAAAAAATACACAACTGATAGTTATATAAAAGAATGTAATATAATACATAATAATAAATATGATTATTCATTAGTGGAATATGAGTTTTCTATGTCTAAAATTAGAATAATATGTAGAGAACATGGTGAGTTTGAACAAAGGGCTCAATTACATATAAATGGCTCTTCTTGTATTAAGTGTTACAAGGATTCTAGAAATCCTTCATCGGATGATTTTATAACTAAATGTAAATTAGAACATAAAAATAAATATGATTATTCAAAAACGGTTTTTTCTACAATGAAAGGAATGATTAGTATAAATTGTATGGAACATGGGGTTTTTAACAAAGTTGCGAAAAATCATTTAAAAGGACAAGGATGTCCTAAATGTTCTAAATTAGGAAACAGTATAAAACAAGATAATTTTATCAAAAGATCTAATTCAATTCATAATATATATGATTATTCATTAGTTAATTATATTAATCATAAAACAAAGGTTGAGATAATATGTAGAGAACATGGGGGTTTTTTTCAAACTCCAAATAATCATATGATACATAAGAAGGGTTGTCCTAAATGTAATGGTGGTGTTAAATATAACTTAGAAATTTTTATCTCAAAATCAAAAGAAAAACATAATAACATATATGACTACTCATTAGTTAAATATATTAATAATAAAACAAAGGTTAAAATAATATGCAAAGAACATGGTGTATTTGAACAGATAGCAAATGCACATATGAGAGGACAGAAATGCCCAGTTTGTTCAACAAATAATAGAAAAATAACATCTAATGAATTTATAAGAAAATCAAAGGAAAAACACAATGAGAAATATGATTATTCTAAAATAAACTTCACTGGACTTAGCTGTTATGTATCAATAGTCTGTGATTGTGGATTAGTTTTTTCACAAAGGGCAAAAAATCATTTACATGGAAATGGTTGCCCTAAATGCAACTCTAAGAATATATCAAAATCAGAAACTAAATGGTTAGATGTGTTGGGAATACCCAAAGATTTCAGGCATAAAACTATAAAGATTAATAATAAAAATTATTTCCTTGATGCGGTTGATATAAAGAGTAAAATAATTTATGAATTTTATGGAGATTATTGGCATGGTAATCCTAATATTTATAACAAAGAAGATATTAATAAAAATAATAAAAAGACATTTGGTGAGTTGTACCAAAATACAATAGACAGAGAAAACATTCTAAAAAAGAATGGATATAAATTTGTAACTATATGGGAATCAGACTTTAAAAAAATGAAATAATTAAAAATGAATATTAGAATAGCGGAGATTGAAGATGCTTTTAAAGAAGTATTTGATAAGGAAAAAGGAGTAGTTTCTTCTATAGAAACTGTATATGAGAAAAGTGATAGTGAAGACTATCTTAAGTTGATTTTGTGTTTACATGGTTTATCAACAGAAGATATTTCTATAATACACACTAAATTTATATTTAAAACGGATTTAGAAAAAAGAAATATAGTTGAAGATTCGTTTATGTATCTTTATGACATAAACTGTGTTTATCATAAAATAGCGTTTACTAGTATTGTTGATATGAAGACTAAAATTGAAGATATTGTTGAGTCTAATAATTTTGGAGAAGATATACAGATTCTCAGTGATTTCACTGAGAGTCCAGCTATGTTCTTAAATTACTATATGAAGAGAGCAAAGATTACTGAGTATTCAGTATTTGATGTTGAATATGAACCGAAGTTTAAAATAACGGCTTGTGATAAAACTACATTTGATTTTAAGATTAATATTAATAATAGTTATGATGTAGATGTATCAATTCATAAAGTTGATAAAGATGAAGATGATGATGATTCAATAGATATCTATAAATTTCAATTTAGATTTATGGATGAAATAGAAACTGTTGAAAGTGATACTATTAATAACATTCACTATTTAATAGGTTCTAATACTGCTAAACTACTTGATAAAAAATTAAAAAATCAATAATGAAACATTTAGAGAAATTTTTCGAATATATAAGAGAGTCTAGAGAAGTATCTAATGATGATTTAGAAGATATACTTGTACCTTTTACCGATATGGGTATAAAATTTGAACTATCTAATGAGAAAACTGCTACAAAAGGTAGATTTGCTGGTAAAAAATTTAGAAGTGTTGATTTTTTTTTAATTACAACACCACAAGAACCAGGATTTCATAAATGGTCAAATATTGATGTAACATTTGATAATAAGGTATGGGAGTTTCTCGATGAGTTAATAACAGTAAAAAGTAGATTAGAATCTTATAGTGATAATGAAATTGGTTTTTATATAAATCAAATTAGTGGAACGAGTGCATCGGATTCTGGTTGGAGAGCTTCAATATTCTTCATAACAGGAGAAGATGAAATGGGAGAAGAATTTGAACTTAAACGATTATATAAAGATTTAGAAAGTAAATATAATACATGTCGATCAGATTTTTGCTATTCTATGATTAATAGGTTAGATATTCCAAATAAACAAATAACTATTAAAGCTGATAATTATACGGATAGGAAATGGAAGACATTTACAAGAGGTATAGATTTAAGTAAATTTGATGTTTCAACAAGTGAATTACCAAGTAATTACTCATTTGAGTCATGTACTTTAATAACAATAAAACTAAAAAATGATATTTAAAAACATGGCAAAGATAGTTAGCTTTGAAGATTTCAAAAAAGCAGAAGAGAAAGAAGAACTTATGAAGGTTAAGAGAAGTTTCTCTAAAAATAGTAATGATAAACAACAGTTTCTAAGTAATACGAAATATAAATATAATTACACTACTCGTAAAATGGATGATTTGGATCAAGAACTTTTAGATGACTCAATTGAGGATTTAGAAGATGATAAATAAAAAAGAGAGAGCAAATGCTCTCTCTTTTATAATAGTTTATCTAAATTTAATTCTCTATTTAATCTCTTTGTAATATTGCCTAATACGCTATTTTCTATTTGATCTAAATAATCTATATCACTTGTTAGTTCTAATTTATCTAAAGTTTTACAATTCTTATTATACCATTCATAGAAGAAATCAATACATAATTCCAAAAAGTTATCAAAACTTTTGATATTATATTCAGAGAATAATATCATTAACTCATTATCACCATAATAGTAATATATAGTCAATGATTTATTCCAATTTATTTCAACATCAAAACCAAGTTCTACAATCTTATCAAAATGCACATTAGTCATCTAATATGGAATTTAATTTTTTCTCTCTTAAAATAGATTTATATTCTATATATGCAGGTTCTTCTTTATCTAGTAAGATAACTATGCAATTCGATTCTCCAATAGAATGTGAATGTTTATATGAAATATTAATATTATTTGAATTGTGATTATAATTCTCACCAATACTAACAAAATCAATATTTGCTCTAACATCGTCAAATAAGAAAATTTCTAATTCGTTTTTTTTTAATGAATAGTGTGTATTAACATATAAATTAATATGACTATCCGTGAGTTGCGGACAGTCATATAAATTAATACCACCTAATTTACTATTATTACCATCTCGTGTATAGAACTTACTATCCATAAACATAGTAGCAATTCTAGAACTAACTATACAATTCTTTTTACCATAACTAATTATATTTCTAATTATGATATCACTTTCTTGATATTCATGAAAGCTTCTTGGAGTGTCTGTGTCTAAGTCGGTTAAATCAATATAGCTTCGTTTAGATTTTGATAAATCATCTAAAATATATTTTTCTAAACCAATAGAAATTTTATAATCTAAACCAAGTATATAATCATGTGTATTTTGAAAACTGATAACATTGTGTATATCAGTTTTCAAAGATTTATCAACAGTAATATAGCTACTAAATTCAATATTATTGAATAATTCGTTTAAATGATCCATTCATTATTGTCTAAATTTTATTCCAGTCTCAGGATCGTAATTAGTAATTAATATTTCAACTCCTTTTTCCTTAACTTTGTTTTCTTCTCCTTCTTTTGCTTTCATTACAGCAGATGAACGATGGAACTCTTTAGATGTCCAGTAATACTCATCTTTGGGTAGTAATTCCTCTAATAAAGGAAAGTAGTAATATGATAGAGACCATCTAGATTTACAATTCTTTAACAATTCCAATAGTCTTCTATGTGAAGATATACCGAATGTATTTTCATCATCACAACCATACCAGAAAAGTCTTTTACCATCATCATCATTTTTAATATCATTAAACCTTGCATAAGGTGGATCTAAATAAAGGTACGTGTCTTCTGAATCATGTCTTCTGATTACTTCTTCAAAATCAATGTTATTAAACTCTGTAATATTTTTCAATCTCACAGTATATTTATCTTTTTCTAATTTATTAATTAGAACATTTAATTTTAATTTATTAGTTTTCTTATTATAACCGGAGAAACCACCGCCACGAGGATATACTGAACTGAAGCTTGATGTGATCAAGAAAGCATATATAGCCGCTTTTTTGTGATCACCAATCTCAAAATCCATATTATCTAAAAAGTCATTAACAACATATTGTCGATAAATAGCTTTGTAAAAATCCCACTTCTCTTCCGGTGTAGTTAGTGTATTATACAATAGACCACCCTCGTTTAATAGAACATTAATTTCGGTTAATAGTTCTTCTGGCTCTGAACAACATTTAGTAAGATTAACTTGATGTCTATTCATATCATTGAATATAACATTTTCAAATTCCATTTTAGAATCCAAATATATTGCGAATGAACCAGAAAATGGTTCAACGTATGTTTTACAGTCTGTTGGTATCAAAGGTGTTATAAATGATTGGAAGTTAGCCTTACCTCCAAAGTAGGCAATGTGTGCGCACATAATTTTTATTTTTAAATTTTTATATAAATTATATAATATATTTATTATATGTTTATTTTTTTCTATATCTTATTACTTCTTTTGATAGAGAAACTATTTCTTCGAATTTTATTTTTTTGCGTTCTAAATAAACTGTTGCATTTTTGTAAAAATACTCATAAAATTTTTCAACGTCTGAAAATGAACCCCAATCTATAACATAATATGTTCCTTTTGGACATCTTACTTTATTTCTTGTTATACCATATAATTCTAATCTATTTACATATTCTTCTATAAACTCTTTGCTACCTGAGCATATATTAACTTGTCCTCTACCTGACTTATCACGCTTACCTGGTTTTCTAATTGATACACAACCATCACCATCAAATACACCTCTCATAAAATGATGTTCTAATTCTTTAGGTATTTCAGGATATTTAACAATCATTGTTTTTGCTGGATAAATACCTAAATTATGTAAATCACTTTTCATTTTTGCTGATGAAACAGTTAGATAACTGCATTTACTTTTATCGCTTTTAGTAAAAATATTACCTTCAAATTCTATATATTCTTTGAATTTGTAAAGAATATCTTTTTCTTTTTGAATTAAAGTAACTTGTGTAGTTTTACTATTTATATTCCCATCAGCTACAATAAAGCCTAGGAAATATGCTTTATCCTCAGTATCAATATTTTCAAAGTAATTGTGATTTAATTCATATTTATCGGCCTTTGACTTTAGAGTACTGCCATTTTTAATTATAATTTCTTTATAATGTCTTGAAGAAATTCCATACTCTGAAAGTATATCTTTTCTTTTATTCCCTAATTGGAACTTAGTAAATAGTTCAAATTCTTCTTTTTCTGTTAGATTTTTTAATTTTCTCATATATTATATATTATTTTTTATATGTTACCTCCAAAGTTATTGTGATATTTACATAGAAATTTTATATATTTGTAAATTAATATATAAAGAAAAAGAGATAATGATGGAGAATCTATTGAAACTTTACTTTATGATATTAAAGAAGATATAAAGAATACTAATTATTCTGCGCAAAATTTAAAGAAATAAAATGAGATATTTGGAAGTTTTTGAATCATTCACTGATGATAGGTTTGATTTTTTAGAAGATTTTTGTAGAGATTCTCTTAGTTATCTAACTGATGAATAGTTATTAAAATTAAAATAGCAGTATAAATAAAAACACCACTATATAAGTGGTGTTTTTTTGTACAATGATGTTATTTCATCACTTGTGATATTCTTAGAATAAACATAATTAAACCATTCTTGAGTATATTTAATTATCAGTATAAAACCTATGTT
>JACCEB010836096.1_pt1 | contig 21691 bp, 29 predicted proteins | sample 7454761 | NCBI WGS metagenome assembly JACCEB01 (sample SAMN15323454, study PRJNA562643) | freshwater metagenome | isolation source: river surface water | place: USA:Blue River Watershed | collected 2017-08-18 | reverse complement strand
CAATGGTTTTGCATCTTTACCTTCGTACGCTTCGCGCATCTGGCGAATAATTAAACGTTCTTTTGTTAGGTTGTCAATACCTACACGTTCTACAACGTCAAACCACTCGCCTCGTCCTACGTTTTGCAACGCTTGTATTAAGAATGTTTCCGATCCCTGTGTAACTGCTGTGGACAAGCTGGCAATATTTGCTTGTGGTCTACGCTGTCCAGTTTTGTCCTGGAAGCTGTAAACAGCTACGCTTAACGGCTTTCCTGCCGCAGGTCCCGGAATTGCATCAAACTCCTTTTTAACACTCTTCATTTGAGTAGTTAATTCCGGAGTTTTGTCTAACTCACCTGTTGATTGCAACACTGCGCAACCACTAAGTGCTGATAAAATTGCTAATGATAATAGTGTCTTTTTCATCGATTAGCTCCCTGGCATTTGGAATGATTCTAACGGAACATAGATATTAGTCGTTGAACCAGTTGGATCTGCTACTGTTAATTGTATGCAGGTTCCGTTAGCTGAGCCAGTGCAGTTAAAAGCATCTGCTACTCTAGACCAGCTAATTGTATTGCCCTGGAAGTTAATAGATCCATTACAATTTGCAGAGTTTACACTGCAACTATTATTGGCAAACATTGCAGTAGCTACGTTTTGTGAAATCTGTGCGTAGATACGGCTTTCTAAGTTGCTTAGAAATTTTGCAAGGTTTGTATTTTTTGCATCAGCCGCGGCTTTGTCAATCGCTGCTTGAAGCTTGTCTTCACGTTCTTTTTGACGTGTACGTTCTTGATTTTCTATTGTTAGTACGTGAGAACTGTAACCAACACCGTTGAACGCCGGACTTTTGAAAGTAAAGTCGCTCAATGGTGCCGCTGTAACAATCCCAGGTAATAACAATAATGCTATTATTGTTTTTGTTTTGGACATAAGGTTCGCTCCCGACAATCCGTATTATATTTACGCATCGGTCGGGAGCGAATTATGTATAGCTATTTTCTTTGCTCTAGAGCAATAAATCAGCGAATTTCTGGAAATAAACAGTCTTGAATAAACATACGAACATCATCCTCGTCTAAACCTAAACTAGCCATTACACGAGGTGTATGTGGGTTTTGTTTTTGATTTATCGCATAGAAGTTCTGTGCTTCTGTAGTATCTTTAGCAGTATTGTTAGTAGCTGCAACACTCTTTAAATACACATCCGTAGTAACTTTAACTAGATTAATAATTTGTTCTAGCTCTTCTTCTTTTTGTACGTTGCCTGCTGCAACCATGCATGGCGTAAAGATTCTTTCTGCCCAGTCTGGTAACTTACGAGTCTTGTTCCACTGTAGTTTACTAACTTCTCCAGCAAACCAGTCAATAAGAGCATGTTCGCTATCGCCAGCAGGGCTAAAGTCATGAAAGCATCCGGTAATTTTATTCTTACCAGCAATAACATCAAACCCAAAAATTGGAGCAGGATTGTGTACATGTGGGAAGATACAGCAATGCATCATCCATAAGCCTTTAGTTTCTCTAGCATCTACAACGTCTACGTGAGCACGACGATATGCAGAACTAGTCCACACTCGGTTAACCCAGCCTGGTTGATTGAAGCGATCCATGCCTGGTTCAAATATTTCTGTTCCAGTCTTGTTAAATGAATCTTCAAGCAAATGCTGGATACCAATTAATGTATCCCAAACGTTATTGCTCATATTTTTTAGCAACCTCGTTCATTTCTTCAAAAAGTCTTCTTGCAAAATCAAAGCATACTTTTGCTTCTTCTGCCATATCGTCGCTTAAACGAGGGCGGATTGCTTCTTTAATACCGTCTGGGTTATCGCCAAACTGATAGTACTTGCCCGATCCCGGAACACGTTTTGCAATCATTTGTCCACCGGACAAGTCACCAAAATGACGAACATATATGTGCGCCATTAGACGCTTTGGATCGTCTTTAATGCTTAAAATATAGTTAATGTATTCAGTTACAACTGGACACATTTCTGGAAGCTCTGCGTTATCAGAACCCCATAGCTCAACAAAGTCTGACAAGATGCTCGGAGCACGACGAATGTCGGGGATTCCGTGGAACAGTTGATGCGGCATAGCGCATACTTCTAGCACCTCGTACATAGGGTGCTGATTTTTTAGATACACTGCGTACAGTTTAGGGTCAATTTTACCAGAAAACAACACCTTTACAAAAGGTGACGTTTCTGCTTCCCTATGCGAAGCCCATGTGAGCTCTTTTAAATTATCCATTATTCTTCCTCTAGTTTAATTTGGAGAGGAAAGCTGTTTTGTCTAGCCTGGTTAGTTGCTTCGACTGCTTTAACTTCTGCAATTTCGAAACTAAAGATACCAGCAATGCCACTGCCGGTTTCGTGGACTTCTAACATAATATTCTTAGCAGTATCTGTATTATGTTTGAAGATTTCAACTAGGATTGAAATTACAAAGTCCATGGGAGTTGAATCGTCGTTAAGGATTATAACCTTCCAACGCTTTGGCTCTTGAACGGTCGTTTTAATTTTTTCATCTAGTTGGATATCAGTACTAGGCATTTAATTCTCCAAAGTTGGGGGAGTTGCCTCCCCCGAGGTTATTATTTAATTTCGATTGTGCGAGGCTTGAGTGCTTCTGGAACAATTCGCTCGATACTAATCACTAGCAAACCGTCTTTTACTTCTGCACCTGCAACATTCATAAACTCAGCTAGAGTGTATGTCTGTTCAAAGTCTCGTGCAGCTAGTCCGCGGTGTAGATACTCAACAGAACGACTTTCAGTTATCATGTTAGTACCACGAACTGTTAATTGATCTTGATCAACTTCAACAGTGATTTCTTCCTTGGAAAACCCTGCAACTGCAATTTCGATAGCATAATGTGTATCATCATACTTTACAATATTGTGTGGAGGATAGTTACCGTTTTGGCTACCTTGGAAAAAACGATCGCTTAGGATGCGATCAAACCCTACAAGGGCTCTGTTTAGTTGTGCTAATGCGTTTGCGTCGATATGCTTTAATTGTGTCATTTTTATCTCCTTAATTAAGCAAGATTATAGTAGGGCCTCACCCGAGCACCCTACATCCTTATTATATTACTTTTTATCAGTTGGGTCAACTTCTTTGAACTCAGCATCGACTGTTTGCTCGCCTTTTTGGTTTGCTTGAGCCTCTGCCGAATCTGCTGCCTGCTTCTTAACGAACACAGGTTGCGCAGCTTCAAACAAGTCATTAACTGACTTAGTAATAACCTCTACGTCTTCTTTGGATGATGCTTCGTTAACTGCTTTAACTGCTTCATCAAACTTAGAACGCTCTTCTTCTGTTAACTGATCCTTGTACTTGTCGTACTCCTTGTTTACAGAATGAAGTTGTGCCTCCGCAGAGTTTCTAGCTTCGATTAGTTCTTTAGCCTTCTTATCTGCTTCAGCGTTCTCCTCCGCTTCTTTAACCATGCGTTGGATTTCTGCTTCACTTAGACCACTATCTGATTTGATAGTAATCTTGTTTTCTTTGCCAGTATTCTTATCTCTAGCAGTTACATTCAAGATACCGTTTGCGTCAATATCAAGTGTAACTTCAATCTGTGGAGTACCGCGAGGTGCAGGATTGATACCTTCTAGATTGAACTCGCCTAGTAGTTTGTTATACTTGAACAGGTCACGCTCACCTTGTGCTACCTTAATAGTGACTGCTGGTTGATTGTCATCTGCTGTAGAAAACACTTGTGAATGCTTTGTTGGGATAGTTGTGTTCTTGCTGATTAGCTTGGTAAACACACCGCCCATTGTTTCAATACCTAATGATAATGGTGTTACGTCTAACAATAGAACGTCAGTCTTATCGCCTGCTAGAACAGCGCCTTGAATAGCAGCACCTGCGGCAACTGCTTCGTCTGGATTGACGTCTTTACGTGGTGCTTTGCCAAACAATTTTTCAACTGCTTCTTGTACTTTTGGCATACGTGTTTGGCCACCGACTAAAATAACTTCGTCAATTTCTGCTGCATTAACACCAGCGTCTTTCATAGCAACTTTACATGGCTCGATGCTTCGTTGAATTAGGTCTTCGACCATTGCTTCAAACTTAGCACGGCTAATAGTTACATTCATGTGCTTCGGACCACTTGCGTCTGCTGTAATGTAAGGCAAGTTGATACTAGTGCTTTGTGCGCTAGACAACTCAATCTTTGCTTTTTCTGCAGATTCTTTTAGACGCTGTAGTGCAAGCATGTCTTTCTTTAAGTCAATACCGTTGTCCTTCTTGAACTCGTCTACAAGGTAGTCCATTAGACGTTGGTCAAAGTCTTCACCACCTAAGAACGTGTCGCCGTTAGTAGACAATACTTCAATTTGTTTGTCACCGTCGATGTTGGCAATTTCAATAATAGAAATATCAAATGTACCACCACCTAAGTCATAAACTGCTACTTTGCGATCCTTCTTATCTTGTTTATCAACACCGTAGGCTAATGCAGCCGCAGTCGGTTCGTTGATAATGCGTAGAACTTCTAGACCAGCAATACGGCCAGCATCTTTAGTTGCTTGACGTTGACTGTCATTAAAGTAAGCAGGAACTGTAATAACGGCCTTGGTAATAGTTTCACCGAGGTAGTCTTCAGCAGTCTTTTTCATTTTGCGAAGAACTTCAGCACTAACTTGCGGAGGTGCAATCTTTTCTCCGTTTGCTTCAACCCATGCATCTCCGTTGTCTGCTTTGACAATTGCATAAGGCATTAAGTCAATGTCTTTTTGTACTTCTTTTTCTTCGAACTTGCGACCAATTAAACGCTTTACTGCGTATAGTGTATTCTTTGGATTTGTTACTGCTTGTCGCTTTGCTGTTGCACCAACTAAGACTTCGTCTTTTGTGTATGCAATGATTGATGGTGTAGTGCGGGCACCTTCGCTGTTTTCAATTACTTTAGCAACTCCGTTTTCTAGAACTGCTACACAGCTATTTGTTGTACCCAAGTCGATACCGATGATTTTGCTCATATTGTTTTCTCCTTAAATTAAGCAAGAATAATGTAAAACCCGAAGCGTCTTACATTTTTATTTATCACGCAGAATCCTGCTTTTTTATTTCTGCGAGTAAAATTTCGTAATGCATTAAGAAAAGCTCGTATGCTTTTACGCTTACTAAAGGCTGCTCGAACTCTTGTAACTTAGTAAAAGTTACTTTTGGCAAGTTCCAATCGCTGCCTCTACTGTACATAAAGTTGTAAGCTTCTACTGCCTGTTGATGTTTATCAGCAATTTTAACAATGGCTTCTTCTTCATCGCTCGGCTTAGAAATTCCTATCGCTTCATAGATAGTTAGCATTAACCTGTCTTCTAACTTCTTGATTACGGCGTGAATTTCCGGAATGTGCTTTACTGGACTAGGCAAGTCGTTAATGTATGCTTCCGCAGCATCGTGCAACAGGCCGTACATTTGAATCTTAGGCCCGTGTGGTGCTAGGTCTTTCATTACTTGGATGCAATGTTGAGCTACACTGTAGGGAATGTAAGGAATCGTATGCCCGCTAAATCTAGGCATACGGCTAAGTGCCCATGCAATATCCGAAACGTCAATTGTTTCTGGATCAGGATTAGTAACGTCGATCTTTTTGCCCGATACGGTTTCTAGTTTCATTATCGATCGTTCTTAAACGGAGTAATATAAGAACCATCTACTGTTGTAGATGAGCGCAGTGTGTTGTAAACGTTTTGAATGCCAACTGCTTGATTCCAGGCATCTTCTAACGCATGGTGCTTTAACACAGGTGGTCGATTTGGATTAATACCTAGATCAAAAGCAGTGCGCACATCTCTTACTTGCCAAAAACTCCACGGCACACTTTTTTGTATTCTCTTGAATACTGTTTCACAAATGACTACGTCAAACCCTGCACCGTTTGACCATACACGTTTTGCACCCCAGCAGAACTTGTACAGTTGTTCAAATGCATCTTTAACATGAATGCGTCCTTCGGGATTAAACGCTTCGTCTTGGGCAGCTTGATCTTGCTGTGCCCACCAAGCAATTGTGTCGTCACTAGTAACTAGTCCGATGTCGTGACAACTATCTAAGTCGACTCTAACATAAAAACTGTCCATTTCGGGCTCTTGGACGTCTTTACCAAACGGATCAAATTTTACTGCTCCTATGGTAAGAATGGCGGCATCCGTAGATGTCGCCAATGTTTCTAAGTCAATCATTATATCTGTTTTTGGCATGTAAGCTCTTTCTATTATTTTATGAACTTACATTATAACAAAAACAGTTACATATGTCAATATAATTTTGGTGGTAAAGAATCTTTTTCTAGCTTTTTACGCCAGCGTGCTTTTGCAGCACCTTTAGCACGCTTACGAGCAGTTGTTGGCTTTTCGTAGTGCTCTTTTGATCTTAGTGTGTCAAGTGTTCCTGCATCTTCGACTTTACGTTTGAAACGTCGTAGTGCTTGGTTAATGTTTTCGTAATCCTTAACGGTAATTCCTGTACCTTTTGATTTATTGTGGGTCATTCTCTTCCTCGTCATCCTCTTCTTCGTCGTCGACAAATTGCTCAACGATGCTTTCCAAATCCCAAATCCTATTTTTGCTGATAAGATTATAAGGAGTTGTTTCGTCTTTTGTTATATAGTGTACATTAGGTTGTGCCAGCATAAATGTGACAAAACTCTTTGTAGTAGGATCGCAGTGATCAACGTCAATGATGACTACATCCACTTGCTGGGCTACACTTAACAGCCAACTTATATCAGTTTCTTCTTCATCGTAAATGAATATATTCAGATCATCAATGCTTTTGCTTAAAATAGTCTGAAACTGTTGTTTAACTGTGTTCGAAGGCTTTACCAAAAGATAACTTAGATTCAAATTGAATAGTTTATCCGGCGGTGTTATTACTGTTATCTTTCCTAAGTTCATATATCCTACTTAAAAATTGTTCTAATTTTGTAGATGCATAGTTGCTGAACTTTGGACCTTTTGTAAGTGTTTCGTTGACAAATTTGAATAGTTCAGGATCTGTCTCTGGATCTACTTCTAAGGTTTCAAACGCTCCTGCTCCATGCAATCTATATAGCTCGTCTTTGGACTTACCAAAAATATTTTTGTTAATCCTGGACCAAATTGTCCCGTCAGTTTGTTCTGCATTTTGAACATAGCCAGTTACGACCTGCTCTTCACCTGTGTCTGTCCCTGCTCGTCCTTCGTCATGTAAGTCTTTTTTTTTGAAATATCTTCTTGAGGTGTTAAGTAGTCGCCTGGACGTTCAATATCATCTACCTGAGGAAAGTCAGGTGATAATTTAACTTCTTTGCCTTCTCCGTCTATATAACTTTCGCCTGTTGCAATACGTTCTTGCATAGCAGTTTCATCAGCTTGCTTTACAGCCTCTGCTTCTGCTTCTTCGATCATTTTATTCCATTGGTCAAGTGCTGTCTCTTGTTCGTCTACTGGTACTTTGGCAGTTTCTTTAATCTGTTTGATTTGATCTGTTGTCAATGGACCATCATCTTTTTCGTAGGCTGCAATTTCTTCTTGAGTTGGTTTCTCACCTACGTCAGCAACATACAAAGGTACAGTTTCATGCAACAAATGATCTTCCTCTGCCAAGGAATCCTTACCACGATGCCATGCAAAAGTCATTTGGGCTGCTAGCAACATAATAACTGCAAGCGGATCAAAAACAATAACAATTAAGATAATGACCCAAGTAACTGCTTTTTCCAGTACGTTAGCATCTGGGTTATCGCCGTAGATAAACGATGCAATATACTTGATTGGTCCAACTTCTGCTTCGACCTTTCGGACTTCTGCTGCAATAGGAGCACGTTCTTCAGAGAGTTTACTAATTGTTTTCTGCTCGGCTGCGATTTCGGCCTGTAGACGCTGGCGTTCTTTCTGCTGGCTTCGGCGGATAGCAACTGCCTTGTCGGCACCCGTTTCTGTAGTCGAGCGTGCCATACTTTGGTCCACTGCCTCATCCATTTGTTTGAGAGCTTTGCGGTTTGCATCAATGTTTTCCTTTGCTGTCTTGATCTTTTCATCATACACTGCAATCTTACTTTGTACATCGCCGCTGACTAAGTTTTGGTCATTATGGGCTTTTGATAAGAATCCAAAGATACCCATTGAAGTAATCAGCATAAGCACAACTACTGCAATAGACATATATGTTTTTAGCAAAGCTGGCGCACGTTCCCAATTGGCTTTTAACCAACTAGCACATACTAGTTTAGCAACCTCTAGCGCCGATCCCATAATGTAAATAGGAATTACCGCCGCAGAGAAAATAGCGGCCAAACCTACTACGGAGTAGTAAATTGCGACCGCTGAGATTGTTAAACCAGTTAAGAGCAACAACCAAGCTAAAATCATAAGATCCTTATTCTGCTGTACCTGCTTCGTCAGCAGTAGTTAATTCAGTACCATCGATTTGGGCAACAGTAACGTCTGATAGCACATTCGATGCAGTGTCTGGTGCAGCCACAGTAATTGATAACTGATTGTCTGTACCGTTAGTGCCATTATACACTCTTGCGTTAGCAGTTGTAGCATCGCGCACGCCGCGGACAACCAATTCTTCTAATCCAAGTAGGATAGTTGTAATTTCAACTGCACCTGCATTGTTATAAGAAGCAGATTCTGCGTAAACGGCTGCTCTGATAGCGTTTAGAAGGTCTTGTGGACGCTCATACTTAACTGTGAATGCAAGGCTAGTTGCTTGGCTATCACCGTCAGTTTGTCCGCCAACTTCGATGTCTAAAATTTGGCAATCGCCGATTCCGCTTAAACGGTTAACGACATTGCGGAAACGCATATTGCCACGAGCACGTTGTTTGCCAGCAGCTAAAGTTGTTGGTTTTGCAGTTACTTGGTTAACACCTGCGCCAACGTTATCTGAACTTGTTGGGCTAACTGCACCGTTGGTATTACCGTCGGTAGTTGGGTATCCAGTCATATCGATAACAATACGATATAGACTTGGACTTAATTGGTTTGTATCTTGTACGAATCCTGATGGCATTTTATGCTCCTAAAAATGTTATTTTGTATTTATTTAAAAACAATAAGCGCCAACAAAGAAGCTTGCGCAAAAAAGCCAAGCCCAATAGTTACAATATTAAGCAGATCTTTTTGGATTGTTGCTTTGATAAAAAACAAGAAAAGCCCTAGCCAGCTAAAAAGAACTAGATCTACAGGCGGCATTTTTTCAGTAAGACCTGTAAGAATAGCAATTAGCGTAGGAATAGTTGCTAGATTAAGCAATACAATAGCAACCCATCCTGCTGTTTCTGCACTAATGTGAGGAGCATGTTCTTTGATGTTTTTAACCCAAAGATCTAAATTGAAAAGATCGCTTGCAAACTTCTTAACTGTTTCAGTATTCATCTGTTCCTCACTTGTAAAAAATGTGTCGACCAACTTTAGCTACACGCTCACGTTTCCAGCCCGGATTAATGTAATCACCGTGGAAATATAGAGCATCTTTAACTGAAGGCAATCTAAAGCCTTCTAGTAATACTTTTTTAGCCACTTCCATGCTTTCTGTATAAACAGGCCCGTTCATAGGCTTCTTTGCACTGGCTTGGTCACAGTACCAACTAAATTGGCAAAGAACCTTTTCGTATACAATATTCTTTTGATAAACAACCTTGCAAATATCACTTGGGAAATTTGGGTTTTCTGCACGGTTGATAGTAACTTGTGCGACAGCTACTTTGCCCTCAAAGGGTTCGTAACCTGCTTCGTGGTAAATGTTACGAGCTAGGCAATCTAATTGTCTTTGCCTCATTTCTGCTGTAACCAAGCTCACTGATTCACGAGCTGTCTTTAGGGTGTCCAGTTTGTAATTAACTGCTTTGTACCCTGCAAATGTCACAATAGCCAATGCGACTAGTGCAACTAACATTTTGATAATGCGTATCATCTTTTTCTCCTTTACGCTGGATAAGGGAATCGCTAGTTCCCTCTTTATACGGCTCCGATACATCTCCTCATGCGTTAAAAGCCTTACTGCTTTGCACCAAAACCTATTGGTGCAATATATAATTATCCCATTTAGCACCTGGGAAAAAGTAACAGTTTTGCTTATCTCCGCATTTTAGAGATATCAACAGCATCTTGACTGTTAAACACAGGAACTGCATTGCTTTTATGCATAGTTGCAATACCTACGATACTGTTGCCAGTATAAACTTTTTCTGGTGCCTTAGTAGCAACTCCACAAGAGTCTTTGCTGTTTAGGCTAGCAATATAGGGAGTTTCTCTACGATAGGGCTTGACCTGCGTAGGAAGAGGAGTAGCTATCGACTTTTTAGGAGTAACCTTAGTCTCATACTTTTTCTTTAACTCTTCCCAGCTTGCGTCAAGTTCTCGAGATTTTGCTGCGTGTGCTGCACTCTTGAACTTTTGTTTGCCTTTTTTCTTGCCGGTGGTACTAAGCCACGGGCCTTCTAAATGCATACTCATGAAAAATCCAAAATTGTTAATATAATTAAATTATACTGCCAATTTTGGATTGTGTCAAGAATTATTTTCCAGTAGCTTCTTTTCTTGCGTTCTTAACTGCTGTTACATCGTTACGAACTTCTTTGCAAAGTTTAGCTAGCTCTTGTAAGTGCTTACGAACACGAGTACCGGCTGCGCCAACTTCCTTGTCATAAAACTTTTCAAAATCGCCTTCCATTGCCTCTACGATTGCTGCGAATTCAGCATGTCTATTTTGTGCCATTTGCTTCTCCTTAATTGTGAGTTTTATTCACTCTACTGTATTAATTTAGCAGCTTAGGCAAATAGCGTCAACAGTTCTGGCGAAATTAAGGTTTTGCGTTTGTTGACACGATATAGCTGGAACCTGAACTATAAGTGCCGCCGTCGTTAAACAAAATGTCTTGGTAATTATAGTTGCTCGGTAAGCCGTTACGACCACTAAGATCCCCCAGCCAACCGCCTAGTGTATAGTCACCATTTGGCTCAGTGTATGTAGTGTCGCGTAGCCACCAGCGACCACCATCGGGTACTCTCCAGTCCGGTGCATATGTTCCGGCAACTGGTTGTCCGCCGATATAAGAAGCGTAGTGGATACTCCTCATAGGGTAACTTACATATGTATTACCGGTAGTTGTACCAGTTCTGTATATACCTGGCACATTAGCTAAATGAGTATAACCGGTATCACCTACTATGTTGTTTAAGTAATTACGGAGTGCTTTCCAATGATATTTTGATCTAGGGTAAATTATATCTAGACCGAGTCCAGTCCCAGAATGCCCGGTGTCATATGCAGTTGATGCCGATCCTCCAGTAATTCTATAAAAGTCATAGCCACCGCCTTCTTCGGTCATGTCAACATACATCTGTATAGGGTTAGGCATCTTTGCTGATTTAATCCATCGTAGCCCCGAAGGAAGGTATTCACTACCAATATTCTGGGCTAACCAATAACCACTAGGTGCTGCAAGTGCTTGCGTGCTTCCGTCCAACCACACTTTGTTGATATAAAATAACTTAGCTGCACTATTGGTTCCGTTTGATGCAGTTGCTGTAAAAGATGTACTCTGGCCGCCTGCGCCACTTGTATAACCAGTAGTTGTTTTTATATGGGTAATAATGCCATTTGGTTGTAGTACTGTCCCAGCAGGTAGTGATCCACCTGTTACTGTATAAGTTAGCTGGCTAGAATTAACGTCGGTTGCATAAAGTGTTACGGAATCAGACTGGTTCGTAGAACCAGCTACTACAGATCCTAACGCATCACCAGTTACCCATGTCGGTGTCGTACCCGTGTTAGTTTGAATAGTGTTGCTGTACAAGCTGTTGCCCACTTCAACACCGTAGCATACTGCATTACAGTTGCTAACATCAGCTTTTACAATTAGGTAAGAATTTGGACTAACAATTAAGCCAGTTCTTTCTAACACACCCTTCGGTAATAGCTCAGTTTCGAATTCTAAGAACTCAGCTAGTCCTTGGTTTGTTGCACTAGTACCGATACTTACTCTGATCTTTGCAGGAACTGTATTCTTGTTAACTACACTGAGTGTTAACACTGTTGCTTGTTCGTTATTACACACATAAATTGCTTGTGGTACTCCTGCAAGCAAAGCTCTAGTACCTAAAACGCCGTTAGTCGCCATATTAACTCCATAAACCGATAGTGTATTTATGTGTTATCTGCTGTGATAATATTGTAAATTTCTTGCCAATCTTTAACAACAGGGTACGGGCATTCGTGATGCATGTTATGTCCGTGTTCAACTAAAATACTCTTTAAGCCTAGCTCGTGCCCTACATCTGCATTTTGCGGCTTATCTTCTAACCACCACATGCCGGTGTCTTTGTACGGAGCAAGTGCCTCGTCTTTATCTGCGCCAGTATCTAGACAAATAACGCTTTCGATAGCATTTCCAAAGATCTTACGCAGGTTCATCTCACGTAACTTTTGAGCGTTTTTATCTAAACTAAGACTGGTAATTACTCTAAAAGTATAACCGTGCTTTTCGTGTAGTAACTTAACAAAATGTGTGCTATCACGTAGGGCAGGAAGGAAGCCAATAGCAGCAGATTCGTTAAAAATCTTAACTTGCTTTTTGGCTTCTGTCTGAGTTAATTCATTAAAATGGTGATGCAGATAGTAGCTGTTTTTACTATCTGCGGTTAGTGTATAACCTCGTTCGAGCATCCAAACTCGAAACGCCCATTCCCAATCTAAAAGTACGCCGTCGGCGTCAGTGAGTATAATTTTGTTCATGTATCAAATGTAGCACAAACAAAATTAAAAATCAATATTGATTGGTTAGACTAATTTGATTCCAGATGTACTTTCTAAAAATTGTTTGGCAAAATCTGTATCAGTTGCTTCGGCTACTGTTACAGTAATCTTAGAAAGTTTAATGTCCTTGTCTGGGTGGACAGTAAACAAGTATGGCATTAGTCCGGGGCCTTTTGCACCCATACCAATAACCATTGGTTTGTTTAGTTTGTAGTATGCATCAGTTTCTTCAACTAGCTTGCCTACTAACTCTTCACCACTTGTAAGTTTAAGTGTGATTACTTCGCCTTGCGATACGCCTTTATCAATTAACATATTATCCTTTCAATGATGTCCAAAATTCTTCTGACTGTGCTGCTAGCCCGTCGAAGCCACCTGGTAGTAGTTGGTCTTCTTTAAAGATTTGGGGAACTGATCTAAGACCCATCCCGACTAACAAATCTCTAGCAGCTGGTTGTTCTTCGACATTGATTGTAGCATATGTTACACCCTTGCTGTCAAGTAGTGCTTTTGCCTTATCGCAGTTAGGGCAAGTCTTTTTTGTATAAACTGTTAACATGTTATTTCCTTATAGATTTGGTAGTTCTTCGTAATTGATCGCGTCACTCATTACGCCAATAACATAACTTGTAGATTCGCTTTCTTGAAGAGCTGTTTGTTTTTTACTTGTGTCGCTATGCTTGTTGAACCAAGGAATTGGTGTAGACTTAGGAGCATGTTCCCAATACTTGATGCCAATTTCCTTTAATGCGCCAACTGCGGTATAGTCAACAAAATCTTTTAGAATGTTTGCATTCAATCCAATGACTGGTCCTTTTTGGAACAAGTAGTCAGCCCATTCCTTTTCTTCACGGATAACATCTTTGTAAATTTGGATTACTTCTGCTTGACACTCTTGTGCTATTTTAGCAAAACGTGTGTCCTCTTTAACAACCTGATTGATAAGATAAGCAGTCCAACCTTTATGCAATAACTCGTCTTGTAGAATCAAACTGATAATGTTACCGTTACCGATAAAGATTTTGTTCTCAACCATTGCTAGACTTGTAGCAAATGATACCATAAAGCGGAATGCTTCTAGTGCATAACTAGCGTGCAGCGCAAGGTAAATGGCTTTAATGTGTTCGTGTTCAGTAACTTCTTCACCAAGTTCTTTACGGCAATTGATTCGATGAAGTGTGTCGTAGTACATACCGATGCTACTAGCCATACTGACAATAAGTTCAGTATCGTGGATTGTATTAAACACATCCTTTGGCACGTTATAGATGTTACGAATGATGTGACTGTAGCTGCGTGAGTGAATGTTAGTTTCAAAGAATGTCCAATTGTAAACTAATGATTCTAGTTCTGGTAAACTAACTACAGGAGTGAAGATCTGACTTGGTCCACGGCCTTGCAAACTGTCTAGTGCTGTTTGTCTCAATAGGTTACTTGTAAAAATATGTTTAACGGCATCGCTTGCTTCTTTAAAGTCCGCAGCATCTTTAGTTAGGCTAACTTCTTCGGGAACCCAAAAGAAACCGCGTGCTGTTTTTTCAAAGTCTACAATCTTGTTATACTTGACTTCTTCAAAACGTTGAATAGTAACAGGCCCGGCAGGGTCTAAAAACATCTTTCGATGCGTGTAATCTGTTTTTGTCTGTAGGTTATATTGCTGTTTGCTCATTTAGTTTCCAATTCGATTTTATTATCTACAATTGTCACACCAGTGACTTGGCGTCCGTTAACATATACCGGTGTTTCAACAAAGTCTTTTTTAATAGATCCGGCATTTGGCTTATGTGCTAGCTGTTGCCATGCCTTAAATAATTCTTGATGTAAATCGTATGCATCCATTATAACTTACATGCCTCGCAATCGTCATCTTCTGATAGTTCAATGTTGTGGTATCCATTTAATCCACCTGTTTGAACACCATTTACTTCTGTTGGAATTTCGTGATGTGCTTTTGCACCTTGCTTGTTCATTAGACTGTAATAGAATGTCTTAATGCCCCATGCATGTGCTTGCATTAGGTTCTTAGCAATCAATGTTGTAGGAATCTTTCTATCTGGGAAGTGTGCAGGATTATAGAATGTATTAGTGCTGATTGATTGATCAACATACGCTGCTAACACTGCTGCTGTCTTTAGATATGATTCGCAGTCAGTTTGGTCCCACATTAGTTGATACTTGTTCTTTAGTTTGTGATACTCAGGTACAACTTGTGTAAGGCTGGCTGCTTTACTTTCCTTAGTTGAAATAAGAGACATAGGCATTTCGATACCATTAGTACTATTAATAACAACACTAGAACTTTCAACAGGTGCAATAGCCATAAGGGTAGCATTTCTAACTCCATACTGTTTCATGTTAGCACGCAATGTTTCCCAGTCTAGTTCTGGTGCAAAGTCTGCTAATTCATTAACACCTTCGGCACGTAGTTCCCACGGAAATACGCCCTGGCCGTAACGGGTCCTGTCGCTATGCAGACACGCACCACGTTCCTTGGCAAGTTCAACAGTTGCTTCAGTAAGGTAGAACGCTTGATGCTCCATCCAGCTCTTGACTTCTTGTAATGCATCTTTTTCGCCATACTTCATACCACGTTTGGCATGCCAGTATGCTAAGTTTGTAACACCGATACCGAGTGGTTGAATCTCATCATTGCTTAACTTACTTTGAATGCTCAAGAAGTCTTGGTAGTCGAGAATGTTACATAGACTGCGCTGCAAGATGCGACATGCGCGACGCATGTCTTCTGGGTTACGGAATGCTCCCCAATTAATAGATCCTAGGGTACATAACGCAATGCGTCCTTCTTCGTCATCAAGTCTCTTGAATGTCTTAGTTGGTAATAGGATCTCTTGGCAAAGATTACTTTGATAAATTGGGTCAATGATTGTATCAAAAGGTCCTTGCTTTTGAACGTTATCGATAAACACAAGATAGATACGGCCTGTGTCTGTACGCTCTTTTAGAATTGCACCTTTGAAAACTTCTTCTGCCGACATTTGCTTCTTACGAATGTCTGTACGATTTTCGTATTGTACGTAGAGTTTTTCAAACTTCTCAATGTCTCGATAGAATGCTTCGTATAAGTCTGGTACTTCGTTAGGATCAAAGAATGTAATCATTTCTTTGTTCTTAAAACGTTTCCAGAAAAACTTGCTTAATACAACCGAATAGTCCATGTGGCGTACACGAGTTTCTTCAGTTCCTTGGTTGTTCTTTAAAACAATCAAGTCATCAAATTGGTAATGCCAAATGGGGTAAGTCACTGTGGCGCTAGCATTACGAATGCCGCCTTGGCTGCATGAACGTAAGTCTCCAAACCACTTTTTAAGAAACGGGATCATTCCAGTGTGCATGATTTCGCCACCCCTAATAGGGCTACCCAATGGGCGTAGGCGTCCAATTTCTAAACCAATGCCAGCACGTTTGCTAGCATACTTGGCCATCATTTCGCCGGAAGCAAAAATGCTATCCAAGTCATCGTCGGATCGAATAAGAACGCAACTACTAAACTGCTTAGTAGGAGTTCCAAGACCAGCCAGAACCGGAGTGGCCAGGGTAAAGAGGCCATCGCTTGCAGCATTGTAATATTCTTTGATGTATCGCATTCTCGCTGCATTCGGTTCTTCTCTGTGAAATACAGTAGCGGCCGCGACCATATATCGAATCTGCGGAGTTTCATAAATTTCCTTTGTAGCACGGTTGCGGACAAGATATTTTTCGATTAGTTGTTCAATAGCAGCATACGAGTATTGCTCGTCTTTTTCGTGTTCGAGCATTTCGTTCATTTTATCCCAGTCTGCTTCTGTATACCATACTAGCAGTTCTGGAGTGTACAAACCTACTTCTACGTTTTTCTTTACAATATCATAAAGACGAGGAACTTGATAGTCACCGTATACATCCTTACGTAACATAGACAAACGTTGTTTGCCAGCTACGTATTGATAGTTAGTGTGTCCAATGTCTGGGTTTGATTCGATGTCGATTAAGTCAACAATAGCACGTAATGTGACCTCATCAATTTCTCTAGTAGTCATACCGTCGTAGAAGTGAGGCTGTGCTTTGATCTCAATCATGCTTTGACTGACATCTGCTATTCCACTACATACTTTTGCTACTTGAGCTTGCCACTTTTCGACAGCTAGTGACTCTCTGTTTCCTGATCTTTTGATTACTGTAATTTTGCTCATCTGTCCATTCCGCTCTTGTGAATAATGTTGTGTTTAGGAAGTATTTACCGATCGCGGATAAACGTAAGAATCTTATTGGCGAATAGCAGTTTCCGGCATATATAGCGCCGGTTTGGAGAGGTATCCTAAACCCTGTTTACCTTATTACAGGAGTAATAAAAATTATATACGTAGTTTTTTAGATAATCAACGACTTTGATTATAAAGTCGTTGTATATGAGTAAAGCAGTTTGCCACTATCGCCAGATAACGAGTTAGTGTACTCAATAACCAGTGTTGTTGGGAAAGTCCCAACTGCTCCGGTATAGTAAGACCCGTCATCTTGAACTAGTCTTGCTCTGAAGTCTAAGCCAAGAGCCAACGCTTCGTTAGTATCACTGCCAGAGAATTCAAAGTCATCAGACAGTTGAACAATAGGCAAGTTTAAGCTACCGCTAGCATCGACATCGACTACAACTTTTAAGTTTCCTCTACGGCTAAAGTTGTAAGCAATACTTCGATATATGTAGTTGATGTTGTAAGAAACATCACGCCACGGCGTTCCTTCGTCGTCGGATGACAAAGGCAATCTAAATGCAGTACCATAATTGGTAAACTGTGTAATGTCGACGTTAGTTAATCCATAAGAATCATATGTTGCGTGCCCAGCAACTTCTGGAACATAACGCTGAACATTTGCACCACTTCCGAGGTCAGTGTGTCGATCAGAATTAACGCCTTCAACATTATTACCAAACGAGTCAATATAGACCTGTGGATACAATGCTTGTAAATTGCCAGCACCGTCGTTGCCAACGTTAACTAATTTGATATTCTTAATAGAGTTCTTAGTGCCTTGGCCGATATAGATTGCATGACGCTTGACGTTTTCGAATCGAGCATTAAAAATTAATGTTTCTCTTGGGCCATATAATTGACCAACAATGCTATTAGCACCTAAAGAAAATCCTGTTTGGCAATCAGTAACCCTAATGTTCGAAAACGTATTGTTTAAAATATCTGCATCGCTATGGACAGCATATGTAAATCCGTCGATAGTAACATTGTCAAATATATTGTTTTCCGAAGTTACGATTGTTGATTTAACATTGATATCAATCGCTTTGTTATTTGCGTTCGGAGTGTTTTGCCAATTGCCACGCAAGGCCAAGTTTGCAAAAATACTGTCCTTAGTTGCATCCAACTGTAACGCTTTTTGTGTTTCGTCAGTTGTTTGAATGCTTAGGTCTTTGATTAGAATATTTCTTGGCTGTGTGTTTCCTAGAGTATTTGCAATATCGTTAGGAACACCAGGTAAACTGTCGTCGTTAACTGTTTGTATCGCTGCACCAGTACCAGTAAAATTGATAATAGTTGAGTCGGGGCCTGCACCTACAATACTAGCATAACTAGGAACGTAAAGTGTACTGGCCACATTGTAAATGCCAGCTGGCATTTCTAAGATTACACGATTGCGAACACCGTCTGGCGAATCGCTGCTAGCCTTACTTCTGGTAGTGTTTAGGAATAGTTGATCGATTGCACGCTGTAGCGCATCGGTATCGTCAGTTGCTCCGCCTAATCCGTTTGCGCCAAAGTCAATGACGTTAACCCTGTCATCTAAACGAGCTTGGATTGGGCGTTGGATTGGTACGTTTGGTCCAGATCCGGTTTGCATACCAGGATCCGAAACTTTGTAAATGTACTGTAAGAGGTTAAGAATGTTACCGTTTACGTTAAGGTCAAGCTCTGTAATAACCTTAATGTTGTTAACGGCAGGTGCGCCTTCGCTTACTGAACCACTACCAATGTAAAGTTCTTGCGCATCGACGGCCCATGCCATTTCGCCGGACGCTAATTGCGGTATTCCGGTACCGGTATTTGCTCTACCTCTTCTTAACTGAATCCTAGAAATTTGCACTACGGCCATATGAATATCCTCTATATAGGATATTTATCAGTTAAAGCTGTAGTATTGTTCCACTCGATCTAGCCATCGGTCTGTCCAATAGTCGAAATCTTCAGGTTTTAGTATAAATTCTTGGTATTCGTAGTCTTTGCTGCACATTAAAATAACACCCTTGCGGATATTAGTGCCATGTACTTCGTTGTGTGCTAGGGCGTATGCAGTTAATTGTAAGAAGTAATCGTCAATGTATTCTATCTTTTTAGGCTTATTTGTTTGCTTAAAGTCTAAGATTGCTTCTTGTTCATCGTGTACACCAACACAGTCAGTAGTTCCTGCATATAGACCTGGAAAGTACAAGGGCACTTCGCTGCCCCATACTTCATTGATCTTAGGAAACCCTTGACTAATCACAACTTTAGCCATGTCTAGGCTTTGTTGTGCGTATGGGTTCGTTACTGTTTCCCTAAGTACTTCTCCCTTGATGTAATTTTCAAGATAGCTGTGCATTCTAGTGCCGCGATTAGCTGCTTCAGTTGTAATCTGTTGTGCTTTTTGCTCACCAACAGCTTTACGCCATGCAGCTAATGCAGCCTTAGCTTCTTCGGGTTTAGTTTTATCTAGTATTGTTGTAACACTAGGCACACGTTTGCCATCTGGTGTGGCATATAATCTGCGCCCTTCTACTGATTCCCTGTTAAAGGGAGTGTAGGTATATTTTTCTATTAATAAGGCCATAAGTGTAATTATATAGCTAACTACACCTATGGTCAAATTATTTCATTGCGTGTCGAGCCATTTGGCTGATTTTCTTTTTAGCAGGATTCTCGTCACTTACCCCACGCACTGCTTCTTTCTTGTTTGTTTTAATAACAAGGCCGGCGCCGTCGTAACGATCTACTAAACTGTGTAGAGGTTGTTGTTCAGGGGGTAGTTGTTCTTCTTGCTTCCAGCGTGCGTCAAAACCATCATAGCTAATAAAAGGAGCACCCTGATCACGTGTAATGGCACTTAATGCCTTCCATGTCATGGGTGCTACGCTGCCTTGATTGTTAGCCGAAGCTTGTAAACTCCTTAGTGTCATAACTAAGGGGTCTACTGTCTCATTTATTTTTTTTTTGAAGTTAAAAGCATGCCTAGTCTGCGGCTGTAATCAACGCTTTCACGCTTCATACGTTCTGCTTCTGGAGCAGGCATACCTTCTGGTCCACCTAGTCCTTCTTCACCGCCTGGTAATGCTGGTTCTTCTGCAGGCATACCTAGGTCTTCACCGCCGATTTCTCCGCCCATGCCGCCCATTGGTTCTGCGCCCATTACATCACCTACTTCTTTGCCTGATACAATTGCTAGGCCTTTTGATAGGTTAGAACGTTGTGATTCTAGTGCTGTATAGATAGCCTCTAATGCTGGCTTCACAGCTTGCTCATATTGCGCTGCTACATCACTGCCTTGGTTTTCTCTTATAGAGTCCAGTAATTCTAATAGTTGTTCTGCTTTCATCGCAGCAACGTCTTCTAACCACTTAGTAACCGTACCTACCATGTCTTTAGTTGCTAGAATATATTCAGCTCGGTCTTCTTCACTGCCTTCACATAGTAGCCAGCTTGCTGTAGCTTCGTTTAAGTCGTAACGTAGTTTTAATTCTGCTTTTAGTTCTTTAATATCTGACTCGCCTAAGCTCATACGCTCAATAGCTGAATCAATCCAACCTTCTGGGATCGACTCATCCATTGCACGCTTACGGATAGTTGCAAAGTAAACTTCCTTGCCTTTCTCTTTGCCATAACGCTTCTTCATATCAGCCTTCATGCCTGACTTATCAGTTTTCTTCTTGATATCTTTTTCTTTCTTCTTCTCAGCTGGTGTCATCTCTCTTTCTAGGATTTCTTGATTGACAACATCTAAGAACATACGAGTCTTTTGGTAATCTGGGCTTGCTAGGACAGTGTCGTAGCTTTCGCCTAGCTCGTACTGGCTTAGGCGTGTGCGTAATTTATTGCGTGCGTCTTCTAATTGCACATCAGTAAACTGCTCTAAATTAATCTTGTAGCCAAACTTCTGTGCCAGACTTTCGTTTAATGTCTTGGCAGTGATTGGTGTGTTAAATTCGTTAATTTGCATGGTTTTCTATCCTAGAAATCTTATTATGTTATTTATACAAAACTCCAAGCAAACATTCTGGAGATTTCGTCTTTGTAGTATTTAACCTTTGTCTCGCACTCTTCGAGTCTGTTTAGGAGGACAAGGTAACGATCGAAGTCTTTAGCACCTCTAATGTTCTTTTTAAACACTGTTAGATCGCAATAGTTTGCCCAGTATTTGCTATCAAGGCGTTTAATTTCAAAGAATCGTTCTACTCTAGTGTTATTGTATGCTTTTGCAGCCATTAACGCACACGTTTTGAGAAAGAATTGATCTATTAGATCTTTGTTTGATCTATTGTAAATTCCCCAGTTGTCGTTGGATAATTTACGTATTAGATACTCTTTATAAATGATGTCGCCGTTAGGCATAACATGCACAGGTAGCTTTGAATCAAGCTCATGGCTAAACTGTTCTGCTAATTCTTTAACAGGCAGTTTCTTTTTAAATTTTTTATTTTGTTTTTTCATTTGCAACTACGCTAGGATTTGTATGTCCTATCTTAGTTACCAAACTTTTGCGAATCATGGTCTCAACTTTGAATTGATCGTTTTCGCTTAGAGATGCGAGCTTAACAGGGCTGCTTAATTTCTTAAGCAGCTCGCGCTCTTCGTTTGTTGTCCAAACTTCAAAAGACTGGATAAGCTCGTTTATTTTCATAGACCTGCTAATCTTCTAATGTTTACTAGGTCTTCGTTTGCAGGCTTGTTAGCTGCTGT
>JACCEB011500169.1_pt1 | contig 21719 bp, 16 predicted proteins | sample 7454761 | NCBI WGS metagenome assembly JACCEB01 (sample SAMN15323454, study PRJNA562643) | freshwater metagenome | isolation source: river surface water | place: USA:Blue River Watershed | collected 2017-08-18 | reverse complement strand
CAACTCAATGCGCCGTCCTGCAGCAGGAACTGATACACAAGATTATTCAGGGGCACGGTAATGATCTGCACTGCAGTCACGGCAACGCCGAGCCCTATTGCAGTCTCGATCTTCTTTGAAACCGCAAGGAAGGTACACATGCCAAGGAACATCTGCAGAGCCATGTTCTCAACGAATACGGCACGCACCAGCAAACTGAGATAGTGCTCCATTTAGTGTGCGACCTCCTGAACAGTGTGGGGTGCCAGGCGAAACTCGGTCTTTTCAACCTGTTCGACGCGCTTGCTGCGTACAATCCAGATCAAGAATCCGATGATGAAGAAAGCACTGGGGGCCAGCAGCATCAAACCATTGGGCGGGTACCAGCCACCATTAGCGACCAGTGGCAGAATCTCCATGCCGAACAAACTGCCGGACCCGAACAATTCACGAATGGAGGCGAGAATCAGCAGCACCATGCTGTACCCAAGGCCATTGCCTATGCCATCCATGAAACTGATGACCGGAGGATTTTTCATTGCAAAAGCCTCAGCCCGCCCCATCACGATGCAGTTGGTGATGATGAGTCCAACAAACACGCTGAGTTGCTTGCTGATTTCATACGCGAAAGCTTGGAGAAGCTGATCAACGGCGATGACCAATGCAGAGATGATCGCCATCTGGATGATGATGCGGATACTGCTGGGCATGTAATTGCGCACCAGCGAGATGAAGAAATTGGAGAATCCCGTCACCACCGTGAGTGCCACGCACATCACAATGGCCACGTTGAGACTGGTGGTCACCGCCAGGGATGAACAGATGCCCAGAATCTGCAAAGCTATTGGATTCTCTGCGACCAGTGGCTTAGTAAGTACTGCCTTGACTGCTGATGACATAGTGCTTCGCCCTATCAACCTTTCGTCACGTTTGCGAGGAATGGACCGAAGCCTTTGGGCCCCATCCAGAATGCAATCAGATTACCTACACCGCGAGTAGTCAAAGAGGCTCCCGAGAGCCCATCAACCTCATGCACTCCGGAGCCATTCCCCTTCACGGTGCGCAGCGCCACGGCGCCACTGGCATCAAATATCTGTTTGCCAGGCCACAAAGCCTTCCAGCGCGGATTGGTAATCTCGCCACCAAGCCCGGGAGTCTCTTTATGATCATAAAATCCGATGCCGGTCACTGTATTACCGTCACCTTCCAGCGCCAGATAACCGTACATGGTGCCCCACAAACCATAACCACTGACGGGCAGCACAATGGTCTGCAAGGTGCCATCGGCGGCCTCTACCAGATAGACAGTGGCATATTTCACACGCCGCTTGATGTCTGCAACGTCGTCTTCTTCAGCAAGTGCTTCAGAAAGCGCCGGATCGCTCTGCGCGGCTCTGTCATCGTAGGACTGCAGATCAATGCCGAGCTGAGTCAGTTGCTCATCGGTCACGAACGTGCCCGAATCCAGATCGACGAGTCTGGGCGTGAACTCCGCGAACAGCTCATTGACCTCATCCTTGCTGTTGAGAGCAGGATCGAACATGCCGGCCGCAATCAGAATATTCATGTTGCGATCGAGAATCTTGTTGGCGACCTGGAATGGCTTGAGAATGACGGCTGCGCTGGATATGAAGATGGAGCAGACCACACAGACTACGAGTGCAACCTTGATTGTGCCGCTGACGCTGTCCTTGTTAAATGCCATTGCGTGCGACCCTCCGTCTTATGTTGGCACGCACCACCAGATTGTCGATCAATGGTGCAAACAGGTTGGCAAACAGAATTGCCAGCATCATCCCTTCCGGGTACGCCGGGTTCATCACGCGAATCATCACCGCCATGAAACCGATCAGAGCTCCAAATACCCATTTCCCCGTGTTGGTCATCGCCGAGGAAACCGGGTCAGTGGCCATGAAGACCATCCCGAAGGCAAAGCCGCCCAGGACAAAGTGCCAGTACCAGGGCGTGGCAAACAAATGATTGGTATCCGAACCAATAACATTCAACAGCGTTGAAAAGCCGACCATTCCGAGGAAAACTCCCAGCATGATCCGCCATGAGGCGATCTTTGTGATCAACAGGACCGCGGCCCCAATCAAAATGGCGAGTGTCGATGTCTCACCGATCGAGCCTTGCTCGCGCCCGATAAACGCATCCATCCAGGTCAGTTCCTGACCGGTGGCCATGGAGACTGCGGGCAGCCCCTGAGAGGCCAGTTGTCCCAGTGTGGTCGCGCCGCTGAAGCCGTCGACGGCGGTCCAGACAGCATCACCGGACATCTGAGGGGCATAAGCGAAGAACAGGAATGCACGGCCTGCAAGTGCCGGGTTGATGAAATTCTTGCCGGTGCCACCGAACAGCTCCTTGCCAACCACGACGCCAAAGGTAATACCAAGTGCCGCCTGCCAGAGAGGAATATCGGGGGGAACAATCAGGGAGAACAATATGGAGGTAACGAAGAAGCCCTCGTTAATCTCGTGCCTTCTGATCGTCGCAAACAACACCTCCCAGAAGCCACCAACGATAAACACCACGGCATAAATCGGGATGTAATAGACGGCGCCGTACCACAAACAATCCCAGACACTCGAGGGATTGTAGGAGGAGAAGAGTTCGATCCAGAAGGCGTGCCAATCACCTGTGCTGGTCAGCCCCATATTGGCCATGCCGGAAGTGGCCTGAAAGCCGAGGTTGTACATGCCATAAAACATGGCGGGAAAGGCAGCAAGCCAGACCGTGATCATGATGCGCTTCAAGTCCACGCCATCACGCACGTGTGCGCCTGAAACCGTCACGCGTGCAGGGCTATAGAAAATGGTGTCCACCGCCTCATACAGCGGGTACCACTTCTCGTAGCGGCCGCCCTTCGCGAACTGCGGGGCCATATCATCTAGTATTTTGCGCAAACCCATAGCGTCGGAATCCACTAACTCTCTTTTTCAATGCGGGTGAGGTTGTCCCGTAAAATCGGACCGTATTCGTACTTGCCGGGACACACATAGGTGCACAAGGCCAGATCCTCTTCGTCCAGCTCCAGACCACCGAGGCTCTGCACCACTTCGATATCGCCGACGATCAGCGCTCGCAACAGTTGTGTCGGCAGGATATCCAGCGGCATGACCCGCTCATAGCTGCCCACCGGGACCATAGCCCGGGGGCTACCGTTGGTGGTCGTGGTAAACGGCAATTTCTTCCCTTTAAGAAAGCTGGAAATATAGATACCCAGCGCAGAATGGCGCTCGGCACCGGGCGATAGATAACCAAACAACTCGCGTTCGCGGCCTTCTCTCAGGACAGAAACATGCTGATGGTATCGACCCAGATAACTCTCGACGCCGGACGCGCTGCGCCCTGACAGAACGGAGCCGGAAATGACACGGTTTTCCCCGTCCTTGAGCTCACCCGCCGTCAACTCCTGGAGGTCGGCACCGATGCGGGTGCGCAGTAAGCGCGGTCTGGTGACCTGCGGCCCCGCCAGCGCTATGACTCTTTCAACACTCAGATTCCCTGTGGCAAACAATTTGCCAATGGCAATGACATCCTGGTAGTTGATCGCCCACACCTGCTTTTTCAGGCTGACCGGATCGAGAAAATGGATGTGGGTGCCAGACAGGCCCGCCGGATGCGGACCGGCAAAAGTTTCAACACTGACATTCGCGGCGATCTGCTGCTTCTCGATTCCATCGAAACTGCCGGGCGCACGGCACAGAAAAAGTTTGCCGGGCGTGAGGCGCGCGAGCAGATTGACCCCATTGATGAAGTCATCGGCATTTTCGCGGGCGATCAGTTCGGGATTGGCTGCCAGAGGATCGGTGTCCATGGCATTGACAAAAATTGAGTGGGGAATTGCAGATGGCGCCGGGACCTTGCTGAAGGGACGCGTTCGCAACGCCGTCCAGAGACCCGAGTTCACGAGATTTTCGACAACCTTGCTGCGATCAAGTTCGCTGAATTGTGCGGGTTCATAGCGGGCAAAACTGACCTGATCTGCATCGGTGTCGTCCAAAGCGATCACAATCGATTGGAATGCGCGCTTTTCTCCACGGTTGATCTGCTTGACGACCCCAGTTCCTGGCGAGGTAAAGATCACGCCCGGTGTCTTTTTATCTTCGAATAGTGGCTGACCAAGCTTTACCCGCTCACCCTCGGTCACGGCCATTGTAGGTTTCATGCCTACATAATCACGGCCTAGCAAGGCCACTGTTCCGACCCGCCGCCCGTTCTCAATTTGCTGGTCCGGGGCACCATCAATAGGAATATCCAAACCACGGGTAATTTTTATCATTCACCAAGCCTAAATATTGACAGGACAGTCTTAGAACCACTTAGCATTGCAAGGACACTAAACAACGGGTTTTCTGGCCCCTGAGATGCACCGGCAGCACAGAAATTACCAAACTTCTTCTGGCCTGGGTTGTAGCGCGGGATGCTGTCGCGAACCGAGAGCTGGAACGCGGGCCATTATAGTGACAAGAGGCCCGATCCGCTATTGGTTTTCCTTAGCAAATCGAGCCTCTCTCGTCACCTATTCTGCAATCGGATAAACGCGATAATTCACTCCGGCCATCTTGTAAACCATGCGAATGACCTGGTTACAGTAGCCAAATTCATTGTCGTACCAGAGATACAGCACGCAATTGTTGCCCTGCACAATGGTCGCCGTGGAATCAACGATCGCGGCCTCACGAGAACCAACGAAGTCGCTCGATACCGCGTCAGGATCCTGGGTGTAGCTGATCTGGTTCTGCAGATTGGAATGCAGAGCGATCAGGCGCAGGAACTCATTCAGCTCTTCCTTGGACGTCGGTCTGGTCAGGTGCAGACTCAGAATGGCCATCGACACGTTCGGAATCGGCACTCGCACTGCGTTGCCAGTCAATTTGCCTTCCAGCTCAGGCACTGCCTTGACCACAGCCTTGGCGGCCCCTGTCTCGGTCAGCACCATGTTGAGCGCGGCACTGCGACCACGGCGGTTACCCGTGTGGTAATTGTCGATCAGATTCTGGTCGTTGGTATAAGCATGCACCGTTTCGACATGCCCATGCTCGATGCCGTACTTGTCGTTGATAACCTTCAGAACGGGAGCGATTGCATTGGTAGTGCAGGATGCCGCAGTAATGATCTTGTCTTCCGGCTTGATCTGGTCGTGATTGATACCGAAAACGATGTTCTTGAGAGGACTCTTGCCGGGGGCCGTCAGGACCACTTTGCTGGCGCCCTTGCACTTGAGGTGCTGTGACAGCCCTGCCTCATCGCGCCAGGTGCCTGTATTGTCGATGATCAGCGCATCATTGACGCCATAGCTCGTGTAGTCGATCTCATCAGGACGATTGGCATAGATGACTTTGATGACATTGCCGTTGGCGATCAGACATTGATTTTCCTTGTCGATGCGCACGGTGCCCTGGAAAGCGCCATGGACGGAATCTGACGTGAAAAGACTTGCACGCTTCTCCAGATCACCCTCTTTGCCGGGTCTGACAACGATAGCGCGCAGACGCATCACTTCACCGGTGCTCGTGCGCTCGACCAGCAATCTGGCTATCAAACGACCGATGCGACCGAAGCCATAGAGGACGACGTCCTGGGGCTTGTCAATCGGTTTGGTTTTATCACCAACCAGATAGCCAAGCTCCTTGGCAACAAAAGCCTCGACAGACAAGGCGGCATCGCCCAGTTCCGCCTGCTGCACCATGTATTTCACGGTGAGCTTGCCCAGATCGATGTGCACATGGGCTATGTCCAGCTTGGCGAGGGCCATCAGCACGGGATGAGTCTCGAACTCCGACATCTCGTTGCGCTCCACCTGGCGCACGAAGCGGTGGGACTTCATGATGTTGGCGACAGAGCGGTTATGCAGAGCACGTCCGTAGATAAAAATACCGACGTTGCGTTCGCTGTAGAGCCGGCCAACGACCGGAATCATCTCCTGAGCGAGCGCTTCACGCTGTTTCCAATCGCCAAAATAATCATCCAAACTGGGTCGAGTCACTGGCAGCACCTTCAGAATTACGGTTGATGTAGGAGGCCCGTATTATCTTTGGAATGCCCGGACTGTGCAACCTCGACGCGGTTGCAGCCGCCCGGAAATCCCAGACATCACATGGGATAACTGCTGTTTTTGCTCTGACATGATCGGTGGATTTATGCCAGAATTCACGCCCTCAAAAGTTGTGGTCAATGGCCCCATGCAAAAAATCGACATTTTCACTCCCGCACTTCCGCATGAAGCAGGTGATCTGAGGCGCTGGTCCGGCCTGCAGGGCAGCAGCCTTAGCCTGGCGGTCGCCAACATCGCCAGGACGCACAATGGTGTGGTGATGCTACTGACGGCCAACACCGAAGAGGCGGAGCTTGCGAGACGAGAGCTCAGCTTTTACTGCCCGCAGCGCGACAACATTCCGGTTTACACACTGCCGGATTGGGAGACCCTGCCCTACGACAATTTCTCCGCACATCAGGACATCGTCTCCGACCGTCTCAACACGCTCTATCATCTGCCCTTGCTGACCCGCGGCATCCTGATCATGCCCATGACCAGTCTGATGCACCGGCTCACACCGCGCGAATATGTGGCAGGCAACAGCCTCGTCTTGAAAGTGGGCGCCCGATTCAAGCCCGAGATCATGCGGGCCAATCTGCTCGCCGCCGGTTACCAGTGCGTGGACTCGGTCTACGACCACGGTGAATTTGCCGTGCGGGGATCGATCATGGACGTATTCCCAATGGGCAGCGACGTGCCTTACAGAATCGATCTCTTCGACGATGAGATCGAGAGCCTGCGCACCTTCGATCCGGAGACCCAGCGTTCGCTGGACAAGGTGCCCAATGTGCAGCTGCTGCCCGGCAAGGAATACCCCATGACCGAGGCTGGCATCAGCCTTTTCCGCAGCAACTTCCGCAACCGTTTCGACGTCGACCTGCGCCAATGCAGTGTCTACCAGGACATCAGTCAGGGGCTGCACTCCGCAGGCATCGAATATTACCTGCCGTTGTTCTTCGAACAACTGCAGAGCGTGTTCGATTATCTTCCCAAACACACACTGGTGCTGCGCAGCGGTGACCTCGAGGCCTCCGGGCTGCGCTTCTGGAACGATATCAAAGCGCGCTTCGAGGATCGCAAACACGACCGACAACGTCCTATTGTCAAACCATCCGAGCTGTTCCTGAGCCCCGACGAGGCCTTTGCTGGTTTGCGCGACTACCCTGGTATCGAGTTATACGCTCACACGGCTGGAGGGCGCGCAATTGAAGTGGATGTTTTGCCACCACCGCAGTTGAATTCCGGGGTACAACATAATCCGTTGCAGGCCGTGCAAAACCTGCTGATCGAACATAAGCACTGTCGTGTCCTGTTCTGTGCGGAGTCAGCGGGACGCCGTGAAAACATGCTGGAGTTGCTCAAAACCATCAATATCAGCCCAACACCGGTTGATTCCTGGGACGCATTTCTGAACGGACAGCAACCCTTCGCCATCACGATTGCTCCTCTGGATCGTGGCTTGTGGCTGCAGCAACCGTCGCGTCTGGTCGTGACAGAAACCCAGCTGTTCGGACAAAGGGTCGCGCAGCGTAGACGCCGCAGGAGAGCACAGGACAACACCGAATTCCTGATCCGCAATCTCAATGAACTGCACATCGGCGCGGCCGTCGTGCATATCGAACACGGTGTCGGTCGATACCGCGGGCTGCAGACCCTCACCATAGAAGATCAGGAAACCGAGTTCCTGACGCTGGAGTACGCGAAAGGCGCAAAGCTCTATGTGCCGGTTTACTCACTGCATCTGATCAGCCGCTATGGCGGCAGCGAGCCGGACCTCGCCCCGCTCAATCAGCTTGGCAATGATCAGTGGCAAAAAGCGAAGAGCAAGGCCGCCGAGCAGATTCGGGATGTTGCCGTGGAATTGCTGGATATTTATGCGCGCCGCGAAGCCAGGCAGGGATTCCAGTACCGCTGCACCGATATCGATTATGAGAGTTTTGCCGCGGGTTTCCCGTTCGAGGAAACACCCGATCAGCAGGACGCCATCGCCGCCGTGATGCGTGACATGAGTTCAAAGCGTGCCATGGATCGTCTGGTATGCGGCGACGTCGGTTTCGGCAAGACAGAAGTCGCAATGCGCGCTGCCTTCATTGCTGTGCAGAACAACAAACAGGTGGCGATTCTGGTGCCGACCACGTTGCTCGCCCAGCAACACTACGAGAGCTTCAAGGATCGTTTCGCCGAGTGGCCGGTCAGCGTCGACCTGATTTCCCGTTTCCGCTCGACCAAACAGGTGCAGGAGACACTCGAGCGCATTCGCAATGGCAAGGTCGACATCATCGTCGGTACGCACAAGCTCCTGCAGGACAACATTCAGTACAAAGATCTCGGCCTGCTGATCATCGATGAGGAGCATCGCTTCGGTGTGCAGCAGAAGGAAAAACTGAAGGCGCTGCGGGCGGATGTCGACATTCTGACGCTCACAGCGACGCCCATTCCTCGCACACTCAACATGGCCATGTCAGGAGTGCGCGATCTGTCGCTGATCGTCACCCCTCCGGCAAAACGCCTTTCGGTGAAGACTTTCATTCGCGAGAGCCAGGACAGCCTGATCAAGGAAGCGGTACTGCGGGAATTGCTGCGTGGCGGCCAGGTGTTTTATCTGCACAATGAAGTCAAAACCATCGAGAAGGCCGCCGAGCATCTGCACGAACTGATCCCGGAAGCGCGCGTGTGCGTCGCTCACGGTCAACTGCCCGAGCGCGATCTTGAGCAGATCATGGCCGACTTCTACCACAAGCGTTACAACATCCTGGTGTGTTCGACAATCATCGAGACCGGCATCGACATCCCGAGTGCCAACACCATCATCATGGATCGCGCCGACAAACTCGGTCTTGCGCAGCTCCACCAGTTGCGCGGCCGCGTCGGTCGCTCGCATCACCAGGCCTATGCGTACCTGCTGACACCTAACAAGAACAACATGACCCCCGACGCCATCAAGCGCATCGAAGCCATCAGCGCAGCAAGTACCCTGGGTGCGGGTTTCACCCTCGCCAGCCACGATCTCGAAATTCGCGGCGCCGGAGAATTCCTGGGCGAGGAACAGACAGGGCATATGCAGCGAATCGGCTTCACACTGTACACGGAAATGCTGGAGGAGGCGGTCAAGGCAATCCGCGAAGGACGTACACCGAACATCGAGGCAGCCCTGCAGAACGCAAGCAGCGAAGTCAATCTGCGCGTCCCGGCACTAATCCCCGAGGACTACCTGCCGGATATCCATACCCGCCTGATCATGTACAAGCGCATCGCGGGAGCGAAGACCGACGACGAGCTCTCCGAGCTGCAGATCGAGATGATCGATCGATTTGGATTGCTCGCCGAGCAGACCAAGCTGCTCTTCAAGTTGACATCATTACGCTTGCGGGCGCAGAAGATGGGTATCAGCAAGATCGACGCCAACACCGTCACCGGCAAGCTTTCCTTCGCACAGAACACAGGAGTCGATCCACGCTCCATTGTGCAGCTGGTGCAACAGCAACCCAGACTCTATAAACTGACTGGACCTGCGCAATTGCAGTTCACCCACAACGCTGCCGCCGGCGATAAGCGCATCGAGTTTATCAACAGCATGCTGGGACAATTGAAGATGACGGCGTGACCTCATACACTCCGTTTCTTGCAGTTGACTCCATGCAACAGATCCTTGGCGCAAAGTGCCAGATGACCCGACTATCATGACCAGATCGCACACGATGCAACGGCTACTCGCAATCCTGCTTCTAATGGCAGCTCTTATGGGAGGTCTGGCGGCTAATCTGACGCTGGCACAACCCGCTGCCGAGGCGGCTGCAGCACCCGAGCGCTGGTTTCAGATCGAAATGACGGTGTTCGCGCATGAAAACAGCGATCTTGAACAGGAGCTGTGGTCTCCCGAAAAGCTCAGCCTGGGATTTCCCGAGCGCCTGCAGCGCCTCCACAGCCTCAGTGATTTTCTGCAACTGACGGACTGGACTGTGCTGAACCCGGAGCAGGTCGCCTTTGCTGCCACTCTGACTCCATCGGCCAACAGCACGGCGACAGGCATTGCTGCCAACGGCCCGCTGACTGCGACAGGGCAACTCCCGGGTCAATTCCCCGGCCTCCAGCCCGCCCCTGTTCCCGCCCTCGTCGGCCCGCGACCGTTCGCTCCAGCAGAGAGCTTTCGCATGCCGGACCTCGCGCGCGAAGCCTTTCTGACACTGCCTCCCGGTGCGCATCAATTCGGGGCCACCAATCGGGCGTTGAATCAGTCAGCCCAGTACCGCATTCTCTCGCACAATGCCTGGCGCCAGCCCATGACCCGCCGCAATGCTGCGCTGGCCGTCGGCATCGTCGGGGGACGCCAGTTCAATGAACATAGAGAATTGGAGGGCAGCGTGACGTTCTATTTCAATAATGCCGGCGACCGCGTTGTCTTCAACGGCAACCTGTGGCTTGGCAGCTTTGGAACACGGGACGACAGCAGTGAGGATTGGGTACTGCCGGTACTGCCTGGAACACTTGCTGCGACGCAAACGGTGAGCGACGAAATACCGACGGAGTACTTCATCAACAGAGTTGTGCAACTGCGCGAGATCCGCGAGATGCGCGAACAGGAATTACATTATCTCGATCACCCGGCATTCGGCGTGCTGGTGCAAATCACACCTTACACCCCACCACCGCCGATCGTGCTCGAAACAGCAGTGGAAACAGCAGTGGAAACACCGACTACGCCAGCCCTGCCTTAGTCTCTGCATGACGCGCAACCGCGCGCTCGATGATGCCGAGCACACTGCCCAACCCGGATCGCAACACCTCGCCGATGGCTTCCATCGTGATGCTTTCCTCTGACAACCCCGCCGCCCAATTGACCGATACAGCCAGGCAGGCATAGCGCATCCCAAGCTCTCGCGCCAGCGCGGCCTCGGGCATTCCCGTCATGCCGATCATGTCACAACCATCACGCCGCAAACGCACGACCTCTGCCGCCGTTTCCAGGCGCGGCCCTTGGGTGCACGCATAAACGCCATGCGGCCATACTCCCTGCAAGCCAGCACTCTCGATCAGCAGCTGCCGCAAGGCCTCATCGTAAGGAAAGGTAAAGTCGATGTGGGTGACGGAGTCCATGCCATCGGCAAAGAATGTATGTTCGCGACCCCAGCTGTAATCGATAATCTGCTCCGGCACCGCTATGCGGCCGGGGCCCATCTCGGCATGGATACCACCAACGGCATTCACGCCGATGACGGAACGCACGCCAAGGTGATGCAGTGCCCAGAGATTGGCCCGGTAATTGACCCGATGCGGCGGGACCTTGTGGCCCTTGCCATGACGAGGCAAAAACGCCAGCTCCACGCCCTGCATCCGACCGGTAAAAATCTGCACCTCCGCTTCAGCAAAAGGGGTCAGGACTTGCCGGGGTTCCGCCTCCGCCAAGAAGGAGGGTTCGCTCAAACCAGTACCGCCGATGATGCCTATCATACCGAATGCCTCGATAACCCTGACCCCGCTGGTCAGAACCGACCGCATTATAGCCGCAAGGGACACGCTGCCGACAACGGCAGACGATTGTCAGAATAGCTCTCACAATGTGGCACGATAATCGCCTCTGCAAAGGACTGGATCGGCAACGATGAATTTCACCAACAGGACCACCACTGTGCAAGACTCCAAACCAGCAACAGAACGCGGTCGCGTCATTACCGTCAGCAGTGGCAAGGGCGGCGTTGGCAAGACCAACATCAGCGTCAACCTCGCCATTGCGTTGGCGCAAGGCGGCAACAAGGTGTGCGTGTTCGATGCTGATACCAGCCTCGCCAATGTGAACATTCTGCTTAACATCCGGCCGGAGTACACACTGGAGCAGCTGCTGGACGGCAGCCGGAAAATTGACGAAATCCTGCTGACTGGGCCGGGTGGCATCAGCATCGTGCCGGCGGCATCCGGCATTGCAGAATTCGCGTCCCTCGACGCAGCACAACAGAAGATACTGTTGACTGCCCTCAGCACACTGGAGCAGCGCTTCGATTACCTGATAATCGACACTGCCGCCGGTATCAGCGAGAACGTGACGACGTTTCTACGTGCCACCGAACACTGCCTCTTGATTGTGACACCGGAACCCACTTCGCTGACCGATGCCTTCGCCTTGATGAAGGTCATGCGCCGACTTCAATGCGACACCAGAATTCATATCCTTACCAATATGGTGGACAACTACTTGAACAGCGTCGATCTGTACAAGCGCCTGTCTTCCGCTGCCACGCGTTACCTGCAGATCGACCTGAATTATCTCGGTTATATTCCGCGTGATGACTACCTGCGCCTCTCGGTGCAAAGACAAGTTCCGGTGACGCTGGGATTTCCCTCTTCGCAGGCCAGCCATCGTTTCCAGGCCCTGGCTGAAAGCATTACTGGAATCTACCGGGCACAACCGCGCAGAAGATCCTTCAGTCTGTTCTGGAGAAAGCTGTTTCTCGGCAGTCTCAAGAGAAATCCGGGGACGCTTACCGTGGCGCCAACAATAGCGGCACCCACGATAGTCGCGCCACAGACAGTGGCAGCAGCCCCCACCGAGAGTCTCCCGCGCTTTCCTCGTGCGATGATCGTGAAGATGCAGCAAAACCTGGTGCAGCTGGTGCGCTCCCGCGCTCTGTCTCCGAACAGCATGCGAAGCCTTCTGGCCTCAGTGCTTGAACAAGTTGATCGCTACTATCCCGAAATCGATACCAGTGAGCTCGGGGCCGGGCGCAAACCGAACGGACGCCACGGCACCGAGCGGAAAACTGCACCGATTGCCAAGTGACCCTTTCAAGGTAAAATGCCAGCCACAATTCAGCTGCTGGCTACCCTCAGCGCGCTGATACCCCATTCCTCCAAAACGACCGAGTCCAGCGACGGGAAATCTTCAGTGAACCTCACTTACAAATTATGCCACCTGCTCTGGCAACAGAGCTGGGTCACCCCGGGCCTGTCGCGCGTGCTCTACAAACGTATGGCGAAGAGCGGCAAGGCGCCAGACTTCGCGTTCACCAAGGATTTTTTCGGTATCTCCTACCAAGGCAATCTGAACAACAACATCGATTTCAATATTTATTATTATGGCGCCTTCGAGAAACCGCTCCTGTACTTCCTTCGCGATCTCATGGCCAACCTGAACCCCGAGCAGCCGGTGTTCGTCGACGTCGGTGCCAACATTGGTCAGCATTCTCTGTTCATGGCGGCCCACGGCAGCACGGTGCACTCTTTCGAACCCTTTGAAAAAGTTCGCAGCCGCCTGCAACTGCAGATCGATGCCAACCAACTGACCAATGTCAGCGTGCATCCAGTGGGGCTGAGCGATGACAATGCCCGGTTGCCATTCTTCGCTCCCACAGGGCGCAACGAGGGCATCGGTTCTTTCGATTCAAGCACCACCAGCAAGGGCAATGTAAGTATCGGCGAATTGGAACTGGTCAAAGGCGATGATTATTTCGGCGACCATGGGATCGATATTATCGACGTGATCAAGGTCGATGTGGAGGGATTCGAAAAGCCGGCATTGCAGGGACTGCGTGCCACACTCAACAACACCCGCCCGGTCATTGTCTGTGAGATTACCTACGGGAAATCCCTTTCCTTTCAGTCTGTAGAGGAGCTGCTTCGACATTTGCCCACGGACTACTCGCTGTTCACGTTCGACAAACGCAAGAGCGACGGCAGCAAGGCCCGGCGGCGCGATGCCAGAAGTCGCACAACCGGTGACTATCGAATCATTCCCTATACCTCAATGCTGCCTTCCGGACAGGACGACGTGATCGCCTGTCCGAACGAGAAGATTGGTTTATTACCGTTATCTCCGAGCCGTATTGCAATATAGCCACTCTGCAGTCGACCCGCACAAACGGGACATGTAGCGTTCAGTCTGCACTGGATGTTGCCGCCCAATATTTTAAGCAGACTACTATTGCCGAAAGTGAATTTGATTGTCACACTCCGGTCATCGACACAGTTTCAAACTATGACTTCCAACAACCGTAGTTAAAGAAAGGTGTATCCCTATGGGCGATGTCAAACTCGTGAGTTCCTCGCAAGTTTTACCGCAACACGATAGTCCCATCTTCTACATCCTCGATACCAACGTCCTCATCCACGACCCCACCGCAATCAAGAATTTCGATGAACACCACGTCGTCATACCCATGACGGTTCTTGAAGAACTCGATAAATTGAAGAGGGGCAAAGTAGCCGTCGCTGCCGATTGCCGTCAGGCGATCCGGGAAATTGACAATCTGCTGGGGCGGGCGACGCCCGACGAAGTCGAGCGGGGGGTGCCGATTCAACGCGGCAAAAAGTTGAAACCCTGCGGCAACCTCTCCGTTCTGATGTGCGAACCTCCCGATAACGTCGTCCTCCTCCCGACCCACCTGAATGACAACAAAATCCTCAATTCAGTAGCGTTTCTCAAACAGCGTTATCCCGATCGCCGCGCCGTGCTGGTTACCAAGGACATCAATCTGAGACTCAAAGCCAGAGGGTGCGGAATCGAGGCGGAGGATTACCATAGCGATCAGTTGCTAAGCGACATTGCCAATCTCAACAAGGGTTACATCGAATTCCAGCACAGCTTCTGGAATGAAGTCGAAGATGTGCACACAGAACACGGCAATGGCCGTACGCTGTACCACCTGCCCCGTTCGGTCATCAGCCAGGATGTTTACCCCAACCAGTTTCTGTACGACAAGACCGGCTTCCTCGCGCGCGTAGTCAAGGTCAACAAGGACCGAATTGTGTTGCGACATCTGGATCTGAACAAATTGATGGAGCGGGAAACCTGGGGCTTGAAGCCACGCGACGCTTATCAGGCGATGGCGCTCAATTTGTTGCTTGATCCTGATGTCCATCTGGTGAATCTGACTGGCGCAGCCGGCTCAGGCAAGACCATTCTGGCGCTTGCAGCAGCCATTGAGATGACCGTACCCAACAAGATGTATCGACGCATCATTGCGACCCGCAGTACTCAGGGCCTCGACGAGGACATTGGTTTTCTGCCAGGTACAGAGGCGGAAAAAATGGAGCCCTGGCTGGGCGCCATCACGGACAACCTGGAAGCGTTGCACTGGGATGATCACAATGCCACCAGCAGTATCGAATATGTACTCGAAAGAGTGCCGCTGCTGTTCAAATCGCTCAATTACATTAGGGGACGCAGTTTCCAGCAGACGCTGCTATTGATCGATGAATCGCAGAACCTGACTCCGCATCAGATCAAGACCATCGTCACCCGGGCAGGCACTGGATCGAAAGTCATCTGCCTCGGCAATCTTGCACAGATTGATACGCCGTATTTGAGCCCCACCAGTTCGGGATTAACCTACCTGACAGAACGCTTCAAGAGTTTCGAGCACGGAGGCAGTCTGCAATTGCAGGGAGTGCCGCGTTCGCTGCTTGCAGCTTATGCGGAAAAGCATCTTTGAAAAGAGGAATCAACTTCAGATACCCGCTGTGAAAACAGCGGGCAAATAATGTGGTTCGGAGAGGAGTAACTCGTATGGAATTATGGTGAGGGTATCAGGATTCGAACCTGAGACCTACGGCTTAGAAGGCCGTTGCTCTATCCATCTGAGCTATACCCCCAGAGAAGTATCCGAGCACCGACAGCAGGTCTTCAGTGGCAAGGGAATTGGGGTGACCGATGGGGCTCGAACCCACGACAACCGGAGTCACAGTCCGGGGCTCTACCAACTGAGCTACGATCACCATTGAACCATTGTCTATTTAGATTTGGTCGGGGTAGAGAGATTCGAACTCCCGACATCCTGCTCCCAAAGCAGGCGCGCTACCGGACTGCGCTATACCCCGACAAACTGCAACCAAATGCAGGGTCGGCATAATACTCACGGCATTCAGGGCAGTCAATCACTGTTTGCACTTTTAATTGCGCGCGCTCAGCGATCTATGCGCCAGCTGCTTCCGTCTGCAGTATCTTCCACGACGACTTTCATCGCTGCCAGCTTGTCGCGGATCTCGTCAGCAAGCGCCCAGTTTCTGGAGGCTCTGGCCTCGCGCCGACGCAGTATCAAGGCATCGATCTCATTGGCATCGACCTGCTCATCACCCTGACTCTGCAGGTACTGGTCAGGCGCCGATTGCAGAATTCCCAGCACACCGCCAAGACGAATCAACAATCGCCCCAGTTGCTTCGCCTGCTCGGGATTTCCTTCTCGTTGTCGATTGATTTCGCGCGCCAGATCAAACAACACCCCCAGGGCAACCGGGGTGTTGAAATCATCATCCATTGCAGCACAGAAGGCCTTCTCAAAGCGGCTGTTCACAAGATCACGCGCAGTCTGTGTATCAAGACCTCGCAAGGTATTGTAGAAGCGCTCGAGTGCCACCGATGCCTGTCGCAAACTCTGATCCGAGTAATTGATAGGACTGCGGTAATGACTGGAGATGAGAAGATAGCGAATGATTTCTGCGTTGAATTTTTGCAGCACGTCGCGCACTGTGAAAAAATTGCCCAGCGATTTTGACATCTTCTCGTTGTCGACCCGCACAGGACCGTTGTGCATCCATGTACGTGCAAACTGCTTTCCGGTAGCTGCCTCCGACTGCGCGATCTCGTTCTCATGATGTGGAAACATCAAGTCCGAACCACCGCCATGAATATCGAAACTGTCGCCAAGACAACAGGTGGACATTGCCGAGCATTCGATATGCCAACCGGGGCGACCATAACCCCAGGGAGAATCCCAACCTACCTCGCCATCGTGCGCCGCCTTCCACAGCGCAAAATCCCGTGGATCACGCTTTAATTCTCCGATCTCGATGCGTGCGCCCGCCAGCAACTCTTCGAGATTCTTGTTGGAGAGCTTGCCATACCCGGAGAACTGCGACACAGAATAATAAACGTCGCCATTCGCAACTTTGTAGGCGAAATCTGCAGCGATCAGTCTCTGAATGAGAGCGATGATCTGTTCGATATGCGCAGTTGCGCGTGGTTCCATGTCCGGTCGCAATACAAACAATGCTGCCTCGTCTTCGCGTGTCGCATCGATGAACCGCTGCGTCAGATCTGAGAAAAGCTCGTTGTTTTCATTGGCTCGCCGCAAGATCTTGTCATCGATATCGGTAATATTACGAACATAGGTGACCTGGTACCCGCGCGAACGCAGATACCGAACCACAACATCGAATGCCACAAACATGCGCGCGTGACCAATGTGACAGTAGTCATAGGTCGTGAGACCGCAGACGTACATCTTCACCTTACCGCTTTCCAGCGGCACAAACTCTTCTTTACTGCGCGTCAGCGTGTTGTATATCTGTAGCACTTATCTACTCAACTGGAAATTTTTGCCCACGAATCCCGCAACGTTACAGTGCGATTGAATACCATTCTTTCGGGAGTCGAGTCGTATCTGTCGACGCAGAAATACCCTTCTCTCTCAAACTGGAAACTGGCCTCGGGAGCCGCCAGTTTAAGGCTCGGCTCAGCCTTGCATCCAGTCAAAGTCACGAGAGACTGAGGATTGAGGCACTCTTTGTAATCACCAACCGTCTTGTCGTCAGGATTCTCTTTACTGAACAAGCGATCATAAATTCGCACTTCGACATCAATGGCCTGCTGTGCCGGAACCCAGTGAATCACCCCTTGCACTTTGCGCCCCTGAGGATTCACTCCGAGGGTGGCAGGATCGTAGGAGCACAACAGCTCCACGGGCTTGCCGTCGGCATCCTTGATAACCTCATCACAACGGATGACATAAGCTCCGCGCAGACGCACTTCAGTGCCCAGACTCAGTCGTTTGTATTGCGGCGGCGGGATCTCCTCAAAATCGCTCGCATCGATGAAGAGCTCTCTTGCAAAAGGCAGCTCGCGCTTGCCCATAGATTCCTCTTTTGGATGGCAAGACAGCTCCAACACCTCCACGGAGTCCAGCGGATAATTGGTCAGGGTCACCTTCAGCGGCCTGAGCACACACATGGCGCGCGGAGCGGACTTGTCCAGGTCATCGCGGATGCTGTGTTCCAGCATTCCCAGGTCAACAACGCTCTCACTGCGACTGATGCCGACGCGATCACAGAAGTTGCGGATCGACGCTGGAGTGAAACCGCGCCGACGCAGCCCTGACAGCGTTGGCATGCGTAGATCGTCCCAGCCATTGACATAACCCTGCATCACCAGTTCTTTCAGCTTGCGCTTACTCATCACGGTGTAATTGATATTGAGTCTTGCAAACTCGATCTGCCGGGGCAACACATAAGACTCAAGGCCTTCCTTGCTGTCGCTGGCTCGATGCAGTGTGGCAATATCCAGATTCTGCAGAATCCAGTCGTACAATGGACGGTGATCCTCGAACTCCAGCGTACACAGCGAGTGGGTAATACACTCCATGGCATCCGAAATACAATGCGCATAGTCATACATAGGATAGATTGGCCACTTGTCGCCAGTCTGATGATGATGAACATGACGAATGCGATAGATCACAGGATCCCGCATGTTGATGTTAGGAGAAGCCATATCGATTTTTGCACGCAAACTGTGCACGCCTTCGGCAAACTCGCCCGCCGCCATGCGTGTAAAGAGATCAAGATTCTCTTCGACACTGCGATTTCGATAAGGGCTCGGTGTCCCGGGCGATGTCAATGTGCCGCGATACTCTCGGGCCTGGTCAGGACTGAGGCTGCAGACGTAGGCTTTACCGGCACGAATCAGTTGTAAGGCGAATTCATAAAGCGCGTCGAAATAGGCTGATGCATAGCGTATTTCGCCGTTCCAGTGAAATCCCAGCCACTCGATATCAGCCTTGATGGCATTGATGAATTCCTGACTCTCCTTCTCTGGGTTCGTATCATCGAAACGCAAATTGCAGAAGCCGTTGTGGGATTTGGCGACACCGAAATTCAAGCAGATGGATTTCGCATGCCCGATATGCAGATAGCCATTCGGTTCCGGTGGAAAGCGTGTCTGCACACGCCCGTTATGCTTGCCCGTTTGCAGATCTTGCTCAATAATATGGCGGATAAAATTCGAAGGTGCCGCAGCAGTCGAACCTGCAACAGCTTCGCCGTTAGGGCCACTGCTGTTATTGGCACTGTTGACACTGAAAGTATCTGAAGATTTCATATCGTCGTTTCTGCTTTCTCACAAGTTGCAAAGGACGTATTATAACCGCTCCATGTGTTTCTCATAAGAGGCGAGAGCCGCTTTCTATCCAGGGTTGTGCGCAATGATTGTCTTCAAAACGAATTATGGTGATTTCACTGTTGAGCTTGACTTCGAGAAAGCGCCGGTCAGTTCAGCCAACTTTCTGCAGTACGCAAGAAGCGGTTTTTATGACAACACCATTTTTCATCGCGTGATTGATAACTTCATGATCCAGGGTGGTGGCTTCGAATCAGGTCTTCATCAGAAGGCCACTGGCAAGCCGATCGTCAATGAGGCAGACAACGGTCTGACCAATGCAGTCGGGACCCTGGCGATGGCTCGCACGTCCGACCCGCATTCAGCCACTGCACAATTTTTCATCAACGTCAGCGACAACACGTTCCTCAACCACAAAAGCAAAACGGCTCAGGGTTGGGGCTATGCAGTTTTCGGGAAGGTCGTCGCTGGGATGGACGTGATCAACAAGATCAAGCAGTGCCGTACCACCTCGAAATCTGGTCATCAGGATGTTCCTGTCGACGAGATTATCGTGACCTCCACTATTGTTAACTATCCGGACCCAGCTACTTCTAAAACCACCTCAGAAAGTAACAGCTGAACATGTCGGAATCCAAGAAGACGCTGTTCATTTCGGATCTGCATCTGGAGTCCGATAATGCGGTGATTACTGCCAGCTTCCTGCATTTCCTGTCCACGAAGGCAGCAGGGTGCGAGGCACTGTATATTCTTGGGGACTTATTCGAAGTCTGGGTTGGGGACGACGACCATAATCGACTGACCGAGACAGTGGTGAATGCACTGGCGGCCCTCAGTGCCGCCGGTTCCCGCATCTTTCTCATGCATGGCAATCGCGACTTTCTGCTCGGTAAAGACTTTGCCGCGCGCTGTGGCGCGACGCTACTGGAAGAGCCCGTCATTATCGACTGCTACGGCCAGCAGGTGCTGCTGATCCATGGTGACAGCCTTTGCACCCGTGATGTCGAGTACATGAAGTTCCGCAAAATGGTGCGATCGGAGCGTTGGCAAAACGAATTCCTGGAGAAATCGCTGGTTGAACGCCACATGATTGCGCAACAGGCGCGCCAACAGAGCAAGGCACACAATAGCCGCAATGCTTCCGAGATCATGGATGTCACCCATCAGGAGGTTCTCAACCTGCTGCGTGAAAAGCAGGTCAATTTCATGATCCACGGTCACACACATAGACCGGCCGTTCACACCATTCGCCTGCAGGAACCGATCAACGGGCTCAACGAGGCTCATCGCATCGTGCTGGGAAGCTGGGACAGCAAAGGCTGGGTCGTGGTATTTACGCCTGACGGGTACGAGCTGAAGCACTTCCCCCATACGGCCGCGTAAGTGCCAATCCACAAGAGCAAGCCCTCGTTTCAGGACAGGCTGTCGGTCAACTTGTAATAACGTGCGAAGTGCGCGCCGCACAACCGCAGCAGTTCATCATCGACCAGCTCCGCCAGCGCCGCCAGTGGCATCTGCCGATACGCTTCCTTGACGGCGAAACCAAAATCTTCCGGCACCAGGTGATCGATTGGCCCCTTCTTCAACAGATTATGCAGCCAGCAGCACGGGGAAAGCGCAACATTGACTGGCAGGCGACAGCCCTGCACCCCCTCTTTCAACAATGCTTCGGAGTGGATGACAAACTTGTCCTGCATGATCTGCACGGTGAGCGCCTCGATTCTTCGCAGCACAGCCACCTTTTCAGCTTCCGAGTAACCGTTCCAGCGAATCACCTCGAACGCATAACGCTTGCAACCCCGGCAAATGGAGTCACCAACGGAAGTCGTAGAGCAGACGCCGATACAAGGAGTTCGGGCGGAGTTGGGGATATCAGTGGCGTTCAATCGGGCATCCTGTGTGGTGTGTTTGTGGTTCATGCTGCGGTTCAACATACAGCTCAACATTCAGTTCAGCGCAGCGGCATCCGCTGTCGGCGGGACCCGCTTTCAACTGGAGTTCCAACGCCTGATCGCCTAAACTAGCCACCCGATTTTACCAGCTAATCAGAACCCTGAAAGGACTTTGATTGGTCTCAATTCACGAGGGAAATACTGTGTTAGAAGCTTACCGTAAACATGTTGCCGAACGCGCTGCACAAGGCATCGTTCCCAAGCCACTGGATGCCGAACAGACCGCTGCGCTCGTGGAGTTGCTGAAGAATCCTCCCAAGGGAGAGGAAGCCTTCCTGCTCGACCTGATCTCCAATCGCGTGCCAGCTGGCGTGGATGAAGCCGCCTATGTCAAAGCCGGTTTCCTGTCAGCCATTGCCAACGGCGAAGCGTCTTCTCCTATCCTCGACAAGGCTCTGGCGACCAGACTGCTGGGCACCATGCTCGGTGGCTACAACATCGTGACACTGGTCAAGCTGCTCGATAACCCGGCGCTGGCTGCGCAGGCAGCAAAGGAACTGTCTCACACATTGCTTATGTTCGACGCTTTCCATGATGTCGAAGAGCGTGCGAAAGCGGGCAACGTGCATGCCAAGGCATTGTTGCAATCCTGGGCCGATGCCGAGTGGTTCACCAGCAAACCGGAATTGCCCAAGGTGCTGACCGT
>JACCEB010523492.1_pt1 | contig 21732 bp, 18 predicted proteins | sample 7454761 | NCBI WGS metagenome assembly JACCEB01 (sample SAMN15323454, study PRJNA562643) | freshwater metagenome | isolation source: river surface water | place: USA:Blue River Watershed | collected 2017-08-18 | reverse complement strand
CCGTCGACTGCAGTTCCTTGGTGATGCGGCTGAGCTGAGCGACATTGCGCTGCAGCGTGGCATTCTCGGTGCCCATCCCGCGCGCCGACTCGATCAGCTGGCTCTGCACGATCACGAGTTCGCCCACGACATCCATGAGGGAGTCGAGTTTCTCGGTGTTGACCCGCACGGTGGCCGAGGCCGATTTAGCGGCCCCCACGATATTCTTGGGCGGCGCGTCGGCATGCGGCGCGGCTTCGGTTCCTGCCGGGGTCACGGGCGCCGGCTCCGGCGTGGTCGCGGACGCCATGGGCACTTCCTGCGCCACCTCGGCTTGCTCGGGCGAAAGCGTCGGGGCCGCCACCGGCTCGCTCGCGGCCGCCTGGGGATTCGCCGCCAGCCGGCGCACCGCCACAATCAGGTGTGCGACCGCGACAATCTGGTCGGGCAGGCGGCCCTTCTCGAGCGCCACGCCCACCTGGAGGGTGAGCGTCTGCAACGCATCGCGGCTGCGCAGAATCTCGGTGATGATCGCGGCGTTGAGCCGCAGCTGGTGATTCCGGGCGAGATCGAGCAGCGACTCCACTTCGTGCGCCAGCGTGTGCATCGGCACCAGGCCAAGGAAGCCGGCATTACCCTTGATCGTATGGAACGACCGGAAGATCGAATTGAGCGCCTCCGGATTCTCCGGCTCATGGTCGAGCGCCAGCAGCGCCGCCTCGATCTGCTGCAGATGATCTACCGTCTCGGCGTGAAACTCCACCAGCAGCTCGCGGTTATCCTCGAGCCGCAGGTCCATCATCACATCGCCGGCGATCGCGGTCGTCGGCGCGTCCGGCTCGGCAGTGGGCGCCGGGGCCGGCGATTCCGCCGGGCCGCTTTGGGCCCGGCCGAGCTGGCCGGTCGCCCACTCCACAAAGCCGCGGAGGGCTTCCAGCGCCGCCGCATCGAACGGCTGGGCGGCGTCGAGCCGCGCCTCGAGCGCGGCTCGCGCCCGCGTGGCGCGCTCGCTCCAGGCAGCGTCGCCCGCGCAGCGATCCACCAGATCGCCGAGCAGACTGAACGTCGGCACAAGGCCTTCGTCCCGGCCGACCTGTGCCATGATGCACTCGGCGGCGATACGGTTAACAATGTCGTCGATGGCAGCGAGCTGGGGTGCAGTCATGGTTTAGAGCAGGGTCCCTGGAACGTCAGGGGTTCCATCGGCGCATTCGCGCGGAATTTAATCCAAATCCTGACAACTCGTTCGCCAATCGTGCTCCGCCTGGCTCCGGCCGCACGTAACTGCGGCACGATTTTCGCGGGTTTCCACTTAATCGGGCCGCGTTTGCGTCGAATATCCCCCGAAAGCCATGTCGACCACCGCAACCACCCCAACCACAGCCAACGCCAGTCTCGCCGGCAAATACCTCACGGTCGTGCTCGAGAACGAGGCTTATGGCATCGGCGTCCTCAAGGTCCGCGAGATCATCCGTATGCAGAAGATCACGCCGGTCCCGCAGATGCCGATGTTCGTCAAAGGTGTCATCAACCTCCGCGGCCGCGTCATCCCCATCGTGGATCTCCGCGTGAAATTCGGCCTCAAGGCCGAGTTCGCCGAACGCACCTGCATCGTCGTCGTCCAGGTGAAGCTCCAATCCGAGCAGACCGTGCAGATGGGCCTCATCGTCGACTGCGTCGAGGAGGTCGTCACGCTCCAGGCCGGCGAGATCGAGCCGACGCCCGAGTTCGGCGCCCGCATCGACACCGCCTATCTCCTCGGCATGGCCAAGGTGAAAGGCTCGGTGAAGACGCTCCTCGACATCGACCGCGTCGTCGCGCCCGAGACCATGCAGGCCATGGTCGGGACGCTCTGAGCGGCCCCCGCCCGCGCCTCCGCGCCGGGCCCCGAACGCCGGTTCGCCTTCGCGGACCGGCGTTTAGCTAAATCGTTTTTGCAGACTTGCGCGCCCGGCGGCCGCTCGTGTAACTCGCCGGGGTGAAGTTCACCCTCGGCCTCGATTACGGCACCAATTCCGTCCGTGCGCTGCTCGTGCGCACCGCCGACGGCGCGGAGTTCGGCTCCGCCGTCGTCCCCTACCCCAGCGGACACCAGGGCGTCCTGCTCGATCCCCGCGATCACCACCTCGCCCGCCAGCATCCCGGCGATTACCTCGTCGGCCTCGAGCAGGCGGTGCGCGGCGCGCTCGCCGCGGCCCGGCGCAAGCCCGGCTTCTCCGCCGACCGGGTCGTCGGCATCGGCGTCGATACGACCGGCTCCAGCCCCATCCCCGTCGACGCGCAGAACCGTCCGCTCGCTCTCGCCGCGCGCTGGAAACGGAATCTCAATGCCCAGTGCTGGCTCTGGAAGGACCACACCAGCATCGCCGAGGCCGCACAGATCAACGCCCTCGCCGCGAAACACCGCCCGCAGTATCTCGCCAAGTGCGGCAACGCCTATTCCTCCGAGTGGTTCTGGGCCAAACTGTGGCACTGCCTGAACGTCGCGCCCGACGTCTTCGCCGCCGCCGAATCGTGGGTCGAGCTCGCCGACTGGATCCCGTCCGTCCTCGCCGGGATCGAAGCCCCCGCGCAGATCGTCCGTGGCGTCTGCATGGCCGGCCACAAGGCAATGTATGCCGACGACTGGGGCGGGCTGCCCGACCGTGAATTTCTCACCCTGCTCCACCCGGAACTCGCGCGCCTCCGCGACCGGCTTTACGCGCAGGCCCACGATGCCACCGTCCCGGCCGGCCAACTCTGCGCCGCGTGGGCAAAACGGCTCGGTTTGCCGGCCGGCATTCCGATCGCGATCGGCGAGATGGATGTCCACTACGGCGCCGTCGGCTGCGGCGTCGCCGAGGGCGTGCTGGTCAAAGTCATCGGCACCTCGACGTGCGATTGCGGCGTCGTCTCCGCCCGCAAGAGCGTGCCCGACATCCCCAACATCTCGGGCATCGTCAAAGGCGCGATCCTCCCGGGCTTCTACGGGATCGAGGCCGGCCAGTCCGCCGTCGGCGACATCTTCAAGTGGTGGGTCGAGGTCGTCTGCCAGGGCGACGCCGCGCTGCATGCCCGGCTCACCGCCGAAGCGGCGCAACAGAAGCCCGGTCAGTCCGGCCTGCTCGCGCTCGATTGGAACAACGGCAGCCGCTTCCTCGGCGACACGCTTCTCACCGGCGCGCTCCTCGGGCAGACGCTCTACACCACCCGCGCCGAGATCTACCGCGCGCTGATCGAGGCCACCGCCTTCGGCGCCCGCACGATTCTCGAGCGGATCCGCGGCTACGGCGTGCCGGTGAAACGCATCGTCTGCGCCGGCGGGATTGCGGAAAAGAACCCGCTGCTGATGCAGATCTACGCGGACATCACCAACTGCACCATGCAGGTCTCGAGCTCCTCGCAGGCCTGCGCCCTCGGCGCGGCGGTGAGCGCCGCGGTCATCTCCGGCACGCACCGGAGCTTTCCCGCTGCCCAGCGCGCAATGACGCGCGTGCGGCCGAAGAGCTACCGCCCCATCGCCGCCAACCGGAAGGTCTACGACCGCCTCTACACCGTGTATCGGAAGACGCACGACGCCTTCGGCGGCGTGGACCGCGCCGCGGACTTGTCCGCCGTGATGAAGGAACTGCTCGCGATCAAGCAGGCCCAGCGCTGAGCCCAGGTGCGCGGCGCCTCGGCGCGAGCTTGCTCGCGAAACCGGCGGCGGCTTTTCTCGCGGCCTTCTCGATGAAGGCCCTGCTGCTGACCGCCCCGTCCAAACTTGAACTGGTCGACTTCCCCGACCCCACGCCCGCGGCCGACGAGGTCGTCGTGCGCGTCCGCGCCTGCGGCATCTGCGGCAGCGACATCCACGGCTGGGACGGCTCGACCGGCCGCCGCCATCCGCCGCTCATCATGGGCCACGAGGCCGCGGGCGAGGTCGTCTCCGCCGGACCGCGCGTGACGCGCTTCCGCGCCGGCGACCGCGTAACCTTCGACTCGACCATCTACTGCGGCGAGTGCCGCTTCTGCCGCGACGGCCACGTCAACCTCTGCGAAAACCGCCGCGTTGTCGGCGTCTCCCCGGTGGAATACAAGCAGCACGGTGCCTTCGCCGAGCTGGTCGCGGTGCCCGAGCGCATCCTCTACCGCCTGCCGGACACCCTGCCCTTCCCGCAGGCCGCGATGGTCGAGCCCGTCTCGATCGCGGTGCACGCGGTGCATCGCACCCGGATCGCCGCGGGCTCCACCGCGGTCGTGATCGGCAGCGGCATGATCGGACTGCTGGTGATCCAGGCGCTCCGCTGGGCCGGGGCGAAAAACGTCATCGCCGTCGACCTCGCCGACAACCGCCTCGAACTCGCCCGCCGGCTCGGCGCCACGCACACGATCAACTCCGGCAAAGCGGACGCCGCCGCCGAGGTGATGCGCCTCACCGACGGACTCGGCGCGGATACGGCGTTCGAAGTCGTGGGCTTCACCCCGACGCTCAACCTCGCGCTCGCCACCCTCAAGCGCGGCGGCGCGTGCGTGCTCGTGGGCAACCTCTCGCCCCGGACGCAGGACTTTCCCCTGCAGGCCGTCGTCACCAAGGAGATCACGATCACCGGCTCGTGCGCCAGCGCCGGCGAGTATCCCCTCTGCCTCGAACTCATCGCCAAGGGCGCGATCAACGTGCAGCCGATGATCGAAGCCGTGGTGCCGCTCGCGGATGGCGCCGGCTGGTTCGAGAAACTCAGCGCGAAGGACGGTGGGAAATACATGAAGGTCATCCTCAGCCCGTAGGCTGAGGCGACATTCCCTCCGTCCGCGCGGCGCGTTCCTTATCGGCCGCCGGTTGTCTCGCCGTAGGCCGGTTTCCACGGCCACGGCACGGCATGCGTGCGCCGCGCCCAGGCATCCCACTGCGCCGCCATCTCCTTCACACGCGCGGGCTGCTGCGCCGCCAGATCGTTCATCTCGGTGCGGTCGCTCTTCAGGTTGAAGAGCTCCCACGGCGTGTCCGTGCCCTTCGCAACCAGTTTCCAATCTCCCACGCGCAAGGCGCGGTTGCCCTCGTGCTCCCAGAAGATCGCTTCGCGCTGGATCGGCCGGCCTTGGAACGCCGGCACCAGGCTGCGTCCCTCCATCGGCGGCACCGGCTTGCCCTGGCGCGTCTGCGGATAAGGCGCCCGGCCGACATCCGCCGCGGTGGCCATGATGTCGATCAGGTGGCCCGGCTGGTGTTCAAGTTCGCCGCGCCGTTGGATGCCGCGCGGCCAGTGCGCGATGAGCGGGGTGCCGATGCCGCCTTCGTGCGTGTAGTGTTTGTAGAGACGGAACGGGGTGCTCGACACGTTGGCCCACGCTTCCCCGTAGGCGATCCAGGTATCCTCGGGCCCCGGCATGGGCGGCGGGCCGGCCTTCTGGCCCTTCTTGGCTTTGCCGGGCGCGATGGTCGCGCGGCCCGGATTCTCGGCGCAGGCTCCGTTGTCCTGCAGGTAGACGATCAGGGTGTTCTCGAACTGCCCCGTGCTTTTCAGCGTCTCGATCAGCCGGCCGATGCCCTGGTCCATGCAATCGATCATCGCGGCATACACTTCCATGCAGCGCGCCTCCCAGTCCTTCCGCTCCACCTTGTCCCAGTCGCCGAACTGCGGGCTGATTTTCCACGCCGGATCGATGATCCCGAGCCGGCGCATCTTTTCGATCCGCGCCTGGCGGATGGGCGTGTAACCGAAGTCGTAGCGGCCGCGATACTTCGCGATGTCGGCCGGCTTGGCGTGCATCGGCCAATGCGCCGCGGTGTGCGCGAGATACAGGAAGAATGGCTTGCCCGGCGTCTGCTGCGCGTGCTCGCGCACAAAGCGCACCGCATGATCGTTGAAGGCATCCGTGAGATAAAAATCCTTCGCCGGATACTCCGGGTCCTTCTTCGGATCGATGCGGGTGTTGTCCCGCGTGACATGGGCCGGGGCAAAGAAATTGGCCGCCCCGGGCAGGATGCCGTAAAAGCGGTCAAAGCCGCGCTGCAGCGGCCAGTTGTCGCGCGGCGCGTCGTCCTCGATGTTTTTCGTGACGTGCCATTTTCCCACCGCGTAGGTGCGGTAGCCGCCGGCGCGCATCACTTCGGCGATGGTCGCCGTATCCTGGCGCAGATCGCCGGCATACCACTCGTTGATCATCGCGTTGGCGCTGTAGGGTGCGCGGTCGGTCATGTAGCCGACGCCCGCCTGATGCGGGTAAAGCCCGGTCAACAACGAGGCGCGCGTGGGACAACAGCGGGCGGTGTTGTAGAACTGCGTGAAACGCAGCCCGCCGGCCGCGAGCGCATCGAGATTCGGTGTCGCCACCTCGCCCCCGAAGCAGCCGAGGTCGGAATAGCCGATGTCATCGCTGAGGATGACGATCACATTGGGCTTGTCCGCGGCGCCCAGCGCACTGGCGACGACAAGCGTCGCGGCCGCACACCATCTGCTGAAGATCTTCATGGGAGATTGGATTTGGAGATTCGGGAATCTGCGCCGGTGCACGGGTTACTGTTTCTTCTTCGCCTTCGTTGCCGGCGGCGCCTTGGCCCGGTCGGGATCGGTGAGCAGACGGGGTTGGCCGAAGACCGTGCCTTCGTCCCGGTTCTGTTTCATCCACGCCTCCACCTCCGCACGCATCGCCGCGAGCCGGGCAGCGTGCCCCGCGTCGCCGGCCAGATTCCGCTGCTCCAACGGATCGGCCCGGAGGTCGTAGAGCTCCTCGGCCGGCCGCTCGTGGTAGCGCTGCAGCTTGGCGGCGGCGTCGCGATCGGTGCGCGCCTTTTCCTGCCACGTCTTGTAGTAACCCTCCGCCTGCACGAGATCGACGTGCGTCGCGAAGTAGAACTCCGGATGCAGGTTCCGGATGTATTTCCACTCGCCGGTGCGGAGGCTGCGCGAGGGATAGATGTTCATCCGGCCATCGCTGCTGTGCGTTGTGAAGATCCGGTCGCGGTGCGCCGCCGTCTCTCCCCGCAACACCGGACCGAACGACCGTCCGTCGAGATCCGCCGGCGCGGCCCCGCCGCCGACGTCGACGAGCGTGGGCAGGATGTCGATCCAGCTCACCATCGCGTCCGTGCGCGTGCCCGGCCGGACGCGGTCGGGCCAGACGGCGATCATCGGCGTGCGGATGCCGGCATCATAGAGACTCCACTTGCCGAAGGGAAACTGCGCGCCGTGGTCCGACGTATGCAGGAAAAAGGTGTTCTTCCCGAGCACCTCATTGGCGGCGTCAAACGCCGCGCCGAGATCCTTGTCCATGCGCGAGACGGCGGCGTAGTAACGCGCGCGCGACGACCGCGTCGCCGGCGTGTCGATGTGCGAGGCCGGGACCTCGACCTTGTCGGCCTCGTAGCCTTCGCTCGACTCCGGCCAGGGCACGTGCGGCCAGTTGGTGCCGAAGAAAATGCAGAGCGGCTTGTCGCTCTTGCGCGCGCGCAGCCACGCGATGCCGTTCGGGATCGCGACGTCCTCGTGAAACTTGTCGTGCGCGAAGTGATCGAACCCGTAGTCGCCCGTGTGCTGGTAGTGGGAGACCTTGCCGAAGGACACCACCTCGTAGCCCAGCTCCTTCAGGTAGGCGGGGAGCTTCTTGAGTTCGGGCCGCGGTTTCGAGTGGTTCGCTTCGGCGCCGTTGCGCGCCGGCATCAGGCCCGTGAGCAACGCCGCGCGGCTCGGCGCACAGCTCGGCGAGGCGACAAACGCGCGCTCGAACGTCAGTCCGGCGCGCGCCAGCCGCTCCATGTTGGGAGTGCGGATGTCCTTCGCGCCATACACCGTCGAGTCGAGCCGGCTGTGGTCATCGGAGAGGAAGACGACGATGTTCGGCTTGTTCGCCGCCGCGAAGACCTGTGTGGCGGCCAGCAGGCCGAGGATCAGGAGTGCTCGTTGCATAAGTTGAGTGGATAGAGGTTTGGTCTCCGAAACTCCGGCCGGCGCATGCCCGCGCGCGGCATGCGCCCGGCGGACGCGGATGGTCGGACATCATGCTTGGGGGTTGGGGTGAGCGGACGACTCCCAACGAACCGTCCTGACGTCAACCTGCGCCGCGCCGCAGCGCGAGAAAAGGATCCCCTCCACACATTCGACTGACGAAATTGCACGTGCGAAATAGACTCCGCCCGACGGTGCCGCGCGGCTCAGTTTGCCACCGGATCGATCGCGATGCCCGCGGCGCGCATCCGCTGCAGCTTGTAGGTCAGCGCCCGCCGGCTGATCGCCAGCTCTTTCGCGGTTTCGGTGCGGTTGAAATTATTCTTCCGCAGGGCGCGGAGGATCGCATCGCGCTCGATCTCCTCCAGCCGCCGCAGCTCCGCTTCACTCTCGGCGGGCGGCTCGGCGACCGCGGCGATCTTCGCCGGCAGGTGCTCGGGCAGCACGATCTCGCCCCGCGACAGCAGCGCGGCGCGTTCCATCGCGTTGCGGAGTTCCCGGACATTGCCGGGCCATGGATACTGCAGGAGGCGGTTGGTCACGCCCGCGGAGAACCGCGGCTTCTGCCGGGAGAACTGCTGGATGAAGCGCGTGGCCAGCGGCATCACATCCTCCGGCCGCTCGCGCAGCGGCGGGAGATGCAGTTCCACGACGTTGAGCCGGTAGAAGAGGTCTTCGCGAAACTTGCCCGCCGCGATCAGCTCCTCGAGATCGCGGCTCGTCGCGGCCACCACGCGTGCCTCGCAGCGCACCTCGCGCGGCGAACCCAGGCGGTGAAACGCCCCGTCGTCGATCGCCCGCAGCAACTTCGCCTGCAGGCCGAGCGACAGATCGGCGATCTCGTCCAGAAACACCGTGCCGCCCGCCGCCTCCTCCAGCCGGCCGATGCGCCGCTGGGCGGCGCCGGGAAACGCGCCGCGCTCGTGGCCGAACAGCTCGCTCTCCAGGGCCTGCTCCGACGCCACCGCGCAGCTCACCTTCAGCAGCGGCGCCTGCGCCCGCTTGCTCCACGCATGCAGGATCTCCGCAAAGACCTCCTTCCCCACCCCGCTCTCGCCGGTGATCAGCACCCGCGTCTCCGACGGCGCGATCCCGGCGACATCGCGCACCAGCGCCTGCATCAGCGGACCGACCGCCACCACGCCTTCGGGCAGCACGGGCTCGGAAGTCAGCCGCGCTGCGCCGGCGACAGGATTCAGCCCGAGCCGCACCGAGGCGATGAGCTCCTCGAGGTCGATGGGTTTCGCGAGGTAGTTCACCGCTCCGTCGCGCATCGCCGTGACCGCACTGCGGATGTCGGCAAACGCCGTCACGAGCAGCACCGGCAGATTGCCGTGCGCCTGGCGGACGCGCCGGAGCGTCTCGAGCCCCGACATGCCGGGCATGCGCACATCCGTGATCAGCAACGCGAACTCCTGCTCCGCCAGGAGCTGCAACGCGGCCTCGCCCGAACTCGCCGCCTGCGTGGCATAGCCCTGCGCGCGCAGAAAGGTCTCGAGCAGATTCCGCTGCCCGCTGTCGTCGTCCACAATGAGGATCCGGGAGGAACTCACGCGCCGAGCGTGCCGGACTCCGGCGCGGGTTTCAAATGCCGGATGCGAAAGAGTGCGCCCTGCGGGGCGTTGGCCTCGCAGGCGATGGTCCAGCCGTGGGCGAGCACAATCTGGTGCACGATCGCCAGGCCGAGGCCCACGCCCTTCGGCCGCATGGTGACGTAGGGCTTGAAGATCGCGGCCCGGTCCGCGACCGGCACGCCCGGACCGTCGTCGGCCACTTCGAGCATGGCTTCGCCGGCGTCGTCGCGCGACCAGCGGACTTCGATCCGACCGCCCGGCCCGACCGCCTGCGTGGCGTTGAGGAGCAGATTGAACAACGCCTGCCGCAGCAGCGGCTCGTCCGCGAGCACCGCAAGCGGCGTCTCCTGGATCCGGATACCGAGCTGCTTTTCCTCGATGTCCGGCTGCAGCGTGCGCACGACATCGGCCGCGAGCCGCGCAAGGTCGACCGGCGCCGGATGGGCCTCGCGGGGTTTCGAGTAATGGATGAACTCGTTGAGCTGCGCGGTGACGCGGTCCGCTTCCTCCGTGATCGCCGCGGCGTGGGTCCGCAGCTGCGGCGCGTCCTTCGCCTGCAGCGCGATCATCTGCGCGAGTCCGCGGATCAGATTGAGGGGATTGCGCGTCTCGTGGGCCAGACCCGCGGCGGCGAAATTCATCTCGCTCAGGTGCGTGTTCATTTCCCCGGCCTTCACGAGGCGGATCTGCAGCTCGGACGTTTTGCGGAAATTCCGCAGCGCGAGGCCGGACACGAGCGCGGCGCCGACCGCGAACACACTCACGAGCGTGCGCAGCAGCAGGTCGTTCTGCACCGCCCGGCGCATCTCCACGGTCGAAAGCGAAATCACCACGCTGTGCAGGCCCTGCTTCTGGATGATCGCATCATACTCCTCTTTGCTCATCCACGAGGGCCGGCCGAAGGTCTCCGCCGGGCGCCGGGATTGCGGCGCCCGAAACTGCCGCAGGTCGGGCACCACGATCGTCGACGGCGGCCGCGCGGACTCCTCGGCGGTCTCGGTGCCGAGGTCGGTGAGGTTCATCAAGATCACCGTCTGCTCGCGCCAGTGCGCGCCGCGGGCGCCCAGCATCTCCGCGGAGAGTTCGACGGGCTTGCCCGCGCTGGCGATCGTCTCGCCCGCGCCGGAGAGCATCAGGATGGACTCGAGCTCACCCGGCCGGATCAGGTCCTGCAGCGCGGACTGGATGCGGGCTTTGGAAACAATGCCGCCGGTGCGGCGCTGCGAACGCACCACGACCCCGAGCGTCGACGTGATGTCGCGCCCGCGGTTGATCAGCGACTGCGCCGCGCTGCGCTCGAAGCGCTCGTGTTCCGCGCGTTGCCAGACGCAGACGGCGAGTGCGCCTGCGCCCAGGAGGGCGTAGACGCCCAGCATCGCTTTGCCGGCAGGCCAGACCATGCGCGGAAGGAAACGGGGCGGCCGCGGCTATTCCAAGGCCGAAGGTTCGGCTCAGGGTTTGCCGATGAACTTCTCCATGTCCTCCTTCTGGAAAACCTTGGGCGCGAGCTCGAGTTGCCCGCGCTCCCTGGTCGCCACGGAGGAGAGTTCGTCGGGCGTGCGGATGACGCGCGGGGTGAGGAAGATCAGCAGCTCGGTCTTCTCGTCCTTCTTCACCTTCCGTTTGAAGGCATTGCCGAGGAGCGGAATGTCGCCGAGGAGCGGCACCTTGCTGTCGCGGTCGACGTTCTGATTCGAGATGAGGCCGCCGATCACGACCGTCTGATCGCTCGGAGTGACGACCACGGTGTCGGCGGCGCGCTTGTCGATCACGGGCGACGACGCGGTGTTGGAGATCGGCACGGTGGTGGCGCTGAGCGACGAGATCTCGGGCGAGACGATCATCTCGACGAGGCCTTCCTGCGTGATGAACGGCGTGACGCGCAGGATGATGCCGATGTCCTGATATTGGACGGTGTTGATCGTGTTGTTGGTCTGATCGCTGACGCGGGAGTTGGTGATGATCGGCACGGACTGGCCGACCATGATCGTCGCCTGCTGGCTGCTGCGCGTGAGGATGGAGGGGCGCGAGAGAATCTCGGTCTTGTTCTTCGCGGCGAGGGCGTGGAGCGTCGCATCGATGCCGTGCTGGCCGAGGATGCGGTAGAAAGCGCCGTAGGTGAGCGGATCGCGCGCCGCGGCAGCGAGGCCGAAGTTGGTATTCGCGATGCCGCGCGGCTCGTTCTTGATCGCGATCGTGCCCGAGTAGCTGGCCTCGGCGCCGAGATCGAGGTCGTTGGTGTGGGTGACCTGGACGAACACCACATTGATCAGCACCTGGGGCTTGGGCTTATCGAGGGTGGCGATGATCGTCTTGATGTTCTCGTTGGTCTCCTCGTCGGTGATGACGATGATCCGGCGCGTCTCGTGGTCGCTGGTGATGACGGCATCGCCCACCATCGTGGAATTGGGATACTGCCGCGTGCTGCCGGCGCCCATGCCGGCGGTGCCGGTCGGGCGGGCCCCGGCGGCGGCCGGCGTGGTCTGCGGGCGCGCCTGCTGGGTGGTGCGCGCCGGCGTGGTGGTGGTGGGCCGGCGCTGCGCAGTCTGGGCCGGGAGCGTGGTGCCGGAAATCAGCAGGCCGGCGCAGGCGAGCAGCCGCAGGGAGGAAAACGGAAAGGAAAGTTGCATGGGGGACCGGAGTTGACGGTGGCCGTTCGGATCAGCGGCGCGTGGTGCCGAGCTGGATGTTGGGACCCGCGGTCTGCGTGTTGCTCGAGGCGCGGGTCTGCAGCGGATCGGGCTGGTTGGTCGTGGTCGTGCGCGCGTTGCTGCTTTGGAAGAGATTGCGGAGGACGGTCTCGACCTGACGCACGTCGGCGTTCTCGAGGGTGTAGACATACACCTTCTGTTTGCGCGCGTTGCTGGCATCGAGCTGCTCGACGATGTCGGCGATGCCCGGCATCTCGTCCTTCGACGCACTGATGATCACCGAATACGTGCGCGGGTCCGGCACCGCCACGATCGGGCTGGAGCGCGCGCCGGAGGCACTGGAGGTGCCGCGGTTGCCACCGCCGGCGCTGCGGCGGTTGCGGTTGTCGCCGGCGCGGCCGGTGGTGCGCTGCGCGAGCGCGGCGGCGATGTTGGCGCCCATGACCTGGCCCGGGGGACCGCTGAAGATGTTGGTGATGAGATTGGCCATCTCCACCGGGTCGGCGTTGTGCAGCTTGAAGACCCGCATTGCCGACGTGCTGTCCGAGGAGCCGTCGAGGGCGGCGACGAGCGTGACGATGTGGCGGACGTTGATCTGGGTGTCCGTGACGATGAGTGAATTGCTGTCCTGGTTGGCCGTGATGGTCGCGCTGCTCGGCAGGAGGGTCGCGAGGTCGGCGGCGGCCTGGGAGGCATCGATGCTGCGCAGCGGAATGATCTGCATGACCATCTCGGCGGTCGGCGGGATCTCCTGCGGATCGTTGCCGGTGCGGATCGGGATGTTCCGCTTCTTGGCCTCGTCCTTGGAGCTCACGATCAGGTTCTTTCCCTGGGCGACGGCAGTGTAGCCGTTTTTATTGAGCGCCATGTTGAGCAGATCCACGGCCTCGGCGCGGGAGATCGGTTGCGCACTGAACATGTCGATCGTGCCGCGGACCGGAGTCTCAAGGACGATGACAAAGCCCGCGGCCTCGCTCATGTAGTTGAGCACGGTCTCGAGCGGCGCGCCGCGGAAATTGAAACGCAGGCCGCCGGGCGGGACCGGCCGGCGGACGTCCGCCGCGCCGGCGGCGGAGGCCGCGTTGGCTGCCGGTGCAGGGGCCGACGCCGCAGCGGGATTATCCTGGGCCAACAGCATCGGTCCCGAGGGGGCGATCGAGACGCCCAGCAGGGCGAAGAGGGGGGCGAGCTTCAGTTTCATTGCTTCAATTGTTTCTGGCGTTGCTCCATGAGGCGGCGGACGACGTCGGAGGCGTTGGCGGGAACTTCCGCGGTGCCGGCGGCGCGGGCCTTGTCGGTCGCGTTTTCGGGGCGGGCGAATTCGGTGCGGGACATGTCCCGGCCCGAGAGGCGCCACTCGCCGCCTTCGGTGCGGCGCATCTGCTGGCTCATGCGGACGGACTGGGCCTTGCCGTCGGCGGCGAGTTCGACGGCGTTGGGCGAGATTTTCGCGACCTTGAAGCCGGCGATCTCACCCTCGACCGGGACGGCGGCGCGGTATGCCTCGCCGCTGCCGTCGAAGATGGCGACGACGCCCTGGTCCGTCTCCATCGTGCCCACGAGGGCGAAAGTATCGGTGCGGGGCGGCGGCGCCTCGTCGGTCGCGCGGGTGCGCGGCGTGCGGTTCGGGTTGAAGATATTGCGGTCGACCACGGGGCGGAAACGCTCGAAGTCGTTCGGCCGGGCGGCGGCAGCGGCAGCGGACCCGGTAGCGGCGGCGGACGCAGCGGGCGCGCCGGCCGCGCCGGCCGAAGCCTTGCGCTCCGCTTTCGTTCCCTTGTCGCTACGTTCGGATTTCGAGGTGCGCTCGCTGCGCGGAGCGGAGTCGGTCCGCTCCGGCTTCGCAGGCTTATCCGGCTTCTCCGGCTTGTCTGTTTTATCCGGCTTTTCCGGCTTTTCGGTCTTGTCCGGATTATCGCCCTTGGCGGCTCGCACCGGTGGCAGGGCGCACACCGCGGCCACGGCGAGGCCGGCGCAGATGAGGAGACGGAGGCGTGGGGGCGTCATGATTTCCTTTCGAGCGGCGCGAAACGCAGGCCGCTGACGAGCAGCGCGAGGGAGAGGCGTTGGCCGTTGGCATCGCGCGTGGTGAGCTCGACGGATTCGATGCGCAGGGCCAGGGGCGACTTCTCCACCTCGTGGAGAAAACGTGTGAGGGTCGCGACGGAGCCGTTGGCGTCGACGCGGCACTCGAGCACCGAGTGACGGTCGCCCGCGCCCGCGCCGCGTTTCCACTGCGGTTTGATCGAGGCGAGTTCCACGCTGCTGGCGCGACCCCAGCGGTCGAAGGCGGAGATGAGCTCCTGCTCCGCCTGCGCGGGGTCCTTCGGCAGCGCCTGCGTCTGCATTTCTTTCCAGAGACTCTCGGTGCGCGCGGCGCGCTCGATCACGCCGCGGCCGGCGGTGACCTGTTTCTTCAACCGCGCGAGCTCGGCGGTGCGGTTCTGCCAGCTCACGGTCAACGGCGTGAGCAGCACGCGGTCGAGGACCAGCAGGAGGACGCCGGTGGCGGCGAGGATGACCAGCAGCCGCTGGCGTTTGGAGGCGTCGAGTTTCATGAGCCGGGGTTGGTGTTCCAGCGGAAGGTGAACGTGAACTGCGCGGGGACCTTGCCGCGGATCTGCTCGATCTTGAGGCCCTGCACCTCGCGGGTCTTGCGGAGCTCATCGAGCGTGCGGAGCAGCGCGGCATTGTCGCGGGCGGTGCCGGACACGGTGACGACCGTGGCGGGCGCCTCGGTCGAGCGCGCGTTGGCGGTGGCGGAGTGGATCTCGAAGGACTTGGCGGTGACCACGCCGCTCTCCGGGAAACACTCGGTGACACGCTTGAGGATCATGAGATTCCGGTAGCCGGTGTCATACCACGAGCGGTAGTCGCGGATCCGATTCTGCACGGCCTCGAGGGCAAGGACCTGCGTCTGCATGCCCTCCCATTCCGAGCGCAGCGAGATGCGCTCGTATTCCTGCCACCCGAAGAGCAAGCCGACCACCAGGGCCACGAAGCCTGCCGCCAGGCCTGCACTCGCGAGCCGGCGGGAGTTGTAACGGGCCAGCCACTGCGACCAGCGACTCGGCTTCGGCGGGAGGAACTCGAGAGCGGGCAGGCCCTGCTCCAGGCAGCGGCGCGCGAGGTGCTCCGCAATCTGGTCCGCGACCGGCCGGCCGGAGTTCGTGTCGCGCTCGAGCACGAGGCGATTTTCCTCGGCCCAACGGCCGAGCATCTCCGCCATCTGGCGCGTCATGCCCTCGTCGCCGGTGAGAAAAACGGTGTTCAACTCGCGGCGGATGTCGGCCGGCACCTGCTCGTAAGTGATGCGGACTTCGCGGGCGAGGGAGCGGGTGTTGACGAGATTCTCGCCGGCCTCGGAGTCGATCGTCGCATCGGTCGTGCGGAAGGCGGCGATGCCGCCGCCCGCCGCGATCAGCAGCGTCGCCCCGTGCGGCTCCAGCCGCAGGGTGATGCGCCCGGCCGTGCCGGACGGCAGCACCGCCGGCAGCGCCGGCAGTCCGGGCGAGAAACTCAGCGGTTTCAGCCCCGCGAGCTTCAAGGCCTCGGCCAGTTGGGCGACTTGCTCGCGGCGGACGGCGAGCTGCGTGACGTAGCGCGACGAACCGCAGTTCAGGGTGGAGCGCGCAAGCTGCAGCTGCGCGGGATCGCAGGGAAAGCCCTTCTCCGCCTCGATCTCCAGGAGGCTGTCGAGGTCAGCGGGCGCCAGCTCCGGGACCGCCGACTGCTGGCACATGATCCAGCTCGCCGGCACCGCCACCACGCACCGGCGCTCGCGGATGCCCGCGGCGTCGAGATGATTGCGGATTTCCTGACCGACCAGCGCCGGCTCGGGATGCAGCAGATCGAGCGTGAGCGGCGCCGCGGCGGACCGGGCGATCTCGATGCCGCCCTTGGCCCGGACCACGTGACAGGCGCGCAGCTGCCCGTGCGTGAGCGTCAGTCCCACGACGGAGTTCAGCGGTCTCTTTCGTTTCAACTTCATGTGCGATTCTCCCTGGTCGAGCGCAGCTGCTGCCGGACGGCGGACCCGAGCGCCCAGCCGAAGCTCGTCAGGTCCTGATGGTAGATGATCCGGGGGGTGCCGGTGCTCAGATCGAAAACGGTGCGGGCGCGGGCGTAGCCGCGGCCAAAGCGGCCCACCGCCGCGACATCGGCGGTGAACTGATAGGACTGGTCGGTGATGTAGCGGCCCGCCCGCTGCACCGCGCCGCGCGAAAGCACCTCGCGCAACCAGGCGAACGACGTGAGCGCGTCCGGGTGCGCCTGCCGGTAGGCGACCAGCGTGGCGGCGTTTTCCGGGCCGATGCCGGGGATGCAGGCGAGCACCGTCTCGCTCGCGGTGTTGACGTTGATCAGACCGGTCGAGGTGCGGTCCTCGTGGGTGAAGTCGGCGTGCACGAGGGCGTATTCTTCCTGCGTCATGTCGCTCGCCCACATGAAATCCGCCACGCTCTCGAAGCGGGCATCGCCGATCCGCGCGACAATCTGCTGCGCGCGGCCGGGATCGAGTTTGCGCGCCAGCGAGTTGAAAAGCCCCTGCCGCGTCTGCGGCGTGGAGATGTTGATCCGGCGTCCGCCTTCCGGGCGCTGCAGCGGCTGCCGGCTGTAAACGGTCACGTATTCGAGCACGCCGGCGAAGAGCTGGCCGTTCTGGTCGTCGCGCGGGGCGGACTGCTCGGCGTCGTTCTCGTTGGCATCGAGCGCGCCGTTGCGGTTCGTGTCCTCGCCGAGCAGCACATCGAGCGTGGCGCCGAAGAGCAGACGCAGTTCGTCGACCGTCTCGAACGGCCCGCCCTTGTTGACGCGCGGCGGATCCATCGTGCTGTAGCTGCTGCCGCCCGCCCCACCCTCCTCGTCCGCGCCGCGCCGACGCCACGAGAGAATCGCCTCCACCAGATCGGGCGTGATGCCGGGCAAGGCCTCGAGCATCGCCCGCGTGGCGGTGTTGAGATTCAATTTCGAAGCCTCGTCGATCACGCCGAAAACGGGTTCGCTGTCCGGCACCTGATCGTTGTCGCGCCCGATCAGCCAGAACTGGCCGTCGCCCACCGGCAGCGCCTCGGCGAGAATCTCTTCCGGCCGGGGAAACGCCCCGCCGGTCGCATAACGCGCCAACTGAAACGCCGCGTAGCGGGTGCCGGCCGCGACGACCTGCTGTGCCTCGATCTGCGCCAGCCGGTTCTCCGCGGCGCGCAGCTCCGAGGTCATCGAGTTGGCATAGTAGAGCACGAGCGCCACGAGCCCGAGGCAGACCCAGATGACGATGATCATCACCGAGCCCCGCTCGCGGTGTGCGCCCGCAAAACCGATCGGCCGTGGCGCCGCCCCGCCGGTGAAAACTGGGATCCGCGCGTTCACAGGCCCGAAGCCTCCGCCGCGGCGAGCGCCGCGCTTTCACTGGTCTGCACCATCACCGGCACGATGAGCTCGACCGGCTCGCCCGCGGTCCGGCCCTCCTCGGGCGCCAGCACCAGCCGGAATTTCAGCGCCGTCGGGAGCGTGCTCGTCGCCTCCGAGTCCCACGTGTCGGTCCAGCCCGAGCCGTCGCAAAACTCGATCGCGGCCTCCAGGACGCCGCGGAGCAGGACCTGCGGCTCACCGGCTGTTTCCTGGATCGGCAGCAGATTGCGCTGCACCGCGCGGATGAGGTCCTTGCCGTTGCGACGGCCGTCCGTGGGCGCACCGAGATAGAACGTCACGCGCTGGAGATCGCCCAGCGTGCTCCAGCCGTCGATCCGACCCGACGTCGTGTAGAGATCGGGTCCGACGCGCTCGCCGAACGAGTCGCTCAGCGACGAGGAAAAACTCTCGGTCTGCAGCTGGCCCGCGAGCATGCTGCCCGGCAGCGCCAACCCGGCGAAATCCCGCCGGATCACACTCAGGGCCCGGTGGAGGGTGACGTCGGCATCGACCCGGCTGTGCGTGGTCGTCTGCAGCCGCAGCGCGCTGAAAAACACGGTCTGGATCGTCAGCAGCACGATCCCGCCCACCGCCGTCGCGATGAGCAACTCGAGCAGTGTAAACGCCCGCGCCGCCTGCGGAAAACGGGACACCGGAAAACGCCTGGAAACACGGAGGCTCATGGCAACGCCGCTGCGGGGTCCTCCGTCGACGCCAGCGGATCCACCAGGGTGCTCGCCGCCACATCGAATCGCTCACCCTGCACGGTGAAGGTGACGCGCACCGTGAGCTGCAGCATCGCGTCCTCGCTCCAGGTCTGCGACTCGAGCGCCCAGGTGAAGGTCGCGTCGCCCTCGGCCGTGGTGCCCGTCGTGCTCGCCTGAAAGGCCTGTCCGGTCGCGATCAGGTCGTTGAGGACGCGGTCGGCCACGCGCATCGCCGCCGCCTTGCGCTGGCCGAGCACGCCGGCCCGCGTCGCGAGCGTCATCGCATGCATCGCGACCGGAATCACGATCGCCATGAGCAGCAGCGACGCGAGCACCTCGATGAGGGTGAAGCCGCGGCGCGACGTGCAAGCTGGGCGGAAGACGTTCATCGGATCACGGCGCGCCGGCGAGCGCCCGGAGTTCGTAGCCGAGGCGGTTCTCCTGCTGCACGAGTTCGATCGCGGCACCCTCGCGCTGCTGGAGCACGACGCGCTTCACGCTGACCTCGTCGAAATAGCCCTCGGGATTGAAACGGATGACCGCCATACCCTCCGGCACGCCGAGCGCCTCGTCGTCCTGCTCGGAGGCGGCGGGGGCGTCGCCGGACGGCTGCAGCGTGAGGGTCGGCTCGAGTTCGTAGGAGACCACGCGGTCGTCCGGCTCGTCGTGACCGGTCTGCACGTGCACGCCGTAGCGGGAGTTGCGGGCATCGAGCCACAGGATCACGGGCACGCCCTCGGCAATGGCGCGGCTCTGCGCGTAGTGGGTCAGCGACAGCAGCCGGCGCGCCTCGAAATTGAGCGCGCGGCCGCGGAAGAACGACGACATGCGCGGCGCCACGAGGCCCGCCGCAATGGCGAGCAGCAGCATCACGATGATCAGCTCGATCAACGTGAAGCCCCGCGCGGAGGCCGGGCGCCGTCCGCTGCGGACGGGATCAGCGATTCTGGGCGGTGGTCGCCGCATTGATGATATCGTCCGCCGTGTTCGGCTGGCCGTCCGGCCCGGGCGACCGGAGGTCGTAGCCCGAGGGATTCACGCGGCCGGGCATCTCGTAGAGGTAGGCGCGGCCCCAGGGATCGAGCGGGATCTCGGTCTTGAGATACGGCCCGCGCCAGCCCGTGACGTCGGCCGGCTGGGCGAGCAGCTGGTTGAGGCCGTCGCCACCACGCGGATACGTGCCGGTATCGACCTCGAACGCATCGAGCGCGGTGCCGAACGCCGCGATCTGGGTCTGCGCCGCGGTGATGCGGGCCTGCTCGGTGCGGCCGGTGAACTTCGGCAGCGCCAGGGCGGCGAGGATGCCGAGGATGACGAGCACGAGCAGCAGCTCGACGAGCGTGAAGCCGCGCGGTGCGCGGCGGGAACGGGGCGTTCGCGAACGGAGGGACGAGGTCATTTGATGTGGTCTTGGAGAGAGAAGATCGGGATCACCATGCCGATGAAGATGGTGCCCACGAGGGCCGCGATGAGGAACAGCATCATCGGCTCGGCGAGCGCCACGACGGCCTTCAGCTGCCGGTCGAGGTCCGATTCCGTGACGGTGGCGATGCGGAGCAGTTCCTGGTCGAGTTTGCCGCTTTCCTCGGCGACGGAGATCATCTCGACCACGGCGCCGGGGAACAGCTCGCGGTTCTGTGCGAGGCTGGTGCCGAGCGGTTTGCCCTCCTTCACGCGGTCGATCGACTCGGACACCGCGTCGACGAGGATCTGGTTGCCGATGGAGCGGCGGGCGACATTGAGTCCGTTGATCAGCGGCACGCCCGCACCGAGGAGGGTGCCGAGCATGCGGCAGAAACGCGCCATCGCGAACTGCGCCACGAGCGGACCGAACATCGGCAGTTTGAGAATGATGCCCTCCCACTTGCGCCGGCCCGCCTCGGACTTGAACCAGTTGCGCGCCGCGACGACCGCCACGATCGCGCCGATGGCGAGGAACACGCCGTATTCGCGGACGAGGGTGCTGACGCCGACGATGGCCTGCGTGAGCGCCGGCAGCTCGGCGTTGAAGCCTTTGAAGACGAGCTGGAAGCGCGGGATGAAAAAAACCAGCAGGAAAATCAGCACGCCGAAGGCGAGGACGAGCAGGATCGCCGGATACATCAGCGCCGTCATCACCTTGCCCTTGAGTTCCTTTTCCCGCGCCTGGAAATCCGCGATCTGCGCCAGCACGACGTCGAGGAAGCCGCCGGTCTCGCCCGCCTCGACCATCGCGACATAGACCCGGGGAAACGTCTCCGGCGAGCGCGCCATCGCGTCCGACAGCGACATGCCGTCGATCACGAGATCATGGATCTCCTTCCACTTCGCTTTCGCCGCGGGCTCCGCGGCCTCGCGGTGCAGGATCACGAGCGCGCGGCTGAACGGCACGCCCGCCGCGAGCAGGCTCGAGAGCAGGCGCGTGAAATTCTCCAGCATGCGCGGCGTGATCTTCTTCGACTCGCCGAGCTTGAGATTCCAGATCGAGGCCGGAGCGCCCTTGGCGCCCTCGCCTTTCGCCGCCGCGCCGCCGGCGGCAGCTGCCGCCCCCCGCGCGCTTCCACCCGCCGTTTCGGCGAGCCGGATCGGCTTCAAGCCGCGCACCTCGACCTGCCGCATCGCCTCGCCGCGGTTGCTCGCATCGAGGCTGCCTTCGACGAGCACGCCGTCGGCACCGAGGGCCTTGTAGGAAAATTGGGGCATCGCGATGGATCAGCGAAACTCGATCCCGCCGGCAGCGCGCCGGGCGCGATCGGCCGCACGACGGGCGCAGCTCACTCCGCGCCCTCCGTCGTGCTCGGCGTCGGCGACTTGGGCATGCTCTCGTGCACGGTCGTGACGCTGAGCACCTCCTCGATCGTCGTGATACCCGCTTCCACGAGCCGGCGTCCGTCCTCGGCGAGCGTGCGCATGCCGGCCCGGCAGGCGGCGTCGCGGATCAGGTCGGTCGACGCGTTCTTCAGCACGAGCTGGCGGATCTCGTTGCTGGAATCCATCCACTCGAAAATCGCGCGCCGGCCGAAGAAGCCGGTGTTGCGGCACTCACGGCAGCCGACGGACTTGTAGACCTGGGTCGCGACGGGGATGCCCATGCGCGTCTTGTAGGTGCCGGCGGCGGGCGAGGTATCGATCGCCTTGCAGTGCGGGCAGAGCATGCGGACGAGACGCTGCGCGAGCACCGCCTCGAGCGACGACGCGACCAGGTAGGGCTCGACCCCCATGTCGACGAGGCGCGTGACGGCGCCGGCGGCGTCGTTGGTGTGCAGTGTCGAGAAAACGAGGTGGCCCGTGAGCGAGGCCTGCACCGCGATCTGCGCCGTCTCCTGGTCGCGGATTTCGCCGATCAGGATCACGTCGGGATCGTGACGGAGGATCGACCGGAGGCCGCGGGCAAACGTGAGGCCCGACTTCTCGGAGACCTGGATCTGGTTCACGCCCTTGAGCTGGTATTCGATCGGATCCTCGATGGTGACGATCTTGCGCTCGGTATCGTTGATCTCGTGGAGCGCGGTGTAGAGGGTCGACGTCT